>ERZ809497.38-NODE-38-length-12641-cov-5.837915_pt1 | contig 12641 bp, 17 predicted proteins | sample MGYA00521237_ERZ809497 | MGnify/ENA primary metagenome ERZ809497 (study PRJEB31581, sample SAMEA3312976) | metagenome | study: EMG produced TPA metagenomics assembly of the PRJEB8939 data set (Metagenomic analyses of Rumen microbiomes reveals... | reverse complement strand
AGTATAATATAAGCAGGTCAGAGATACTATATACAGTATAGGATATCTTAGATCATGCACTCCGGTCCGTATATGGTAGTATGCAGGCCGGAGCCCTCACCGTAACAAAGAGGATTATCGGAGATACTTTATAAGGAGGATGATAAGAAATGAATTTTTTCGCGATGCTTAATCAGGTCGAACAGGCTGCAGCAGTTAATAACGTCAATGCTAAAACTGAAGCACTCAAAAACATCCCAGAAGTGGAACCTCAGCCGGAGCCTGAAGAGAAACCTAAAAAGAAGACAGTAAACAAGCAGAAACCGTCTGAAGGAGCAGGAGCTGAGAACATAGAGCAGCCGGAAACTCCTGCAGAGAACGACGATAATAAGGAGGAATAATCATGGGAACAGGAGCAGATGCAGCTCAGATCTATAGCTTACTCAATACAGTCGCAGGAATGGCCCTCGGTAAAGCAGCAGTTACAGTAGTAAATACTCAGGGCCTGGTATCACTCGGAGAGACTGTTTTAAGTACCAGCGACAATACAAGTGCATTTTACAGTGCATTATCAAGTGTAATAGGAAGAACATACAGTGCATACAGAGCACTCCCTGAGGTCCGTAACGGCCTTATGAGGACTCCGCTCGAATTTGGTGGTATCCTTCGTAAGCTCGATATCAGCACAATAGCGAGAAATATTGCTAATGACTCATGGGATAATACTAATCCTATTACAGAGACAATTAAGAATGACGTAACAGCAGCAGTATGTCATTACTACTCAGACCGCGGTACCTTCGAGATCGAGACCAAAGTTATCTATGACTATCAGCTTAAAGCAGCATTTACAGACGAGGCGTCAATGTCTGCCTTTATTGACATGATTTTCCAGGATATGTATAATGGCATGGAGCTTTCAATTCGTAACTGTGAGAACCTTACTATAGCAACAGCTATAGCAATGGCAAGCAGATACGAGCTCACTACAAACTGCTGCATTAATATCCTTTATCAGTATAACCAGGCTTTCGGTAAAACACTGCAGGCAGAAGACGCTCTCAGAGATGCAGATTTCTTAAGATACGCAGCTGCAGAGCTCAAAAAGCATAAAGTATTCATGGAGGATCCTTCAGCACTTTATAACGTCGCTGGCTATGAAAAATGGACTCCGGACAGTGAGTGCAATGTTATAGTATATGAAGAATTCGCAGCTAATACTGCTACATACCTGCAGAGTTCAACATTCCATGACGAAATGGTCAAGCTCCCACGTTACAGAGAAAAGAGTTTCTGGCAGGGAGCCGGAGCAGGCACAACAGCATCACGTACTCAGGTGCTCATTGAACGCGGTGAGGCAGGATCCGAAGTTGATACTGCAGTCAATGGCGTTATTGCCTGCATGTACGATACAGAAACGATGGGAATTATGATCGACTATGTACGAACAAAGTCCGATTATAAACCGAGGTACGAACATACTGAGTATTATCATAAGGCCGACTGGGCTTCTTATGTGGCTCCTGGACAGCAGATATGTGTATTCTATATTGATAACTATTATCCGCTCGCAGTACCAGCTGCAGACGTTACAAACTGGGCTACTGCCTACGTAAATTATTTCACGAAGGATAATACAGACGGAACATATGACGCAGCTGCTTCGACTTACTCAGCAACTACTCAGTATTACAAGAAGCAGCCGACATCATGATATTATCAACTACTTAATATAATCATAATTATTGTAATCAGAAAACAGCACACCGATTTATATCAGTGTGCTTTTTCTGAATAAGGAGGAATGAGCATGTTTTTGCAGGACTGCGGTATACCTATCGGTTTAAAGCCTGATAATACCTCTTACAAGCAGTTTTATATCTACCGGAGTAACCAGCTCATGGAGTATCTCATGCAGTTGTTCACTTATCACGGACTCCCTGAGAGCATACCAGGTCATGAGATCGATACATATTTATATTTGTATGGCCGCTGCGGTATCAACTACTCAAGGAAGGAGCCTGATAAACTCATAGCAGTAATACCTGCAATGAGCACTCCTACATTTTACTTTGATGAATTTAAGAATTATACATGGGCGACTCCTCTTGACGGAGGCCAGCAGTACGTCGATCAGAACGGCGTAATTATAAATAATACTATGCTGCATAACTCGTTATATCAACTGGTACACTGTACAGCAGCTAAACTCGCACACGCAGATACAACTATTATCTGCAGTCTCATCAATAACAGAGATACAGTCGCTATTAAAGCGATCTCTCAGAAATTCGCTGACGATGCAGAGATCTATAAGCGTAAGAAGTACAACGGAGATCCTGCGATCTTAGTTGATAAGGGCTTTAATTCTCTTGATATCTCAGATCTTAAGACAAACAATACTTTAAATATCAGAGAGATCGCTGATACAGAGCAGCTTATCCTTAAGGACTTCTGGGAGACGATAGGAGTTAATAAGACGACTGAAAAGAGAGAAAAACTGATATCTGCAGAGAGCTCCGGAGATCCTCAGCTCTTAAAGCTCAATATCTTAAATATGTTTAACTGCAGAAAAGAGGGAATTAAAAAAGTCAATGAAATGTTCGGTCTGAATGTCACTGTCGAGTGTAACGTCGATATTGAGAATTATAATGTATACTCATCCGAGAAGGAGCCTGCAGCTCCGGAGGATCCGGAGGAAGGAGTGAAGGATAATGAAAAAACTGATTGATATTTTCGTTAATGATGAGCATGATAATCCGGTACTTATCAGTGCAATATCATTTCCTGAGACAGCAACCTGGGACGATATCACTGTTACTAAAGCTATTGATGAGCGTTTACGACTTTGTTTTTCAGAAAAACCGATCTCTCCTGCATTTCAGAGCATGGATAGACTCGATATACTGCAGGCGATGGGAGACTTTCTCTCAGGTAAAGAGTACGAGCTTAACGGCCTTTATGCTTCGACTCAGTTTGAGTATAATCCTATTTCAAATTATGATATGACTGAGAGCAGCAGAGACGAAGACAGAGCAACGACCGGAGGATCGAGCACTGAGTCGAGTACATCCTTCGACTCAACTACTCAGAAAGAAGTCGGAAAAACTGAGAGCTCAGGCAGTGCTTCCAATACTAATATACACACTCTGCAGAGATCTGGTAACATAGGCGTCACGACCAGCCAGCAGATGATCGACCAGGAACGCGGTATTTTGACATTTGACTTTGTGCAGTACGTCGCAGATCTCATTACTAATAACTTCTGCGCTGCATACTGGCTGACGGATAAAGACTACTGCAGGGAGCTGGAGGCGTTGATATGACAGTTACTTTATATAATAACTCTTCAGCTTATAACGTGCTCTATAAATCTTTAGGAGAAGCAGTTGCAAGCGTAACGGCAACAGTAAAAGGATCCTGCAGTATTGATAATCCTACACTGCTGCTCAATTATAACTCTGCAGCGAGCTTTAACTATTTCTATGTATCTGAATGGGGCAGATACTACAAAGTAACTAACAGACTGCTGGTACCAGGAGAGCATATGATGGTCTCCGGTATACCAGATCCGGTACAGAGCTTTAATACTGGTATCGCAGGACTCGACGTACTGGCAGTACGATGTGAGGATCTCAGTGTCAGATCTCCGGAGCTGGCAGATAATGCGATCCCTTTAGAGTCGGATATACAGATCGATAAAGTGACCGGAGATACTGTAATAGGATCCGGCTCCGGATATATAGTGATAGGAGTGGTATAAATGAGTTTTCCGGTAGATTATCAAACAACTGTAGATGGAGTTACAATTAAGTGCAGTAAACCTTTTAATGAACTGGGAACACTCACAGTTGATGATTTAAGAGAATATGCAATAGCTGGCATATTCGATATTGCAACCGGGCGAGGAGGTAATTCTCTAACAACATTTACGCCTTTAGGTGTAGACGGTATGGCCGATTATATGCCAGTTTATTATTTAAAAGACGGTGCATTTTCAAATCATGTTGGTTATCATTCAAGCTATTTACCGACGTTAAATGCTCCTCATTATGGTTTTAGTATTCTGACATACGGTCTGCAGTGGCAGAATGTCAGAAGTACAACCAATGATGCGCGTCTTGTTTTAGATGTAGATATACAGAAATTATATGTCGATACACCTACACTGTATGAAAATACTATAAATAAAAATAATGACGCTGACATAAGCACACTTGACAGTATAACATACTATGAAACACACGACGTCGGAGTTGTTAAAACAATTGATAATGACAGTAATACACAAATTCACTGTATGGACGTTTTTATTTATGGTGATCAGTTTTATATCTTTCCTTCATCATATGCAGGCGGCATGCCTCGCGTTTCAAGTTTATACAGATGGTACAATAACTGGCAAAGTGCTGCAGCAGATCAGATTAATACAAGTTTTATACAACCATACTATAGAGATAGTGACGAAGTATATGCTGCTTTCGCAGATGATTCCTCTCTTGATGGTTTCATGTTTACTGGTATTGAATGGGGCGAAGCATGGACTATAATACTTGATTTACCAGAGAATGAACGAGAACAGACAGACGCCTGCATTGTTATAACATATAGCGGCTCATCCGGATGGGAGGGTAACTGTAAAGCCTTTCCTAAACACGGCTTAAGATCTGCATTACTGGGTTTTGCAAATTCGTGCTTAAAATTCAAATATAATAATACACTGTACAAGCCTTTAATTGCAGACGGAGTAGTGTATGATTATACCGACGATATGTCAGCTGAAAGTGAATTTGACAGCATTACAACAGTAACGGGTAATAATGTACCTGTTACACCTCCGGCTCCTGGTCCTTCAGGTGATGACGAAGACAATAAGGATCCTGTTAATACTGCAGGAGCTCCTTACGCAAAAGGACTCGTCAATTACTATGCAATGACTGCAGGATCTGTACTGATTGAACATATATCAGATGCTCTCAGCACATGGGACCTGCAGAACACTGGTAAAGATCTGTACAAAAACCTGGTATCATGCAAACTCATAAAACCGCCTGCTGCAATACCTACAACTGGCAGCGAGCCTTTTACGATCTACGGAGAAAAACCTCAGTACGAAGGAGCTGACATTACTCTCCCTGTTGTCTCCGGTAATCCGGATGCGACTTTCGGCCCTTATTCAATCTCCCGTAAATTCAACGACTTCAGAGACTATGCTCCGTATACACGAGTCAGTATCTATTTACCGTATTGCGGCTGGTGTGATTTACCGAGTCATGTTGTCGGCAGGAATGTATCAGTCAAATATTTTACAGATATAATAGCAGCGACGGTCAGAGCGGTCGTATTCTGCGGTAATAATATAGTAGCAGAAGCAGCCGGAGTGATGGGCATTGATATTCCGTTTACTGCGGATGCTGTCGGAATGAAACAGGCCGGAGTCGTGAGCGGATTAACAGCTTACGCAGGCGGAGCTCTGCAGACTGCTGCAGGAGTAGCGTCGATCGTTACCACTAAAGGCGGTAAAGGAATAGGAGAGACATTATCCGGAGCCAGCAAACTGGTATCTGCTTACACTCAGACAGCTATCGCGTTTAACGAGAATACGACTGAGATCTCCGGCAAAAACGGAGACGGATGCTGTCTCTCCGGAGCAACCAGTATTATTATAAAGATAATCAGACCAAAGTACGGAGCCTCTTCGGAGCCTCCCTTCGTTCCTGCAGGTTTCGCTCATTCGATAGGATTTGTCTCCAATAAGCAGGTGAGAGTCGGTAATGTCTCAGGCCTCCTTATAGCCGATAACGTTGATACTTCGGGGATAGCAGGAGCTACAGACGCGGAACGAGCAGAGATAAAAAGAGTCCTGGAAACGGGATTAATAGTAAATGATGCTCCTGAATAATTCAGAATTTCGGAGAGTCTCACAGAGTCGGGAGAGTCTCACTAATTAGTTAATATTCACAAATCAGTGCGCTGTTCTTTGGAGCAGTGCACTATTGCTTTTATCAGTACACTGATGTATAATATTCAGTGTAAGGAGATCCTTACGATTACAATAATTGATTATATTAAGAAGGAGGTACTTTATTTATGAAAAGTAAAGGACGTGAAGGACCATGACAGACAGACGCAGGTATTACGACAAGGAGCTCTCGAAAAGAATAGTAGTTAATCTTACTATGAGCGATTATCACCGCTGGAAGGCTGCTGCAGATCTTAAAGGCCAGCCGATAGCAACTATGATAAGAACTCTGACGGAAAGCTATATCTCGGAGCTCGAAAACGACTGGGAAAAGAGTATCACTGATATAATCGAATATCAGGAGCAGCTTAAGAAAGAGGGAATTATTATATGAATATCTCTAAAAAGCATACGAAACTCGCATTTCAGAAAGACGCGTCCATGATCGCAGGCTCTCCGGTAAGTGCTAAAATGATGTACTGGAAAGGTGTAAACGGACTCACTTATGATGAGCTCGCTTATCTCATTAAGGACGGCTGGACTATTTACGGAAAGACCGTAAGAGACATAGTTTTCTCAAAGGAGGTAATATAATATGTATTATCCGGGACCTCGGCCGCCTTACAGAGTATTCGATACTCATACCGGAACTGTAGTATGGAGCGGCACTGACAGAAAAGCAGCGAGCGCAAATTTCGAAAACTCTGTTGAGTCCTTCAGAAAAGCAGGTATCAGAACATACATTATCCTTCAGGGACTCGATGATAAAGGTATTTATCGCAGGATGAGGGAGAGGATGATCGTATGATAATGAAATTTACTCTCCTTGATCTCATTAATGCTTTTAATGAGTACAGTGCTGGCAGTGTACATAATTTTGATGAGCTCACTGAGGAACAGAAAAAAGAAAATTTCATTTACATCAAAGCTATACAGGAATTTATATTTTTCTTTATGGATGAGTATATCAATGAATATCTCATTGAAACTCATGAGAAACATCTTAAGGAATTATATGAAAAGTATAAACTCTATTTCTCAAAGTCCTATGATGTAAAAGCATACGGCCAGGAGTGCGATGCATCAACTGCAGATCCGGTGATCTTAAACGGGATACTCGCTGCAGATGAGGAGGAACTCACTGAAAAAGTCCGTAAAAGAGCATGGAATGAGGGACACATTTATAATATGATCGGCTATGATATACTGAATACGGAGGAGTGATATAATGAATGTACACGACGGAACGCTCTCAGATCTCCTCTTTGATGAGGATGACGAGTTTCTCGATGCACTGGAGGAAGCTGTGGAGAAGCTCTCCGAGATCCAGGAGAAGGAGATGAGAGAATGATTTATTTTGAAGTATCTCAGAAAAACAAGTTTACGAAGGTAATAGGCTCCCTGCCTGCATGCGATCCAATACCGCATGAAGAGCTCGAAAAGGTTCACGCTCATTCAGGTGTGTTATATAGTAACTGGCATAAAGCTAAAATTGCAGCAAGCAGTGTCTGCTCGTTCTTCAGAGACTATTATAAGCTCCCTTATAAATTTTATGTGAGCTTTTTCGATGAGGACGGTACCTTTTTAACATCCGACGAATTATAAAAGGTGATGAAATGAAAGTAATAATTAATTATCTCGACGGCAGCAGAAAGGTATACGAAAACTGCGACGATATCGACGTGGATCCTGACTATATAGATGTATATACAGATCCTGCCGGAAATGATGATCCCTGCATAGGGCTTGACTTAAATATTATTAAGTCGGTATATGTTGAAACAGTAACTCCTGTCGGCATTAACACTGACAGAGTATACTTTAATAAGAAACCTGCAAAGGTAAATTCAAAGAAAGAGGTTAATACTATGAGTACAAATGAAAACATCAAAGAACAGACAGCTCCTGCAGCTGCAGAAACAGAAACAGATGAAGAGGATTTTGACTTTGCGGAGAATTTCAACCGCAAAGGCCGCCTTTTTACGATCGATACTGAGGGCATGGAAGGACATAAAGCAGGAGAGATCTATAAGGAGATAGGCGACGCTCCGCTCATTATGAAAGGTGTTTTTATCAACAAGGACACTGGCTTCGGCGAGAGTGTATCAGTGGTTACTCCGAACAGTGTTATCTATTTTACTAAAGCAAATCTCGAAGCAGCCCACAATATCAGAGATAATCAGAAAGCTGTCGATAAGATCAACGAAAAAGGAGCCTTTTTCCGTATAGTTGAATTTGAAGCTAAGAAGTATAAGAAAAAGGGCTATTCCTTCGAGTTTCTGAAGAAGTCCGAAATACCAGCAGAATTCAAGGGTGATGAGGCCTGCTTTAAGTGGTAAGAACTTGATAAATAATCAATAAATTTGTATAGGACTTGATAATTTATCAGGCCCTATACTTGATTATACGGGGAGGGAATATAATGAGAGGTGAGAAAACCGCTCTGAAGATCGCTGAAAAATATCGTTCTAATGTTGAAAAAGGTGTTGAAAGCAGCGTTGAGGAGCTCGATAAGTTACTTGATACATTATCAAAGTATCAGAATAAATCCGGTAGTATCTCGAAGAGTAAGACAAAGAGCAAAAAAGCGCAGAAAGCAGTAAGAGATACTCTTAAGGAGATCAATAAGTATAAGACTGCTAAAGGAAGGCAGGCCGGGAATACTGTAGTTAATGAGACCATGCAGTCACTGGAGAAAAATTTAGGTCTCAAGGGTAAAGCAGGGAGAGCAGCTGCAGAGGTATTTGTAAAGCATACAAAGGAGCTTTTAAAGGTTATAAGAGACTCTGAGGTTATCTTATCACTCGCTCAGGCTGGCTTTACATCAAGTGCAATAGAAGATATTATGAGCTACATTACATCACAAATGGAGGCAAGTGTGCCGGATGAAATGAGAAAGTTTATAGCAGAAGACGACGTTTCTCTCTTTATATCCAATCTCGAAAACCTGATGTACTCTCATCCGGACCTTACTACAGAAGATATGATACAGGTTGCTGATTATATGCAGTCCTACGGTTTTGATAACGTCGATGATGCTGTTGAGAGATATTTCGATGATGAGGACTCCTGGGACTCATACGATGATTATGACTATTAAGAAAGACTACAATAATTATGATTTACTGGAAAGATTACAACTTTACAGAACTCTCTCCGGATACTGTTTTCTGTTTTGATACGGAGGCAACTTCGTACTGGCTCCGGAGCGACGGCACTGTTACAGGATATAAAGCAGAGATCTCCAATGAGCAGTATAATGCTATGGCTCCCGGAGGCATCGTTTATATATGGATGTTTTCTATTAATGACACTGTTTTATACAGCAGATATCTCTCGGAGCTGCCAGAGCTCCTTGAAAAGATATCAGAATACTCTCCGCTCGATCATCCGGTCATATACGTTCATAATCTCGCATACGATTTTCAGTTTCTCCGGAATGTAATACACTTTGGTCCTGAGGACGTTTTTGCACGTACTCGCAGAAAACCAATGTATGCGAGGACTCCTGCAGGGATTGAATTCAGATGCAGCTATATGCTTACACGTCTCAGCCTTAAGGCCTGGGGTGAGTCACTGGATGTTAAGAAGCAGACAGGGCTCCTTGATTATGATGTTATAAGGACTCCTTTAACTCCTTTATCAGAGGCAGAGCTCAAATACTGCGAATATGACCTGCTTGTTATGTACAGAGGGATCCTTAAGTATATGAGTAAATACGGTAAAATCTCAGATATACCGCTCACTCAGACAGGAGAGGTCCGTAAAGTAGTCAAAAAAATGTATCAAAAGAATAACGGGTATCATTTCAAAGTAACCGGACTGCAGCCGAAAACATACAACGAGTATAAGCGACTTAAAGCAGTATTTGCCGGAGGTGAGACTCACGCTAACAGATTATATGTATCAAGTCAGGGAGAATTTAAAAATCCGGTCACTAAGAAGATTACGAAGATAAACCAGGACAAAATTTTAAAAAACGTCGGCTCCTTCGATAAGACCAGCGATTATCCTTATCAGATGTGTGCAGAGCGTTTCCCTATGAGCAGATTTGTAAAGACTTCTAACGACTTAAGATTTTTAAAGCCGGAGACGTATGCTTATATAATCGAGCTGCATATGATCAATGTACGCTGCATAACTAATACAACTTACATAGCGAGATCTCACTGTGTATCAGTTAAGAACGGAGTATATGATAACGGCAGGCTGATATCTGCAGACGCGATCTCTCTATGTATTACTGAGCAAGACTACATGACTATTGATGAGATGTATACTTTTACTATTGACGAAGTAGTTGCTGTCTATCGCTCCCGTAAAGCGTATATGCCTAAACAGTATATCGAGTATATATTAGAGCTTTACGAGTATAAGACGACTCTCAAAGGAGATCCTTCGAAAGTCGATTTATACGCACAGTCAAAACAGTTTATCAACTCTCTCTATGGTATGGAGGTAACTGATATAATTATGCCTGACGTGGGTTATAATAATAACTCCTGGGATGATTACAAACCGCTCACTGCAGACGAGATCCAGGAGCGACTTGATACTATACAGGATCGCTGGTACAGTAACAATCTCGCTTATCAGTGGGGAGTATGGGTAACTGCCTACGCTCGCAGAGAGCTCATGCAGGCAGTGTTATTCTGTGATGCTGTCGAGTGTTACCATGATACCGACTCAGTAAAGCTCCTTAAATGGAGAGATTACAAATACTATTTTGATTTTCAGAATACTCTCATGGATGAAAAATTAAAAGCTATGTGCGATTTTTATGATATTGACTTTGAAAGGACGAGACCTCTTAAACCAAACGGCAAACCTGCTCCGATCGGACACTGGGACTTTGAAGGGATTTATCCGAAGTTTAAGACACTCGGAGCTAAAAAGTACGCTTATTATTACATGTTTGAGCCTGACGGTATCACGATAAAGCCTGCTAATTACGGGATGCATGTTACTATTGCAGGCGTTCCTAAAAAGGAAGGCAGCGAGCTCCTCAAGGATCTCCAGGATTTTAAGGATGGTTTTGTCTTCGACAGAGAGAAATGCGGAAAGAAACTTATTACTTACATCGACGACGTAAACCCTCTGGTAACATTTCCGGACGGGTATACTGTCGATCAGGTGCACGGAGTTAATTTACGAAATATCGAGTATACAGTCTCTCAGACTGCTGAGTATGCAGAGACTATTATGCAGATCAACGAAGCGAAAGGATTTTTAAGATGAGTGATACTATTACATATGAAGATATAAAAGATAATTTAAGGTCCTGCAGAAAAGCTCTCATCAATAATGAGTATTCTTTTAAGGATCTCTCAGACCGGACTCAGTTATATAACACGCTGGTTACTGCTGAATATGCACTGCAGACTCTTATATCCTTAAGAGATAGTATAAAGGAGGTAAATAACTGATGGGACTTGATAAATACGGGTTTTATACCTGCAAAGATATTCTTAAGGAAGAGGCAATGTATAATATTATTATCGGTGAGAGAGCCCCTGGGAAGTCATACGGAGTAAAACGGGAAGTAATCAGTTACGCATGGAAACATAAGACTCCTACAATCGGACTCCTTCGACGTTATGAGGAAGATATCAAGAATAATGCTGTTACGGAGTATTTTGCAGATAATAATTCTAACGAAGGACACTCCGGAGATATATCGAAGATCACTGGCAGAGAGTATGATACTCTGTTCTCTTATCAGTCAGATCTCTATTTCGGTACCAGAGATCCGGACTCAGGACAGCTCCTTCGTGGTATGTGCTGCGGAAAATCTTTTGCACTGAATTCTGATGAGAGATACAAGTCAAGACAGTTTCCTTATATGCATGATATTATTTTCGAGGAATTTGTTACAAATAAGATCTATCTCAGAGATGAGTGCACACGTCTGCAGAATTTTGTATCAACCTTATTCCGTAAGCGTGAGGGCCGTGTCTGGATGATAGCTAATACTATCTCCCGTGTTTGTCCATATTTCTATGAGTGGGGACTGAGTAGAATTCCTTACATGGAGCCGGGACAGATCGACACATATTATATTGATGATACTAAAATTGCAGTCGAATTTGCACCGTCTGCTCCAGCAAAATCACGTATGTTTTTCGGTAAAGCTGCGAAGTCGATCCAAGGAGGGCAGTGGGAGACAAATTCTTACTCTTCCCTGCCGGATGATTACAGCTCATATGATATCATTTATGAGATGCATCTTAAGACATCTTACTTTGAGCACTTGTTTTTAATTCAGCTCCTTGTGGACGACGACGGAGACCAGGTTGTTTTTATTCAGCCAGTGCTTAAAAAAGTGTTCCCTGATTTACCTATGCTGTCTGATGAGTTTAATATCTCTCGAAATGTGCATAGATATCTCCGGAGAGATCATAAAGCGGAGAGAACTATAGCACGTCTCTTTGCAGAGAATAAGGTGTGTTACAGCAGTAATCTCACTGGCTCCGACTTTAACGGCGTTATCAGGAATACTCCCGGTATTATGACAGCTCACTAAAATAAGATATTTCCAATAAATCCCTTTTATTACGGAGTGACTACTAAGTGTCGTATGGCATTTGGTAGTCACTCTTTTTTATACTGGAAAAAATCAACGTGTGAGCACTGGCCTTTAGGCCCTCCAATGCAGGACGATACCATGTTTTTACAGTCTGCATTGGTAGGTTATTACTGG
>ERZ809497.35-NODE-35-length-12983-cov-5.790842_pt1 | contig 12983 bp, 13 predicted proteins | sample MGYA00521237_ERZ809497 | MGnify/ENA primary metagenome ERZ809497 (study PRJEB31581, sample SAMEA3312976) | metagenome | study: EMG produced TPA metagenomics assembly of the PRJEB8939 data set (Metagenomic analyses of Rumen microbiomes reveals... | reverse complement strand
GGTTTCCGACTTCCTGAAAAAGAGCAAACAATAGACATGTTTGCCGATGAATTTGCTCTTGAAACGAAGAACGAAAATGCTCGTCGGCTTAGGAAAATTCTGGAAGAAGCCTTAAAGTCGCCGAAAACAAATAGTGACATTTATGAACTTGTTGTAAGGAATGAGTTTCTTCCCAAGCATGCCAATGAAGTTTTGAAGGATTTACAAAATACAAATCCGAAATTTAGCGTTATAGATATCTTAACAGGTAAGAAAGCCCGAAAGGGTGCATTCTACCTTACTTACAAAAATTACAGCAGTGCCCCTGTTGTTATAATGCAAATTGAGCTATGAGAACCACGAAAATAGAATGGACTGATAAGACGTGGAACCCCATTACAGGTTGCACCAAGAAATCGGCGGGGTGTGCCCACTGCTATGCCGAAGTAATGGCTCGTAGGTTGAAAGCCATGGGGTTGGAGAAATATCATAATGGTTTTGAGTTGGCCTTGCATGAGGAAGACTTGGAAGAGCCCCTTCAGTGGCGTAAGCCTCACAACATCTTTGTCTGCTCCATGAGCGACATTTTCCACGAAGATGTACCTTTTGAATTTGTCGACCGTATTATGAATACTATTCGCAAAAGTCCGCAGCATCGTTATCAAATATTGACCAAAAGGGCTGAGCGAATGGCTGAATATTTTAGTACCAGATTGGTTCCGCAAAACGTGTGGCTGGGTGTTACCGTGGAATGTAAAGCAACCAAAACCCGCATCGATTATCTGAGGAAACTGAATGTCAGCATCAAGTTCTTGTCGTGCGAGCCTCTAATCGAAGACCTTGGTGCGTTGGATCTGCAAGGCATCGACTGGATTATTGTTGGCGGCGAAAGTGGTCCCAAGGCACGTCCCATGCAACTGGCTTGGGTTGTCAATATCAAACAACAAGTGGAGCAACACGGTGCAGCCTTCTTCTTCAAGCAATGGGGAACTTGGGGCAGCGATGGCATCAAGCGCAACAAACACGCTAACGGGAAATTGCTCCTTGGGAAAATAATCCAGCAGATGCCGGAGAAATATGCGGTATGAAAATGAATAATGCATACTAATTAAAAGTATGGATGGAATAGAAACATACAAATCAAAAGGGAAAAACCTTATTCGAAGGGTTAAACTACGAAACAACACCTTTTCAGAAAGTGTTGTCGATAGCACTTCCAAACCAAATGAAATTGTTAGTCCTGAAGATTATGATATAGCATGGCTGAGAAGCAAGGTTTTGCCAAAATCTCCTGTTTGGAGAAACGAAATTCGTATGGTTGATCTATTCTCGGGTACGGGACCAATGACGCTTGGAGTTATTGAGGCGGGAAGAGCAACGGGTATCGATGTTAAACCAGTTTTTGCGATAGACTTTGAGAAAAATGCAGCCTTGAACTATGCATACAATTTTCCAACTTGTAATGTGGTAAATGATGACATCCTAAATTACATCAACGGAGAGCTAGGTTCTCCGGCTACTGAAGCAGAAAAGAATACGCTAAATTTGGTTGGCAATGTTGATATGGTCATTGGAGGGCCTCCTTGTCAGGGACATAGTGACCTAAACAATCACACACGAAGGAATGACCCAAGAAACCAACTTATCTTTAGGGTGGTGAGATTCGCCGAATTAACAAAGCCTCGTTTTGTAATCATTGAAAACGTGCAAGGCATTAGGCATGACAAGAACCATGTTTTGCAATCAGCAGAGGAATATCTTACAGGATTAGGGTATCATTTATATGAGAACTTACTCATGGCTTCTAAATATGGTGTGGCACAGAATCGAAGAAGATTTATACTTGTTGCAACCTTAGAAGATGTCGATTTTAACTTGAATCATTACTTGCGAGATTCGATAAATGGAGTTTGGTGGGCGATAAATGATTTGTCTGAATGTGATTATCAGGATGTTTTTAATACTTCAGCAAAGCATTCCAACACCAATCAACAAAGGATAAACTATCTATTTGATAATGATTTGTATGAATTGCCCTATCAATTAAGGCCCAAGTGTCAACGAAAAGAAAATAACAGGTACACATCGGTCTATAGCAGAATGCATCCCGATTCACCAGCACCAACTATAACAAGTGGTTTTGGATCGATTGGTCAAGGGCGATTTGGACATCCATTTGAAAGGCGAACAATGACCCCGCATGAAGCAGCCCGAGTTCAATTCATACCAGATTTCTTCAGGTTTTCAGGAGAATTGAATCGAGTGGCATTACAAAAAATGATAGGTAATGCGGTGCCGCCTAAATTAACATATATAATTGGACTAGAACTTTTCAGATGAATACAGTAGGATTATTTGCGGGCATTGGCGGAATAGAGCATGGTCTAACAGAAGGCGGTATGACAACAGTTCAGTTATGTGAAATCATGCCGGAAGCTCGGTGTGTTCTGCAACATCATTATCCTAACATTCAGATAGATGAGGATGTAACTAAATTGGTTGACCTTATCCCAGCAGATGTCTTGGCGGGAGGCTTCCCTTGCCAAAATTTGAGTATTGCAGGAAACAAGCAAGGTATAACGGGCAAACAATCCTCTTTGGTAAATGAGATGTTTCGACTCATCGAAAACAACCGGCATCCACATTTTGTTCTTATTGAAAATGTAGCCAATATCATATCGTTAAGGAATGGAGAAGCAATAAACTTGATTACGAATAGATTATCGGCATTAGGATATGAGTGGGCATATAGGTTAGTTGATCCTCGCTCTTTTGGCATCCCTCAAAGACGCCCGAGATTTATCTTCCTTGCATCTGATATTATTCATCCTAAAGATATTCTGTTTCCGATTGATGAAGATATTAATTCAAGTATTGATGATAAGCCCGGTTTTGAAATTGAAGATTCAGATGCGTTCGGATTTTACTGGACAGAAGGGAAAATTGGAATTGGTTGGGCGAAAGATTCGATACCGCCGCTCAAATGTGGTTCGTCATTAGGCCTTCCATCATCCCCTGCAATTTGGGATATTCAACATAATTTCTTTGGAACACCTACAATAGAAGATGCGGAAAGGCTTCAAGGTTTTCCCGAAGGTTGGACAGGAGTATTGTTAGAAAACGGTTTTAAAGACAACAAAAGATGGAAGTTGTTGGGTAATGCAGTGAATACGACAGTTTCTAATTGGATTGGCAATAGGCTTGAAAATGGAATTATTGACGCACTTCCAGAGAATAGGCTTTTTCGCACGAACTTAAAACCATGGCCTAAGTCTGCAATTAGCTATAATGGAGAAGTAATGGGAGTTAAAGCAAGTTATTATCCAAATGGAGTGCGGTATACTCCAATACTAGAATTTCTCAACCATCCATTAAAACCACTTTCTTTAAAGGCTACGTTAGGATTTGAAAAAAGAGTGTTAGAAAGCTCCCTTATTAAATACCCTGAATATTTTAAAGAATCTATTAGAATTTATTTACGAAATCAATACGACTATGTTAGATAAAATGAATGAACTATACCAACAGATGTTGGAAAAGTATGATGGTGGATTAAGCAATACTTCAACAAAAAAGTTTGACGAAATTGTGTCTGCTATAGCTCAATTGCTTGATATTCCAGAAGCAGAAGTTTATGCAACGGGTTCTGGTTCCCGTCCTGGTAATCTTGAGGTAAGGCTTTCTCAGGGAGTAAGAGCAACAACTCACACTACTGTTGGGTTAGGGTTTATTATAGATGAAAAAAACAGTCCTGATAATGTAGAGAAACTGACAAATAGTGCATTAGTGACATGTAAAAAATTCCTTGGCAGAGGCAAGGCTCATTACGACAACATAGTTATTTTTGTTGAAAGTAATGGGATACTGTATGCATCTGGTATTATTTGTCAAAAAAGAACGTCAATTACTGATAAATTAATAGATGAATTGCAGATATCTAATGTTCAAGTGGTCGTTCCTACCAGTACGGAAACAGAAGCCCCAGCTATATTATTTCCTATACAAACCATCTTTTATGGTGCACCAGGCACAGGCAAATCATTCAAGACAAATGAAATAGCTAAGAAATACAGCACAATTCGCACTACATTCCATCCTGATAGCGATTACTCAACTTTTGTAGGGGCATACAAACCCACCTCAACAAAAGACAACCGATATGTGATGGATGGGTCCAATCCCGTTGCTATGAAATACCCTGATAATGATGAGCAGGAAAATAGAAGGGGAACATTTATCAAAGATAGTAAGATAGAATACCGCTTTGTAAAGCAAGCTTTTTTGAAAGCATACATCAAAGCATGGAAGTATTTTGCTATGGCGGACAAAGAAAATGAGGTCAAGCCTCAATTCCTTGTAATTGAAGAAATCAACCGAGGCAACTGTGCCCAAATATTTGGCGATTTGTTCCAACTACTCGACCGCAAGGAAGGTTTCTCAGAATACCATATTGAAGCAGATGAAGACATCCGCAAAAGCTTAATAAGTGAAGATACGGTAACAGACCCATCGTTTGGAGAAAAGGGTTTACAGTTTACAGATGCGCAAAAGGACGCCATTAATGCAGTTTTCAATAAGGATGAAGATGCTCCATTCCGTAATGTGGCCGATGATATTGCCTGTGGAAAAGTATTAGTCCTTCCACCCAACTTCTACATCTGGGCAACAATGAACACCAGTGACCAGAGTTTGTTCCCCATCGACTCGGCCTTCAAACGCCGCTGGGATTGGAAGTATGTGCGCATCTGCGAAGGGAAGAAGAAAGACGGCTCGCCACTGAATTATCGAATTCGCTTTACTATTCCAGAAACTGACGGGAAACCTGCCGAGACAGTGGATGAGAAATGGTGGGATTTTGTCAAGGATATCAATAAGCAGATTGAAGAAGCCACGAAGAGCGAAGACAAGAAACTCGGTTTCTTCTTCTGCAAACCTGATAAGAAAGCCGCTGATACTGATGATTGCAACACTATCATTTCTGCGGAGACCTTTGTGGGCAAGGTGGTGTTCTATCTGTGGCAAGACGTGTTCAAGGACTACGGTTTCAAGAGTGACATTTTCAAAAAGGGTGACAAAAAGATTTCGTTCCACGACTTCTACCCAGAAGATATGGTCGCTGACGAGGAAACGAATCCAGAAGGAATTGACCTGGAATTGGTGAAAACGTTCATCTATAAGGTGTTAGATAAAAAAGAAAACAACACGTCAGAAGCACCGGCAGAGGCATGAAGCTTTTCGTAGAAGGATACCCGTATAAAGAAGAGGCATCTAAAGCCTTGCTCAAAAAGATATTGAATTTTGAACAGGGAGGAGTGTATAGTACCGACATGGTTGGCTACTACTATTCCAACGATGTAAACGACACGGTGTTCTTTCTGCCTAAGGTGGTGATGGATCAGAACGACAAGGTGTTTCACATACACAATCCTGAAAACATCATCGACCTTCAAGCGGCACTTGAATCAAAGACGATAACCGACGATGAATATCGGTTTATCTATGGGCTGTCGGTGTGGATATATCGAGCCATCAACGTGTTTAGGCATACTGCCGATGATGAGCATAGGAAGATACTCCTGTATCGAGACATCCCTTCAGATACGCTATCAGGCCAATATGTCTACAATACTTTCTTGGATATCCTGATTTCACTTCAGCGTTTCAACGACGAGAATCAGAACTATTTCACTTTTATACTAAAAAACATTCATTCAGGCTTCAACAAGATCAATTGGACGAAGACCATCAGCCGTGGTCATGCCGTGATACAAGATGACACGCCAGTCTATATCGATGTGGTGAACCGAAAAAGACAGGTTAATCTGGAGGAAGAACTGTTTATCATCTTCTTCTCCATTCTCCACCACATGCAGGTGAAATACGGTTTCCCTGTAAAGATGAATTACAACTTTCCGCTTATCAAGGATGAAGCCTTTGAGAACTATTTGAATGGCTATGGCGAAATACGCTTGATTCAGATTCGGCATAAGTATTTTGCTGACAAGCAGGTACAGATGTGGCAACTCTGCTATGATTTCTTCTGCCAGCAAAGCCAAATTCGAAATAATTCCAATTACTCTGACCATCTGCTTGCAAAGGATTTCAATATCGTCTTTGAGGAAATGATAGACCATTTGCTGAGTGATAATGACAAGAGAGTGGAAGAAATGAAGTTGAAGGAGCAGACGGATGGCAAGCGCGTTGACCATATCTATGCTTGGACAGGATTGATGCATAAGGAAGACGAGATATTCTATATTGGTGACTCAAAGTATTACAAGCAATCAAACAATCCAGGGTCAAATTCAATATACAAACAATACACATACGCTCGAAATGTCATTCAGGCCAACCTCGACTTGTTCAACCAAAAGGATGCTGAAGGCAAGAAGAAATACAAGCCTGGTGACGACTATCTTATATATAGGGATGATGATACGGAGGGCTACAATATCACGCCCAACTTCTTTATCCGCGCTCATGTTCCAGAAGATAGAGGTTATGAAGATGATGATTTGACTAGCAAGGGGGAGATGGAGAGAAAAATCCATTTTGAAAACCGACTTTTTGACCGCGATACCCTATTGCTTCAACATTATGATATCAACTTCTTATATGTCTTGTCGGTATATGGTAGTGAGGATTTGTTGGCACAGGAGACATTTAAGACAAAGGCGAAGAAATTGTTCCGTGACCAAATCATGGAGGATATTCAGGATAAATATGGTTTCTTCTCTTTGCAACTGAAGCCTATCGAGGTGGAAACACCAGACGATGATGAAGAGAACGGATCTTCATCATTAGACAAGATGAACAGACTCATCGAGCAGAAGTATTTCCGTAAGTTGTTGGGGAAAGCTTTTCGTCCATTCAAAGAGCAAGAGTTCTTGTATTTATCTCTGGAGTCTAAGCCGGAATACTATGACGACAACATGAGATTGTTGTCTGACCTGAGTAAAGACTTCAATATTCGACACTATAAGCTTGGCACTGATCCTCGGGATGTTATCAACACCTTTGCGGAACTGACATATCCTTCTGAGGATGGAACGCCGAAAGAATCACATGTGTTCCGTTTTGAGGACTTTAAAGATGAGGTCTTCCTTGTGGGCGGTTATCGTAGTGGCGACAAGAACCAGTTGGATTGGATCTTGTCACACATGATGTATAACATTCGCGCGACAATTAATCGCCACGGTTATAGGGACGGAATCATCGATGAAAATGTGGTGTCTGCCCGTTATTTGGTCCTTTACGAAATAAATGACAAGGAAAAACGAAACTATCACATCTATCGAATCGAGAGTTGGAAAACTCATTCTGCTGAATGGATGGAGGAGAATGATTATGAAAGACCCGAGGGTCGATATATCGTGTATAATCTATCCCAAGAAGAACATTTTGAGCCAGCCAGTGTTAATACAATGTTGAATATAGGGCTTTATGAGATAGCGTTCAAAAAGTCTCAAAGAGAAGAGGTATCCGAGGAATGGCTAAACAAAGAATGGCATGGCTCTCCTGTATTTCTTACTGGTCAACAAATTAGCGACTTCGCTCTTGAATCACATAGAAATTCTAACAAAGCACTTGTTGTTGTCAATATCAACGATACAGACTTGTCGAAACTTGAAACAGGCTTTAGTGCGTCAATGTTTGTGACGTTAAGAACTTTGCAGGCTATCAAAGATTTCTCTAGTGCTGGGTGTATCGTGTACTCAAATAAGATTGCTCATAAAGTGTTTAAAGTTCAGGGTGATTGTATCATCAGCATTCAAGCTCCTGATGGTTATTTGCGATGGCGTTATGCAGAGCCCTTAAAAGAACGATATCCAGATAGAAAAGATCGTGACAAGGTCAAGCCAGATTTTCACTTGTCTTTCGGCATTGATCCTGTTGAGGTTTCATTGGGATTGAGCCAAGCGAAAATCAACAAGGTTCCGGAGGGATTGAGCGGCTATGATATGCATATTGCCGAATTAGACAGTTTGAAAAATTAGAACGACATCAGCTTTTAGTACAAGAAGAGAGAATTTTACATAAAAAAAGGCACGTTTCTTCAAGAAGAACAACCTATACAAGTACTTGACGGAGCATGGCGACCTGCAACGCGCCATTGGTTATGCCAAGGAGCTGACGCGTCTTAGCGAGGCTACTCCCGAGGATAAAATTGCCTATAGTAAGATGCATCTGGTATTCGAACTGACAGCTTCGATGAACGAGGAGGAACCTGATAAAACGACTTTAAAAACGGAAAATCGAAATCGAAACAAAGAAAATCGGCGACAAATCATCGTTTTATCGCCGATAACGGGATTTCAGACGCAAAAACCGTTTCGAAAGCCATCGGACTCAAACCCTCAAGAACCCGCGATTACCTCAAACAACTCGTGGACGAAGGCATCCTTAAGGTGGAGGGAGAGTATAAAAACAGGAAGTATAGGATTGACAGAAAAACACAAAATCCGTGGCAAAACATATAATTATCGAAATATTTTGTATTTTTGCCACGCAAAAAGAAATTAAAAAAAATCAAAATGAACACAATCACAGGCAGAAACCTGAAAGCATTGCGTGAGGCCAATGGCTATACGCAAGAGAAAATGGCTGAATATCTTGGTGTCGGGCGCTCGGCTTACGCCAACTATGAGGCAGGCGAGCGCGAAACGCCTTTGGAAGTGCTGCAAAAGGCAGCGGATTTGTTCGGCTGCGAATTGGCACTTCTCTTCGAGGAAGACGAAACGGCAGTCCGCAATATGCTGGTCTGCGCCTTCCGCGCTGATGACCTTAGCGCTGATGATATGCGAGAGGTGGCTTCATTCAAGAGCGTTGTGATGAATTATTTGAAAATGGAAAGGTTGTTGGAAAAATGAAAAAGCTGAACCTTGAAACGGCCGAAATTCTTGCAGGAAAGATGCGGAGCGAGTTGCTGCGTGTTTCCGCAACTGAGCCAATCAATATGAAAACAGCCCTCCGTCAATTGAATGTGATGACGCTCTATCGTCCCTTGTCGGACAAACTGTTTGGATTGTCGCTATTGACACCAGACAAAAAGCATCGTTTCATGTTGGTGAACAGCAATTCGAGACGGGGACGGCAGCACTTTACCATTGCGCATGAGTTGTATCATTTGTATTACGACGAGAATCCCCAGCCGCATTTCTGCGACAACTCCATCTATACCGATGCCGCTGAGAGGTCGGCCAACCTGTTCGCTTCCGCTTTGCTGATGCCCAAGGAAGGTTTGCTGAAAAACATTCCATTCGATGAGATTGTCAGCAAAAGTGTCAGTATTGACACGTTGCTTCGGATGGAGCATCTATATGGGGTTTCGCATCATACTTTGGTGGTGAGGCTGAAGGAATTGCACATTATCAGTCCTGTTTCTGCTGACGCGCTGTTGGCGGTTTCGATTACTCAGGAGGCAGCTTTGCGGGGATATGATGTCGAACTCTATTCAAAAGGAAACGATGGATTGGTCATCGGTGATTTTGGCTCCAAGGCTCGTAAGTTATTCGACGAGGAAAGGATTTCCGAAGGGCATTATCTCGAACTGCTCAACCTAATCGGTTATGGAGAAGGTCAAAATCATACTGGATGCTGACGTGTTGATTCATTTCGCCAAGGCGGGTCGACTTAACATGTTGCCGGAAATATTGCCGGAATATGAACATGTCGTTTTGAGTATGGTATATGATGAGATCGGATCCATTCAAAACCAGTTGGACAACCAAATCTTTTTTCTGAAGAACATTTCAAAGGAGACGTTCAATCCGACAGGGGAGATGATGGTCGAATATGCCAGGCTTTTGCAGACTTTTGGCAAAGGAGAGAGTGCTTGTATGGCCTATTGCCGTTATACCCACAATGTTATCGGCAGCAGTAACTTGAAAGACATTAAAGAGTATTGTGAAAAACAGCAAATCACCTATCTGACTACGATCGACTTCCTTTATTATGGAATAAAGCGAGGAAAGATGTCGGTTGAAGAATGTGAGCAGTTTGTCAAGGATGTGTTGGCAAAAGGGAGCAAGTTGCCAACAGTGGATTTTGGGAAGTATCTGCCTAATGCCTTGGTTTAAATTGAGAAGGGCGAAGAAAAGGCGGATAAAATTGCCTATAGTCAGATGCACCCGGTATTCGAGCTGATGGCTTCGATGAATGAAGAGGAATCTGATAAAGCGACTTTAAAAACGGAAAATCGAAATCGAAATGAGGAAAATCGGCGACAAATCATCGATTTTATCGCCGATAACGGGATTTCAGACGCAAAATCCATTTCGAAAGCCATCGGACTCAAGCCCTCAAGGACCCGTGACTACCTCAAACAACTCGTGGATGAAGGCATCCTTGAGTTGGAGGGGGAGTATAAAAACAGGAAGTATAGGATTAAACAAGTAGTGTTTTAAGATAATGCGGCGAAAAATTTTCATTTACGCCGCAAATTTGCGGCGAAAATTGTATTTTTGCACCGCAAAACATTTTTTGGACATGGAAACTTACATTTGGCAACATCCAGAATGGCCGCATTTCACCTGGGATACCGAACAGCTGGCAAAGCCTCTGGCGGAGGTTAGGATAAAACAGGGGATATTGATTGGTCGTATCACCACTTTGGGTTTCGAAACCGAGTTGAATACCGCCCTCGATGTGATGACCGATGATTTGATGAAGTCTTCGAAGATTGAAGGCATCCTACTCGACGGGAAATCGGTGCGTTCATCGGTGGCACGGCAATTGGGCTTGGAACGTGAAGGCCTGCCACCCGCCGACCGTTATGTGGAAGGCATCGTGAACGTGATGGTGGACGCTGTGAAAAACTGTAACGAGCCATTGAGTGCGGAGCGTTTGTTTGGATGGCATTCTGCCTTGTTTCCTCACGGGGCAAGGTTCAATGTGGGCACGTGGCGTGAAGGCGAAGAAACGATGCAGGTGGTGTCGGGGGCTTTGGGTCGCGAGAAGGTGCATTTTGAAGCACCACCCTCATCGGAAGTTCCAAGACTAATGGAAGAATTGATTCAATGGGCCAACGATGCCGAATCCATTGACCCAATAATCAAGGCTGCCATTGTGCCACTGTGGTTTGTCACCATCCATCCTTTCACCGATGGCAATGGTCGGCTGTCGCGTACCTTAACAGATATGTTCTTAACCCGTTCCGACGGCATGATACACCGTTTCTATAGCTTGTCGGCTACATTCTGCAACCGCCGTTCAGAGTATTACGACATCTTGGAGAGAACCCAGCATGGCGGCATGAATATAACACCATGGATTGTATGGTTCTTGTCCTGTATGGAAGAAGCATTGCATCATACGGAACAAGTCATTGAAAAGGTCATTTCAAAAGCCGAGTATTGGGAAAACCATAGGGAGATACCAATCAATGAACGACAACGTAAAGTCATCAACAGGCTGTTAGACGGCTTTGAGGGTAAGTTGACTAGTTCCAAATGGGCAGAACTGGTCAAATGCTCTTCTGATACTGCTTTGCGTGATATCGAAGACCTTATGCAGAAAGGCTTGTTTGTCAGGGAAGGCACAGGCCGTGGTACTTATTATGAGCTAAAACGATAGGAAAGCCATTCCATTTCCAAAGTTGGCAATTCTTCTAGATAAAAATTCGGGCGGAACCCCAATGGACTCCGCCCGATTCTGTTTTACTAATGAAAGCAACATTTAGAAAGTCTCCGGCACCTTGTCAGCTCCTGCATCAGCCTCAAAATAAGGCCGTCTCTCGAAGCCGCACAATTTGGCAATCAGGTTGTTCGGGAACTTGCGGATGCTTTGGTTGTAGTCTTTGGCCACTTCGTTGAAGCGCTCGCGCTCGGTGAGGATGCGGTTCTCGCAGCCTGCTAACTGGGCCTGCAAGGTGAGGTAGTTGTCGCTGGCCTTCAGGTCGGGGTAGTTTTCTATTGTGACGAGGAGGCGGCTCAGTGAATTGCTCAATTCCTTTTGTGCAGATTCATAGCTGGCGAACTCCATGTCGTCGAACTCGTCCGTGTTGACCTTAACCGAAGTAGCTCTGGCGCGGGCCTCGGTGACAGCGATGATGGTGCTTTGTTCGTATTTCGCGTAGTTTTTCACCAAGGCGACGAGGTTGGGCACGAGGTCGGCGCGGCGTTGGTAGACGTTCTCCACCTGTCCCCAAGCCGTGGTCATGGCTTCCTGCTTTTTGACGAAGCCGTTGTAGGTGCTGATGCCCCAAACGAGGAGGACACCTATAATGACAAGAATTAATACTTTTATCGTCCTCATAATCAGATGAATTCAAGTTTATCCTGGGTGGTGTTCTTCTCGCAGTAGTGGCAGTGCAGTTTGATGTTGCCCTGTGCGTCCTTGATGACGACGAACTTGGTCGGCACGTCGTGTTCCTTGTTGGTGACGCAGTTGGGGTTGAAGCACTTCACGATGTGTTCAATGCGCTCAGGGATGGTCACGGTCTGCTTCTTGACGACCTCGAAGTCCTTGATTTCGATGATGGAAGCGGTAGGGGCGACGAGGGCAATCTTGTTCACATCTTCGGGCTCAAAGTATTTGTTGGAGGCTTTGATGAAGCCCTTGGTGCCGTATTTCTTGCTTTCGACGTTGGTGCCGAAATACACGGGGGTGCTGACTTTCTCCAAGCCCAGGATCTTGACGACTTGGAACACTTTGTCGGCGGGGATATGGTCGATGACGGTGCCATTCTCAATGGCGGAAACTGTCAGTTCTTTCTTTTTTTCCATGTCTGCTATATGTTGAATTGTTGATTGTTTAACTGTTGAATTGTTGTTTAGTCACAAAACTTGCAAAACCCTCAAAACCATTTTTTCTGGTTGTGGGAAGCAAGCCAACCGGCGGCTTCCCGGCGGCGACACGGTTGTGGAGCCGCCCACCGTTTTCTTTGGAGTTTTGCATTGTTTTGTAGGTTTTGTGATTACTTAAGACCTAATATAGAAGCGATAAGGGCTTGACGGGCGTAGACGCCGTTTTGTGCCTGCTGGCAGTAATAGGCCTTCGGGTTG
>ERZ809497.34-NODE-34-length-13148-cov-5.773161_pt1 | contig 13148 bp, 9 predicted proteins | sample MGYA00521237_ERZ809497 | MGnify/ENA primary metagenome ERZ809497 (study PRJEB31581, sample SAMEA3312976) | metagenome | study: EMG produced TPA metagenomics assembly of the PRJEB8939 data set (Metagenomic analyses of Rumen microbiomes reveals... | reverse complement strand
GAGATCTACACTCTTTCCCTACACGACGCTCTTCCGATCTGCTAGTATTCCTTGTTTTTCAATTGGTTTTGCTCAGTCAAGGCGGCTTGCATCAGGGCAGCGTCAGCCATATAGCTGTCGGGATATTGCTCCACGATTTGCAAAAACAGTTGTTCAGCGGCCTCGTATTCTTTTCGTTTCTCCGTAATCTCTCCCTTGCGGAATAAAGCATGTGGTATGCTGACCTCATTCCCGTTGGCAATGATGTCGTCAAGCAGGGCGAGGGCTTCGTCGTCGCGTTGTTGGTAGATGCGATAGTCAGCACGGGCCAAACGCTTGAGTTCCAAACCTGAAGTATCAGCTTCGAGATTGTCCTTGATGATAAGCGACAACGTCATGGCATCGTTGGCGATGAGCTTGGATGTGGCGGCTTTCAGCACTTTCAGTTGGCTTTCAGCCCATTCGTACTCACCAATAAAATAGCGCAGTTGAGCGTTTTTGAAACGGGCTTCGTGACCGAGCGGCTCTTCCTTCATGCTCTTGTCGACTTGGCTATATAATAAGGTGGCTTCCCATATTTCATCTTCATGCAGGTAGATGTCAGCCAACTTCAACTTGAGTTGGGCTTGGTCTTGTTTTCCGCCCACATTGGGTAAAGTGTTGACCAAAAGCGCGACGGCATCTTCAGTTTGGCCCAGTTGATAGGTCATGATGTCCGCCTCAATCAGCATCAGTTTGGTCAGGTCGTTGCTGTTGATGTCGTTGTAAGCCTCTTCGATGCGTTTCAGCAGGCTGTTGTAGGCTTTCTTGTCGCTGCTGTGTGCGGCTTGCAGTTGTCGGTAATCCGTGTTGATGGCTCCCGCCAATGCTTGACCGTAATAGGGATTGCTCTTGCCTTTTTTCTGGACATAGCTGTAACCTTCCTTGGCAACCTCGAACTGCTTGTTGTTCAGGCAAATGCCCGCAAGGTTCATGATCTGTCCGTCTTGGTTGTTGGTCTTGCGATCGATGCTCAAGCATTGCGCCAAAGCGATGTCGTAATCCTCTTCTTGGGTGGCGAGCCAAACCAACAGTTGGGCCAGTTCAAGGCTGTCGGGTTTCTCTTGGGTGCGTTTCAGCAAGGCCGTGCGCAGTTCGTCGGTGATGCTTTTGTTGACGTCATAGAACAGCATGGATTGCAGGCGGTTGCGGATGTTGTTGTACTGCCCGGGATGAACCTCCAATTCCATGAAATAGTATTGAAACGCCTGCTGGTAGTTGGCCGACGACTGGTGCATGTAGGCCATGTCCATATAAAAGGTTTCCTTGCCTTCAAACATCTTGTTGCCTTTCTCGTAGACGGCGGTGGCCATGTCGTAGAGGCGCCGCGACTGGAACTGGCTGCCGAGGTTGCGGACGACGGAGGCGTTCTCTGGCATGGTTTTCAATATCTCGTCAAACTGCTTTTGGGCTTGGCCGTTTTTCCCTTCAAGGGTGTAGACGTAAATGAGGTCGACGAGGCTGCGGCTGTAGGTCGGGTTGTCGTTGTAGAAACTCTTCAGTTCGCGCTCGGCTTCCTTGTATCGGTTGAGCAAGAGGCAACATTCAATGTATTGTTGGAAATGGTAAGGCTGTTTGGTGCTGTTATACAGCTTCTTGTAGATCTCATGCGCTTTTTCGTAGTCTTGTTCGCGGAAATATTGTCCAGCCAACTGCTCGTCAATCTGTCGCTGCTCCCAGTTGGGGTCGGCTTTCTGCTTCTTTCCTTTGGGTGGCGTGGTGATTTGCGCGTTCACCTGCAAGGCCAAGAAGAGCAAAATGATGATATGGATCCAGCGAGGCTTCATCAGTTATTTCTTGCTCTTTTTCAGCTGGTCCAACGACGCTTGGCACTTGCTGAAACTGTTCTTGAAATACTCCACTTGGGCATGAAGCGTGTCAGCCACCTTGGTTTCGGTTTCGAGGTAGACCAGCACCAACGAGTCGGAGAGGTAATGGCTCTCGGCATCTGATTTCAGGTTGCCCAACTGCTCTACGACATAATCCATTTTCTTTTCCATGACGGGCTTCACTTCCTTAAATTGGAGGAGGTAGGCTTGCGTCAGGTTGAGGTGCTCGAAACTGGCTTCTACCACTTTGGCATCAATGTATTGCAGCAGGGAGTCGCAATAATGGAAGTCTTTTTGCAGCTTCACAAAATCCTGGTTGGCAATGGTTTGCAAGGCATCAGCATCCACGACCACTTGCTTTTTCAGGCAGTCGATTTTCTCTATAGTGGTTTGGGGCTGATGTGAGCAGCCAAGCATCATGATGCAGGCGAGGGCTGCGATGAATGTGAGTCTGGTCTTTCTCATGTCTTTAGTTTGTGGCGCAAAGATACGTAATTTGCCGAAACCATACTAAAAAACCCGACTGCATAGGAAATGACAGTCGGGAAAATGTGTATGAATATGAGTTTTTCTTACTCGGTGATTTCAGCAATGACGGGGACGATGTTCACGTAGGATTTGTCGCCCTTCTTCTTCTGGAATTCCACGACGCCGTCGCACTTGGCGTACAAGGTGTGATCCTTGCCCATGCCGACGTTCTTACCGGGATAGTGCTGCGTGCCGCGCTGACGCACGATGATGTTGCCAGCGATAGCGGCTTGTCCACCGAAAAGTTTCACTCCGAGTCGCTTACTGGCGGACTCACGACCGTTGTCGGAACTACCAACGCCTTTCTTGTGTGCCATATCTTCTTGTGTTTTTCGGGTTTTTATTCAGTGATATTCTCAATCTTGATCTGGCTCAGATACTGACGGTGGCCGTTAGAAGTCTGATAGCCTTTTCTTCTCTTCTTCTTGAAGACGATAACTTTGTTACCCTTGCAGTGCTGCATAATCGTGGCTTCGACACTGGCACCGTCTACCGTCGGGGCTCCCACTTTCGTCGAACCTTCATTGCCGATCAACATAACTTTGTTGAAGGAGACCTTGCTTCCTTCTTCCTCATGCAGCCTGTTGACGAAAATCTGCTGACCTTTCGTCACCTTGAATTGCTGTCCTGCGATTTCTACTATTGCGTACATTTTTCGATGTCTTTATGAGATAGATACTCTTCTTTTTTTCGGACTGCAAAAATACAACTTTTTTCAATGCGACAAGTTTTTCTTTTCTTTTTTCGCATTAATTTTCTTCTGATTTTAGCTAAATACAAGATAATCAAACAAATAATTTGTTGTCATAGAGGCTTTGGAACGCCTTTTTCTATGCTTTTTGCGGCTCGTATGGTGAAAAAGATTACCTTTGCAATTTGTTTCGGTAGGGCCATACCTTATTAATTAATGGACGCAAAAGAATTAAATAGCTTGGTTGAGCGGATGAAAAGTGGCGACCGTGAGTCTTTCAACAAGATTTTCCGTCGTTATTACACGCCTTTGATGCGTTTCTGTTTCCGTTTTGTCGCCGATGAGGATGTAGCCGCCGAAATTGTTCAAGATTTGTTCGTGAAATTGTGGACGGGTCGCGACAAGCTGAAGATTTCCACTTCGTTTGACTCCTATCTGATGAGCTCGGTGCGCAATGCGGCCTACACCTATATTAATACGCAACGTTCACACAACGAGGCTCATCTGATGATTTACTCTGGTGAGTCGGACGAGACTGACCCATCCGACCAGTTGCAGTCCAATAATTTGGAGGATTCATATCGTAAAGTGCTGGCTACCATGCCCGAAAAACGCCGCGAGGTGTTCCTGGCCAGCCGCTTCGACGGACTGAAATACGCCGAAATCGCCGAAAAACTCAACATCTCACAAAAGACGGTCGAAGCCCACATGGTGGCGGCCATCAAACAGCTCCGGGAGGGACTGAAAGAGTACCTTTAGAAAAAAGTCGAAAAAAATTCGTTTTCGACTAGGGGTAAAATCCAAGTTATTAGTCTTATAGGTGAATCAACGAGATAAAAACGGTAATCATGAACTTGACAAACGAAAGATATGATGCATTAATCAGGAGCTATCTTGACGGGCAATGCTCGCAGGATGAGGCTCTTGCGCTGCTTTCGTGGATTGCCGAGTCGGAAGAGAACCGCAATTATTTCGAAGCGTTCAAGGATGTTTGGTCGCTGACGGATTTCTCGTTGGACGAGGAAAGCATTGATGTGGAAGCCGCCCTTGAGTCGGTCAACCAAAAGATTGAAGCTGCTGAAGCGGAAACCAAGACCGTTCAGATGCCTTGGCTCCGTCGTAACTACAAATATGTGAGTGCAGCCGCTGTCGTTCTGGTGGCTCTGTTCCTCGGTTTCCTCATCAACAAGCCGTTTGACTCAACGATGACGGTGGCCTACGACAGCACACAACCAGAAATGGTGTACCAGTTGCCCGATGGCAGTTCGTTTGTCTTCGATGGCACGGGCGAGGTCAGCTATCCCAAACAATTTGCCAACAACGGGCGTGATGTCAAGTTTGAGGGCAAGGCTCGTTTCGATGTGGCCAAAGACGCTGTCCGTCCCTTCGTCATACATTGCAATGGCCTCGACGTGGAAGTATTAGGCACCCAGTTCCTGCTTGACGCGACCAGCGACCTCTATACCGTTGACCTCTATTCGGGTCTGGTGCGCATGACGGCTGTCGATAAACACGGTCACGAGTTGTCGCACGTCGATCTCCAACCTGGTGAGCGTGGTGTTTGGGATGCCGAAAGTGGTGGACTGAAGACGATGACTTACGCCGAGGTGAAGCAACAAGAGTTGAAGACCGACCATGTGCTTGACTTCAACGATGTAAGCCTCATCACCATCGTTGAGACTGTGGAGTACATCTACAGCGTTGAGGTGAAACTGCCCGAGGCCTACGCTGCCGAGAAGGTCACGATGCGCTTCTCCGATGAAGACTCTGTCGACGAGGTGGTCGAAACCATCGCCACACTGTTTGGACTTGAGGTCAGCAAGACGGACAAGACCTATACGATTCATTGAGTCGGTAGGCCCGATTTCCCGAAAAAAATGAACGAAAAACCGAGCATATCGGTTTTTTGTCGTATTTTAGCCGCCTATTTGTGAACCCATTTCAGAAATGAGACTCCAAAAATCCATCATATTGGCCGTGCTGCTTTTGGCATGCACCATGTTCCAAAAAACCTTTGCACAGCCCCTTAATCCGCTGATTTCGTTTTCGGTAGAGTCGTGCAATCTTGACGAAGCCTTGGAAAAACTGTTTGCCGAGTACGAACTGAACGTGGCCTTCAGCAAGGCGGAATTGAGCAAAATCCGTATCGAGGGCTATTCCTGTTCCTATAAGTCAGTAGAAGAGGTGCTTTCCGATTTGCTGCAAGGCACGGATTATGGCTTCAAGAAAGTGGGAAAGCAATATGTCATCAGGAAAAACCTGCAAATCATCCCTGAAGAACCTGTAAATCAAGAACCTGATGTAACGTCGCCTGTAGAAGTCGTTGTTCAAAAAACGGATGTGGTAGTCAACAAGGCTGCTGATACTGTCCGCATTATCGACACAGTAAAACTGATTCGTACGGTGATGCGTTATGATACTGTCGTTCAGGTAGAAACGCAACACGACACGGTTTATACGGTGAAATACAAGGGTGTTGAATTTGCGTGGCCAGGCTTCAAAGATAATGGTTGGTTCATTTCTCCCTCGTTGACTATCAGTAGTTTGAGGCTGAAATATGACTTTTCCGACATGGAAGACCCTGTTCAGATAGCTCCGATTTCTGCCTATGGTGTGGGCTTGGATGCTGGCTATCAACACAAGCGGTTGAGCGTTGGTATGTCATTGGCTTACAAATCGTTGAAGTACAATTTTTCCTTCGACCACAGCATTGTTGACGGTGGTTACTATGTGAACGATACGCTTGATACCTATTATGTGGTGCATCCTGCGGGCGACACGACTTACCAGTACATTCTTGATTCCACGTATATTCCACTCACTACGACTAATTTCGCCTATCGCGACGTTAACCGCATTGACTATTTGAGTCTTGGACTTTTTGCTTCTGTTGATTTCGTGAAACTGAATTACTTCAGGATGTTTGCCAAGACGGGTATCTCTGCGGATTTCCTGTTGGCTTGCTCGGGTTCCTATATCACCGCGGAAATGCCTTACCATGAGGAAATTACAAAAAATCAAGCTGAATCCGTGAGGTTGACTTGGTTCGGAGGATTGGGCTTTGGATTCAAGGTAGGCAGCCATTTGGAGTTGGTGCCAGAAGCTCATTACAGACAAATGGTTGGCTCGCCATACCGCGCTGATTTTCCGTTGGATATGCGCTTGAGTTTTTGGGATTTCCGCTTGGGTTTGACCTATTATTTCTGAAGCCATGCAACCGTCCAAGTTCATAAGAAGCCTTATGCTTGCGCTGCTTATGGTGGCGGGTTTCACTGTTGAGGCGCAGCATTATGTGGCCATCGACGGTGAAGTGGATACGGTGCTTGTACTGCCACGTTTGGGCGGCGACACGGCTTATCTTGTCAACAATGCGCTGACGGTGTCGGCGGGAGGCGAGTTGGAGGTCGAAGCGGGTGCACGCATCTTTTTTGGTCAGTCGGCGTATCTGCGCGTTGATGGTGGTCGGTTGCAGATGAATGGCACCGACAACGATTCGATTTATCTACTGTGTTATGAGTTTTCCCACGATTGGGCAGGTATTCAGTTGAAAAACGCCACCGAGGACGATTCGCTCTGTTTCTCCTACGTTAAAATGGTGGGTGCGCTGACGGCTTTGAACGCTTCCAACTGCTTGAATGTCAATATAAACCACTGCACTTTCAACAACTATTATGCTGGCAAGGGCTTGGAACTTATTGATTGCAGTGATTTCGTCATTGATAGCTGCTTTTTCGACAACTGTGTTTCGGGTATTGAACTAAAGGCGAGAGCCAGTCACAGCGAGAATAACCGCATTTTGCATAGCATTTTCGACAAAGGTCAAATTAATGTGGAGGTCTCGAACGTGGGTTACGGTTATAAATGCCACAACACGGTCATTTCCGACAACTGTTTTCAAGGCGCAACCACGGCCATCAGTTTTGAGTCGGTGGGGGGGCTTTCCGATATGGACGCGGTGAACTACATCCTCAACAACATGATTTCGTCGGACCTGCCGGAAGGCGGATCGAACTATACGTCTTACGGCATCAAGGCCGCCATGGACTCGCTTGTCATCCGCAACAACATCTTTTGGAGCAACGACGAAGCCATTACCATGTTGCGTGTGTGTCACCTTATCATAGATGGTAACACGTTCTATGACAACGATTTGGTGCTGACCAACTTGTTGGCGTCTGGCTCGGCTACGTTTACCCGAAACGTCATCAGCGAAGCACAAAAACGTATCGTCAGTTTTCCGTCGGGATTGTCAAGCCTAAATGATAATAACTTCCTGAAATACAATAGGTCAACCACACTTTTTGCCAATGCTTCTATGGAAGATGTTGACATGACAGGCAACTATTGGGATACGACAAATCCTGACGTTATCGAAGGGGTGCTGTTACATAAACACGATACGCCGTCATTGGGAGAGATTCACTATGAGGGTTATCTTTCTGAATGTATGACCGATGCGCCTGTTGCCCCGCCGTTCAAAGTGAAGAAGCAGTTCGTCAACGGGCAGTGGCTGATTTCGTGGGACGAGAACCAGGAGCCCGATTTCGACCATTATGTGCTTTTCTATGGCGAGTTCGATCACTACAAATTCTCAAAGCACACCGATTCAATTTTTGACACCCAATACTATCTGTCGTCGCAGTTAGCTGAAAACGTGGCGGTTGCAGGCTGTGACCATCATTTCGACTTTGACGTTTATGCTGCGACAGGACAGAGTGCCTACGCTTTTGCCACCTATTATCCCTACGCAGGTGCCGACGGCGATCTTTGTGCTCCACAAACGGGCTTCACGATTGAGAATGCCAACATTCCCTATACTTACAACCGCTTTGTTTGGCGTACTTCGGGCACGGGCGTGTTTTCGGATTCGCTTTCGTTGCGCCCAGTGTATTATCCCTCGGAAGAGGACTTTGCCTTGGGCGAAGTGACCTTGACCCTTCGTGTGACCAGTCTCAACGAGACCAAAACCGATGCCATGCGACTGGGTCTTCATCAGCAGATGGAAGTGTATGCCGGCCCTGATTTTTATGGTGGTCTTGACAGACCTTTCACACTTTCCGAGGCTTGGGCCGACAACTACGACTCTATCGCTTGGCACTCCATCGGTGATGGCTATTTTGACGACCCGCAATTGTTGACACCTACCTATTACCCTGGTGAGCAGGACAAGTCGTTGAGATTCGTAGATTTGGTGCTTGAGGCATGGTCGTTCTGTGGCCATGCTACCGACACGGTGCATTATGACCTTTACGAGGTGTTCAGCTTGGAGGGAAGGACTTGGGCTGACGGGGAGCCTTATCCCAACGTTCAGGTGCTGGCTGTGACGGTGAACGACGACAATCCATTTTTCTTCGGTTTCTATCGCACGGTTTCCGACGAGCAAGGCCGTTTCAGTTTCAACTCGTTATTGCCCGACACGTATATCTTGTACGCTTTTGCTGATACCCTGGACATGAACTATGCTGGTGTTTATTATCTTGGTGATTATCAATGGAATGAGTCCAATATGATACTGGTGGATGGCAACGTCTTTGATGTGGATGTCGTCCTTCCTGACCGTCAACCATTAATATTGGGCGATGGGCGTATCAGCGGCGTGTTTGATTATCCAGAAATGGAGTTCCGAGCGGGAGCGTTCTATTGCTCTTCTTGGCTTCGCGAGTCAGACGATGTGGAGTTTTGCAACGGCGGCCTGTCGAATGTCGGAGTGCTTTTACTTGATGGGACAAAACAGCGTATTCTGGGCTTTACGCTTACCGATGCGCAAGGTCGATTCCATTTCAACAGCTTGCCTTTTGGGACTTATCATGTGATGGCCGATGTGCCGCGCTATGGTCGGGGGATGTGTAAAGAAATTACCTTGTCGCCCGAGCAGCCATCTGTGGAGGATTTGCACCTTTATATTGACGGTCGCGGTCGAGTGGCTTTACGGCATGATGAGCCGACTTTTGAAGAAGTTTCGTTGGCTTTGTTCCCCAATCCAGCGAGCGATGGGGTGACGATAATAGGTCTTCAAGGTGTTGGAAATTATATGGTTACAGTAACCGATGTGCTGGGTAACGTGTTAAGAACTATTGAAGTCCAAACTGACCTTTTGGGTGAGTGTCAGATGGAACTCAACGACTTGTCACGAGGAGTTTATTTCTTGACGATTACGGGAAATGAAGGACGCCAAGTATTGAAACTTGTGAAAAAATAAATAGTTGATAATGAAAAAGATAATCGTAATATTGTCGATGCTCTTGCTTTCGGTTGCGTCTTTTGGTCAAGGCGTGGTTTCAGGGCATGTGTACGAGCAGGACGACGTTGTGCCCATCGAGGGTGCTACGATTGCTTTTTCGGGCTATAGTTTGGTTGGCGATACCTTGTTTGTCGAGTTTTTGACCGACACTTTGGGCTACTATGAGGCCACGATGGAAGCGGGTACTTATGCGGTTTCGGCGGCTTTGGAAGGTTATCAGACGGTCTTTCTTTCTGATTCTCTGTCTGTTGTGAATGGACAGAGTTTGGACGGTATTGATTTTATTTTGCATGAAATCTATGCTCCAGTGCGATATGTGGCAGCGCGGCATTTCGCCAATGACTTTGTGCGTTTGTCGTGGTCGATGAATGAACCGCTTCTCTATGAGGACTTTGAGTCGGGCGATTTCAGTCGTTTTAACTGGGACAACACACTTTCGGATTTTCCGTGGGGGGTGGATACAACCCATGCCTACGAAGGTGAGTTTTGCATGAAATCGTCCTGTGAAGGGCAGGCGGAAGGTCGCTCCGAGATTGAGGTTTCGGTGTATGTGCCTTGGTCGGGCGAGATGCGTTTTCAGAGCAAGATTTCGTCCGAAACCAACTGGGACAGAGGCTATTTCTACATTGATGATGTCAAGTTGTTAGAATGTTCGGGCGAGTCCGACTGGGAGGAACATCGTTTTCCCATTACCGTAGGTGAGCATCTCTTCCGTTGGGCGTATGTTAAGGATGCCACCAACGACGACGGCGACGACTGCTTTTATGTCGACGACATCCATTTCTTTGTGGAAGAAGGTTTGAAAGCCGAGCAGTCTTTTCAATATTTTGACCTGTTTCGCCGCCGTTTTAACGAGGAACCGACTTTGTTGGCTTCGCATCTCACCGATACGGTGTTCATGGAAATGGCTTGGAACGGCTTGTCGTGGGGCAAGTACCAATGGGGCGTGAGCTGCCGTTACGAGGGCAATCGAGCCATGTCGGACACGGTTTGGTCGGCCTATTTGGATCAGGACATGACCACTGCTTTTGAGATTTCGGTGACTACTAATGTGGGTCTTTCGGCAGGTGGAGCAGAAGTTGTACTACATTCGGAAAACAATGATTATCAGGGTATTGTAAACAACGACGGACATTTGGTTTTACCTAATGTCTACCGTGATAATTATTTTGTCAGTGTGCATTTGGATGGTTTTGTCGACTATGTTTCCGATACCTTGGTTTCGGTGATGGAGTCGACCCAATATGAGGTAGAATTGCGCGAAGCCGTCAAAGGAATTGACAGCCTGTATGTCTCTTCTACGGGTTGGGTCATTTGGGAACTCTCTGACACGCTTTATCGCAACCTGCAATATTTTGAAATTCAGTTGGATGGCGAACTTGTTGGCACGACTGAAGTGATGTTTTTCCAATTCGATGTAGACCATTTGAATCCAGGCGATACTTGTTTTGCACAAGTGCGCCCCGTCTATCTGTCTGATACTTGCGAATGGTGCGGTTGCACCTGGGTTTACCGTTCCTGCGCTGATTTTCAGCCTACTACAAATGGCTTCACAGGTGTGATTCGCGACAATGGCGTGTTGCTTTCGTGGGATTATCCCGCGAACGATAGTGTAATCGGGGCAATTTTGTATCGTGATGGCGAGTTTTTGGGTTTTGTCGAGACCGACAGCTATTTGGACGAAACCGTTGAAATGCAAGGTGTTGCGGAATATGGGCTTCGGGTAGTCTACGATGGCGAGGCCATCGGAAGTTATTATTCCATGGCTTGTGAGGAAATTGTAAGTATTACGTTCCCAGCGTTTTGCGACCCGCCGACCAAGCTCTATGCTGAGAATTACTTGGATGACAATGACGAGTATGGTGCCTTGGTGTCGTGGGGCGACCGTCCCGAGCCCAATGAAGCTTGGTTGCATTATGATAATGGCCAGTACAAAAATGCTGTAGGTGGCGGCAACGAGCCGGTTATTTTCTGGAGTATCCGTTTTGATGTAGAGGATTTAGCTGATTATCAAGGAACTACGATACGAAAGATTGCCTTGTTTGATGTTGGGGCAGGCAGCTATCAGTTGTGGATTTACAAAGGTGGCGACACGGCTCCGCGCACGTTGATCCATTCGCAGAATATGACTCTTTCAGGCTCTAATGCCTGGCACGAGGAAAGCATCGTTCCGCAGATTGAAGTTCCTGAAAACGAGCCAGTTTGGTTGGTCATTGGGCAGCAAGGCGTGAGTCGTCCGGCGGCGGTGTGTGAAGATATGGGTGATGCCGACGGGCGTTGGGTGTCGCTCAATGGCGTGGACTGGACCGACTTGCACACCTATAACATGCACTATACGTGGATGTTGCGGGCTTTTGTCAGCGACCGCTTTGGTAAAGTGTTACCCTTGGGCAGCGACAGCTACTCTTTGCAGCATTACAACCTGTATCGTTCGTATAACAATGCAGATTATCAGAGGATTGCGGAGATTCCTTCCATTGAGGGGCAGCAGTATTACCAATATCGCGATGTGTTAGTTGGTGAGACCCATGACCATTTTTATTACAAACTGACTGCAGTCTATCTCTCCGACGAAAACGAGGAATGTGAGTCCGATTTCGCCGCTTCGTTGGCGCATCCCGACAGGGATTACGTTATGGTTGACGATGCTTGGGAAATTCCTGAAAAACAAGCGGAGATGCTCGTCTATCCCAATCCAACTGATGGACAGCTTATTATAGAAGCCTCAAAAATACAACAGGTCAGCATTTTCAATGCTTTGGGACAATGTGTAATATCTGCTAACATTGACGCTGATGTATTGCGTCTTGATATGTCAAGTTACAAGGATGGTGTTTATTTACTGCGCGTTGTTACTAAAAACGGTTTGGCGACGCGCCGTTTTGTGGTTTCGCGTTGAGTCGCATCACAACGTTTTTCTAACGTCGAATGGGTCGAGATAATTGATCTTCTTAATCTTGATACTCGGCATAAACTCACTGACTTTTCGGATGTTATTCAAAAGGTCTCGCGAAGCGTTGCGCTCGATGTGCGCCATTACGCATTGCTGGTGCGAGGGCGTGTTGATATCCCAAGTCAGCTTGCGGTTGAGCCAGATGCAGCGGCGGCATTGGTAGGCGTCACAGGTGCGGCACAGGGGTGCATGGTCAAGTTTAAGTAATTGCGGATTGGGGATGTCCAAGCCTTTTTCAAGGTCACCGACTGAATTGTCCGATGAGGGCTGATGGTGGTTCATCTGGTTGGATACCTGCATCCTTTCATCATAGTAGAAAGCGGGACAGAGGTAGAACCTCCCGTTTGGGGCAAGGGTGATGTTGTTCACGCCCGCCTCGCAGTTGTGCATCTTTTTCAGCATCATCCTGTCGGTCAACAGGTTGAGTTGCGGTGATTGTCCCTGCTTATATGAGGGGAGTAGAGCGTCACACCATTTTTCCAACAGTTGTTTGTAGACCTTTGTTTGTTCATCTGTAAATTGTTCCACATCTGTGATGCAAAGGTTGATACGTGTGCCGTTGGCAAACAATCTCGAAATAGCATCTTTCTGTGTAAGCATTTCACCAAAAGTCAAGCGAATCACTATATTCTTGGTTTGTATAGTTTCAGGGACGCTATTGGCTACTTCAACGATGGTTGCCTTTTCATCAACAAATTCCTCTTGAGGCCTTTCCCCATAAGGATATATCTTTACATTGTCGATGCTTTCGATGATGGAGGCGTATTCTTCGGGAAGTGCATAGTCTGGAAAGACATACTGAATCATCAAGTTATGCTTCATCCCGAAGAGTATGCCCTTTTTCAAGGTTTCAATCGGAATCAAGTGCCTTTCTTTTAGCGGATTGTC
>ERZ809497.33-NODE-33-length-13233-cov-7.441038_pt1 | contig 13233 bp, 12 predicted proteins | sample MGYA00521237_ERZ809497 | MGnify/ENA primary metagenome ERZ809497 (study PRJEB31581, sample SAMEA3312976) | metagenome | study: EMG produced TPA metagenomics assembly of the PRJEB8939 data set (Metagenomic analyses of Rumen microbiomes reveals... | reverse complement strand
CTCCATTATGCGGTCAACCTTGTAGGGCATACCAAAGAGAGCCACTGGCACAATGGCTGCCGGTTTACGGCCTGTCTTGGCAATGCGGTCACGGATTGCCTCTTCCATCAACTCGGGGTCAATATTCCAGGTGTCAGGCTCTGAATCAACATGTATCGGTGTGGCTCCGAGATAGGTAATCGGATGTGTTGATGCACAGAAGGTGAAGCTCTGCACAATCACTTCATCGCCTGCCTTCACCCCACATGCAACCAAGGCTAAATGTACCGCAGCCGTACCGCTCGAAAGAGCCACTACTCTCTTTGTAAGCTTATTCGTGTTATTCATGCACTTCTCGTTTACAAAAGATTCAAGGTCAGCTTCAAAACCATTCACATTCGGTCCGAGCGGCACCACCCAATTGGTATCGAAGGCTTCCTTGATATACTTTTGTTCCAAACCGGCCTCACTCATGTGAGCAAGACACAAATAAATGCGTTTTCTATTTGCCATAACTATAAAGTATTAAATATTGTCTGTTTTTATATTGTGTTATTGTTTTCTAAAATTCAAAAACTCCTTATAGTCCTTAATGTAATCTTCTTCCTTATACACTTCCGAAGCCAACACCATGCAGACGGCACCCGAGGAGAAGTCTTCCAAATCACGCCACATGCCAGGCTTCACATAGAGGCCTTGGTAGGGACGGTTGAGGAAGAATGATCGTTTGCACTTGCCATCATCAAGCGTCACAGTAAAAGATCCAGAAGCTGCAATGATTAATTGACTTAATTCCTTATGGGCATGAGCACCACGACTCTCTCCTCCAGGCACATCGTAGAGGTAATACACTCGTTTCACGTCAAACGGAAGGGTCTGTCCGTTTTCAACTACAGTGAGATTGCCTTTGCGGTCGCTATGATGACGATCCAGCTCAACCATCGAGCAATCGAAAACGTTGTACTTGCGTACAGGATTCAAGGTGTTTAAGGTGTTCATGCGTTTGAACTTTTGAACTTTTGAACCTTTTGGGCCTTCCACCTTATAGCGAAGGTATTCTTCGTACTCTCTGATGTAGTCTTCTTCGTTGTAATGCTCCGAGCCAAATTCCAAAGCAAGGGAATTGGTAGAGAAGTTGGTTATTTCTCTCCACAGGCCGGCAGGGATGTACAAGCCGTAGTAGGAGCGGTTGAGAGAAAATGTCTTTGTGTTCTGTCCATCGTTAACCACCACATCGAGTGCGCCCGACAGAGCCACAATAAATTCCTGGTTCTCCTTGAAGGCGTGGCTATCACGGTTTTCACCTCCTGGCACGTCGTATATCCAATACGTCCGCTTGATTTCAAACGGAATGTGGTTCAACTGCTCCACAAAGGATAAGTTTCCCCGAGCATCTAAAAACTTTGGTAGCTCTATTATTTTTACATCTTCTACTGTCATTGTATGCTTTAACTATTTACAATTCTACACTCGCTTTCCTTGGCTCAAAGCAGCAACATGGGCGCAAAGCCACAATACGCACACCGCTGGCACGCAGAGGACCCGTCTTGGCAAAAGTGGCCAAAACACTATGCTTGCCACATGTTAGTGTATCGAGCAGTATAAAACTAAACTGCAAATATTATATATTATACCGTGGAATATTGATAAACGACCAATGATCGTCTTTTTTTCTTCTCCTAGAAATAAAAATTACCCTATGGGATACTTTAAAACCGATAAGTTCGTGTAACTTTATTGATGGAATATTGTCGGGCTTAATAACCGTACCTAACTTTTTATGGTTTACATCTTCGAAATTCAAGTTTTTAACCATGTGATATAAAAGATCAAGAGCTATCCCTTGTCTTCTATATCTTTCATCCGTAATTAGTTCAATATGTTCAAAGTCACAATTCTTAACGTTAAAGAAAAGCGATTTTTTACCTCGATACGTCCCGAAATGAAACGCTATTACTTCGTTGTTTTCATTAACTACAGCCCATACATCTCCGTCAACTTGCAACATTTTATCAACATCTGCAAGTGTACACTTATAAAGATTTTTATTCTCATAGGTTAATTTCACAAATCCACAACCTTCGGGCAAAGGACGCAATAATTTTTGTGCCTTATTCAGCAATTCAGTTGAATCTGCGTATAATACATAATAATTATGTATTGAATTCTTTATTCTACCTAGAAAAACCTTTGTTTTCTTAAACATTTTCATCTCTTTTATCAGTTAAATCAAGGCTTTAATTTTAGGCCACCATAACCTTTCACTGCCCATTATTTCAAATGTACCATGATAAGGATTATGATTACCTTCAATTATTTCCACGCCGTTGTTGGTTATAGCAAGATCCCAGCCTATATATCTTATTTGAGGTATCATCTTTGCCGCTTGTGTCACAACCTCCAACGCTTGATTCCACATTGGAATTCTCATGCCAACAACCAACTTATCACAATTAGGATGATAGAAATATTGTTTACTATTCAAAACTTCATTGATCCCCGGCCCTTCAATGACACCATACTCTATCGAAATAGGATAAGCGATGCATCCATCAGCCGTATCTGTTATAGCCTTACCAGTACCAACTCGATATTTGGCTTTTAACACGTGAACATCTCCTTGTTGATCAATCATCGTATAAATCCTAAAAGTACTTAAGGCTGTGGTTTCTAGATAGATATCGTCATGTGCTTTTAAGCATTCTTCCAACAGCATATCATTTGCCACAAACTGATTATAAAGAGTATTTAATTCCTCTTCAGAAGTTTCGGCCACAAAATGTTTTTCGATTCCCCTTCCACATACCCCCCCCACGGGTTTAGCTATAAACACAGGTGTCTTGCCTACAAACTCTTTAAACTCACTAAACGATGATTTTGGAGCATAAAGCCAATTCCGTAAAACCAAATCTTTAAACAGACTCAGAGATTCCGCCTTGTTTTCTAAAAGGTGAATGTATTCAGGATTATTTACATTTTTTTCCAATCTATTTGATTTTTTTAAAGTAAAAAACCTACTCTTCTCATACCATGACAAAGAGTAACCATTACCTATCACAAAATAATCCTCGGCAGTAAATTCATAGCATAAATTGCTGATTATAGAATCAATGGCTACTAACACCCATTTTTCTTTTTTTAATTGAATGTCTTTTGTATATTGTTTTATATCTTTGATTCTGTTCTTAATTCGACTAATCATATTAGACAATTTTTATTTATTAATAATGTTTAGCTACTCTAATCATTCTAATATTTTAATTGATGCATTCATCAATTGTCTTAAACCCATAAACTGTCGGAATACCTGTTTTAAAAGGGTCGTTCAAATCAGGGCTATCCATAATTAGGTGATCGTATTCGTCAATAATGCGTTCACCTCTCACATTTTGAGCCCATCTTAGAATATCATCAAGCGTAGGGGTTTGAATGCCCAATTGTTGTGCCATCCACTTGGCAATACAGTTGCCATAGTAGATGTCGTCGAGGAAGAAACGATGGTTTTTGTCAATTTCCCATGTGCCATGCTCGTTTTGAATGACAGGAGTTTTTATGGAGTGAAGTGTCTGTGATGAAAGAATGGAATCCATCACATCCAAGCTCCAGTATTTATGCGAGAAATACTCCAAGGTGAGATAATCCACCATGTGCTTGAACTTCTTTTCTGGATGGCGGAACTTGATGGTCTCTCTGATTTTGGAATATTCTCTGTCGAGACCTTCCATCAGGTTGGCTGAAATCTCATCAAACGTCCTGTAAAACAGTGGTACATCTTCTTTATTAGCCCAAGTGCGTCCAAATTTCTTATGTAAGCCACAGCAACGGGCGGTGTGAATAATTTGGTTGTCAACCGAAAGGGCAAGCGAAATGAAGTTTTCGCTTAAATCTGCCTTTCCTTTACCAAACCAACGATAACACACCTGGTTAAAAAACTCTTCGTTAATCCTGTCGTAGTTCGATATTGGATCAACGGCAACATAGTTTTCGGTCATACATCCGTATGTAAGTCCTCGATGTCCATATTCCACCATGCGGCTTACCCAAGGGATAAGGCCGAATGAAAAGGCTATCAGGTTGTTGAACTTGTATTCCTTGCGTATTTCATCGACCATCCATTTGAAATTGCCCTGACCATAAATAGCGCCAATTACGACTGGCTTCTCCCGATTTAGATAAGGGGCTATATTGTGTAGTGCAATCCTATACTGGTGAACCGGCATACAGAACACCACGTAATCTGCGGTCGGAAACAACTCTTCGGGGTTGTTGGAAGCCTTTTTCAGGTCACCCGAGTATTTACCCATCACTTCGCCGGAAGGGTTATGCCATTCCAACTCGATGGTCTTTGCCCATTGTTCGGGTCTTGATGTATAAATTGATACGTCGAATATGGAGTCCCTCAACAAGGGAATTAACGTGTGGGCACTATTACCCCCACCACAGACTACTAATCGCTTCATTCGTTATTTATTTGTCTTTCTCATTTCTTATGAAAAACTTCAGACAAAACAGCTTCAGTGTCATCACCGAATATAGGCCCGTTATTTAGTTGATGGAAATCAAGTTCCGAATCACACAGATTTGCTTCTATTAGGACAGGCTCATCGTTTTCGTCACAAGCCATATCCCATCCAATCAATCTAAAATGAGGTAACTGAGGATGCAACCTTGCTACAATTTCTTTCATTTGTTGGAAATTCGGGATACTAAAATCATCAAATCTCACATGTGTTGAAGGATGCTCTTGGTATTTAATCCCAGTATTGCTATACGCAATGCTTTTTAAACTGCCATCTTCCCTTATACCAACTGAAATACCGCCACTGCTTGCATTATCAACCTTTGCCCCTTTAATCCCCATTCGTAAAATACATGAATAAATCTTGACGGAACCATCCCTTTTTAAAAGCGACAACAAACGCACAGTATTAACACAATCATTATTAATTGTGGCCAAAGTTACACTCTGCTTTATACTAGATTGCACGACCAAATCCACAGGAATCTTATTGAGTATGGCTAAAAGATCATCAACAGTGTGTTCAGAAGGTTTGAAGAAAAAAACGCCCAGACCACCCCATGAGTTTTCTGCTTTTTTGATAAAACACTCTGTTGATTCCATTATAAAACCGACTGCCTTCTCCAATTCTACAATTCGACTATCCTGATCATACCAGAATCCATTAAGCCTATATGCAATCATTCGAGGCTGCTTCACTCCAGCAAACATTCGAGGATAGTAACATTTGTTGTCAATGTAAAATGCTCGATTCCAATCGTTGTAGTAAGTATCAATATAGTTTCCCCAAAGTGAATCCGGAATATAATTCGTTTGGAACTTACCAGTTTTAGCAGTGTAAAAAAGATGACTATTATGACGTATTCTTACGAATTTTGAAAAAAAGTCATCAATAGATTGATGTTGTGCCGCTGTTAATATTTCATTGGTTTTTAATGATTTAGCATCTTCCCTCTCTAATTGCGTAGTTTGTTGTATCAACGATAGATATAATTTATCCTTATATCTCACTCTACGAAAGCGCTTGATTCGTTCAATTATTTTTTTAATTCCTGAACGGAATCTTACAAACCCTCTAATGCCAATAGTATTATTATAAGATGCTCCCGGAATCATAATGTACGTTTGTTATTAATGATTAAACTCTAACATGGAATCTATATCCAATTTTTTCTTTACAACCGCAGGATTACCAGCAACTAAAACACCTGAAGGGACATCTTTGGTAACAACTGATCCTGCCGCTACAATACAGTAATCACCAATTGTAACTCCTGGAAGTATAGTTGAATTTGCTCCTATCCAGCAGTTTTTTCCGATAATAACAGGCGCATTTTTGGGCTTATATAACTTGTTAAGTGCATTTCTTGGATCTGCACCAGTTAGCACGGTTACACCATATGCCAAACCACTATTATCTCCGATTTCAATTTTCGTTCTCGCCAAAATTAAACAGCACCTATTTATTCTAGAATTTTCGTGCATATACAAATTGTGGTAATCTCCAATAACGGTTGGATAACCCATAAAAAAACTACAGTTATCTACGGCATGAACTCCTAACAACTCATATACAAATTGTTTCCCCCTAATAATTGGTATGGAAAGAAGAATCTTTCCTATAGCTTCTTTGAATTTCATTTTTTAGATTTGCGATTACAACGTTTCAGGATTAAATTTCTCTTTCAAAATCGACTTGCCTTCAGTATTCACCACAGTAAATACAGAGTTCATATAGTTCACGTCACGCACAAGTTGATGCATATCATCTACAGCCAAATAGACAGAGAAAACGGGTCTATCAACAGTACGGTCGTTTTTGTAATGGTCACCTTCAAACTGACGCTGCTCGCTTTCTACATACGATGACATCTTCTTGATTTCTTCAATGCCACTAATCTTTCCTATGGTTTCTTCACCACCTATCAGCAAATAGTTGACACAAACTCCGATGTTTTTGTATTTACCTACACGAGATGGTATAGCGTTGATGTTTCCTGTCATCTTACCCGTTAAAGCGTATCTGATCGTCATATCCACAGGATCAATGCCAATGCACTTGCGCTCCAAATCGTAATAAGAACCACCCAAACGGCAACCCATTTCAAAGAAAGTGATTTTATTTCCGTCTGAATAGCCTTGCAAAAAATACAAACCGTCTCTAAAACCAAGTGATTTGAACATGTTCACAACCTTGCCCTCAACCTCATCGAAATAGTAATCAATGGCTTTTGACGGCCCCATACTCAAACTGGCATAGTTGATGGCACCTCCTCTGTCTGAACTGGCATAACGGTCGAACATCGATACCATACGGAACTCACCATCTTGGGCAATGTAATTCATCAAAAACTCGCGACCTGTAATGTAATCCTCAACAATAGCATTATTTGTCCCTGAAAAACCAGCAGCTATTGACACCTGCTTGTCAAGTTCTTCACGGTTGTGGCAAATTCCTGCGCCACGAGAACCACTTGCATCCAATGGTTTAACAAATACAGGGTAATTTATCTTCTGATAAACTTCTTCGGGAATCTGTGAACCAATGAAATAGGTTTGAGGAACTGGAACTCCAAATTGGTTACAAGTATTCTTGAAATCAATTTTATTAGTTGACATGGTCAACATTTTCGGTGTGACATAATAGGGCAACCTTAATCTTTTGCACACTTCATAGCATGGTTCAAGAAGCAAATCGACAAAACCCGTGGTTATGCCGTCAATTTTCTCCTTTTTGCAAAGATCAACCAGCGCATCGACATCCGTGGCACTAATCAACGCGAACTTGTCTGCAATGTCTTTTGCCATCACATTCTCATTATAATCAGCCACCACAACGTAGGCACCCATAGCTTGGGCATGACGAACTATAACACAAGCTAAATTGAATCCGCCCAATATCAATAGTTTTTTCCCTTCCAGTTCTTTCACAACCTTAAAGATTTTGTTGTTGTTCAAAAATCTCCTCGCTTTCCAGCACTATCGGCTCCACATCCACATCGCGGAGGAAAATGTATGGTTTCTCATAATGATGGTATGGGTCGCGCACGATACGGTCTGCATTGCCGTCTTCCATAAGGGTCATGGTGTCGCTAATCAAGTCGAAGCCCACACGTGCCATCACGCCAGTGTAGGCCATGTGACGGACATTGACCTCTGTCACTTTCAGTTTTCCGTTCTTATCCTCTTTCAGGTCGAAACTCATGACACCATGTGCTGGCACCTGCATCTTGTTGCACAAATACTTGATGCAATCGTCGCAGAACTTGTTGATATGGTCTTCGTTCAGGAAGCGTGCAAAATGCGTGTTACCGGTAACATGGCTCGGGGCAGCGTTGGCCATCACATATTCGGCACATTCCAAAGCAGCTCCCTTCACATATTCATTGTTGTAATACAGCATTTGGTTGGCCAAATGACGACCCGTGAGAAACTCGCACACGGTGAATTCATCAAGATGTTTGTTGATGAAGAGCCATGACCTGTAACTATCCATATTGTCCAAGCGCAGCGAACCTAATCCGCCAGTACCTTTGGTGGCACGAATCCAGCAGGGGAAGCCAATTTCGTGTTCCACCTCGTAGAACTTCGGTTCCGATTGCGTCACCTTGATGGTCTTGGGGATAAAATCGGTACCTTCGAGCAGCGAGGCCATGATGGCTTTGTCACGCAACGATGCTGAGAGTAGCTTACAGCCCATGAAAGTCTCCACCGGGAACTTGCCATGTTTCTCGTAATAGCCGCCCCACTCCACAATCTCAGCCTCGGGCTCTACAAAGGCGTAGTCTACGTGCTTCTCTGCCACCAAACGTTCGATGAACGGAAAATAGTTAACATCGTCGCAACGGGGGCAAACGAAGTATTCGTCAACCAGCTTGCGGCCATTGGTGTACATGAAAAAACCCATGGCTTTCTTGTCAGCATCAATGCCGATCACATGGTAGTGAGGATATTTCTCTCGGATGACCGTGGCAATGGATCTTGGTGTCAGTCCACCAATTCCAGTAATAAGTAAAGTTTTCATTATTGTATTATTTCAATTATTTTTTGCATATCAGTTATATCATAGCGTTGGTCGCATATGAGCGACAATTCGGTGTCGAAAACACGATTCACCTGCATCTCGGAGGTAATCATTTGGTTCTTTGGCCAATGGATAGGGCAATAGATTTGAGTCTCTATCAGTTTTTTTCTGACGGCATTGCGCTGCTCGGTAGTGTCGAAAAAGACTGGAACAAACAGCGGCACAGCCTTGTCAGTCAACGGAGCTAAAGTCATCAAGTTCAGATGTTCGTGAAGATATTTAGCGTTCTCTCTACGTTTGCGCCGCATGGCCTCTAAGTCTTCCGACTTATACAAGGCATACGATAAATCATCCATTTCGTAATTCTGGTAATCGTCCACCAGATGATGCCCAAACTCTGAATAGAAGTTCAGGAATGTTTGCTTATCAATCCTATTGTCACCCTTGATGAAAGACTTTTTCATTCGCATAGCCCGCTCCTTACATTCCAGATGTGGATAAGGTTTCAAATTGTCATCTTTCACCCCATACACCACAGCACCGGCTACCACGCCCATCCACTTTCGGATGCTAGCAAAACTGTAGTCGGCCAAAGCCAAGTATGGGTCTTCTTCCATCAACATAGAATGAGTACGGTCATAAAGAATGATGCTCCCTTTCTCCTTGAATCTTTTAACTATTTCTAACGGCAGCGTATTCTCATACCCAAAGTAATTGGTAACATAAAATACATCCGTGTCATCTGTGATATCTGTGTGACATTTTAAGCTACCATCGAAACTTATATCATAAAGATTTATCTGTGTGCCGTGTGCCACAAAAGGTGCAATCATCGATTCACAGCACCATCCAGGCATATAGACCCTCTGAATTTTTCTCGTTTTCAGAATATCCTGAATGATTAAATCTATCGCCGTCCTACCAGACAACACATAGCAACCGTCCCTGTCATGGGAAATGGCTGCTGGTTCCCGCTCTATCCAAAACTCACTGCCTATTTCTCTCATTTCTAGAGATATTGAGGCCGTTGTACGCCACGGGTGTCATAAAGACTAATCTTACCGCTTGAGTCAACGCCAACGCCTTCACGCTTGAAAACGTTCATCACCGTCATGAAGAAAATCTTGATGTCGAGCCACATGGTAAGGTGCTGCACATAATACACATCACATTCCAATTTGTGCTGCCAAGTAATGTTTTTGCGTCCGTTGACCTGTGCCCAACCCGAAATACCTGGTCGGACATCGTGACGGTGGGCTTCTTCGTCAGTATAATATGGTAAATAGACAGGCGGCAACGGTCTTGGTCCAATAAAAGCCATATCGCCTTTCAAAATGTTGAATAGTTGTGGCAGTTCGTCAATGGAAGTGCTACGCACAAACTTTCCTGCCTTGGTTAAGCGTTGTGCGTCAGGAAGCCGCTTGCCATTCTCATCTGTTTCATCCGTCATCGACTTGAACTTCATGATACGGAAAGGCTTCTCTCCCTTACCGATACGTGTTTGATAAAAGAAAGCCCCTGCGCCTTTGTTGGCAAAGTGCAGCCACAAAGTGACAAAAATGAAAAGCGGCGACAAAAGGATGACAGCAACCAAGGCACCGAAAAAGCCGATGATGCGTTTCAAAAAATGCGTGTACATGATTTATCTTAATAATTCGATTTCTCTTGCAGCCAGTTTTTTATAATCAAACTGTTCTCCCACCTGTCTGACTCGATGGCACATAGCTTCATAGTCCTCCTTGGGCAACTCTGTGATTCTTTGAATTTCGGCGGCAAATTCCTCTGGCGTTTCCAAATCACGGGCTACGCCAAGATTGTTGTTTGTGATGACATCATCATACGCGATATTGATGTTGCATACAATAGGTTTGCCAGCGGCTAAATATTGGAACATCTTACCCGAACTCACCCCCATCCAACCGAAATTCTTTTCGTAATTCATGATGTTCACCGTGGCTTGGCTCACCACCCAAGCACATTCCTCATACGGGATGCGTTTCTCCTTGAAGGTCACATTGTCGATATGTTTGTCCTTCACATACTGCTCCAGATACTCACGATGCGCCCCATTGCCATAGATGAAGAATTGGAACTTGGGTTTGTCTTTCAGGATAGCAGCGGCATCAATCAAGGTTTGCACATGGTTGGCTTTATGAATGGAACCCAAATAAATGATTTTATAAATGTCATCACGATTAATATCCTCATCCGAACGAGGGTGCTTCTCTTTGTCCTCATCAAACTTGGCAATATCGATGCCATTGTTAATATAATGCACATGGCGCATGTCGATTTTGCCACCCGTTTCAGTAGTCCAGTCTTTATTCTTCAAATAATCCAAACCACCTTCAAAAGTGAAAACAATCTCATCGGCATGGTAATAATACTGTTTCTCTATAGCATAAGCCAATTTCATGGCGGGATTGCTTTCCTTGACCAGACCAAAAGTCACAAAATCGGCAGGCCACAAATCCCATGCTTCAGCGATGTATTTGGCTTTGAGCTTTTTGGCCAATCGAACAATGGGATAATCAAAAGGCGGATGGATGTTCTGTAAAATGACATCAGGTTTCTCAAAATGCTTGCTGATACTGTAAACATTCTTGGCAAACTTATGAAGCGCCAACATCCTTTTTATTCCATTCCCCACAAAATCTGGCGTATAGACATGAACAAACTTATAATCGCCATATTGCTTTTCCAGATATTTCCCATTCGGGATGGCAATGCCTTCGCGTTGCGAAGAATTGAAAGTAGTGACATCATAGCCCGCCTCCATAAAGTATTTGGCCAACTCCAAATAACGTGGATTAGCAGCCTTTTCAGGAGAACCTGTCTGCGGATTGACAATCCAAACTTTCTTACCCATTATTCAAACTTATTAATCAATTCAACAACAGTGGCAATTTCTTTTAAAGTAATACTTGGCCCTATTGGCAGACTTAACTCATGATCAGCAATATATTCCGTAATCGGCAAAGACATAGTGTTCCATTCCTTATAACACTCTTGTTTGTGTGGAGCAATGGGATAATGAATCACCGTACCCACACCATTCTCTTCAAGATAATCATGTAACGCATCGCGCTTTTCGCAAAGGATGGGAAACAGGTGATAAACATCCTGCTCATCAGGCAGACGGTCAGGCAATGAAACCAAAGGATTGCTGATATGATTGTAATAGAAGTCAGCTACCTGCTTGCGGTGGGCATTGTCTTCAACCAAGTATTTCAGCTTCACATCTAAAACAGCGGCCTGAATCTCGTCCAAGCGGCTGTTGCGGCCTGTGTATTTGAACACATATTTCTTTTGCGAGCCGTAGTTAGCAAGGGTGCGGATAGTCGTAGCCAGCTCTTCATCACTAGTTGTGACTGCTCCACCATCACCGAGGGCACCGAGGTTCTTACCCGGATAGAAGCTATGGCCGGCAACATCTCCGATAGAGCCTGTTGTACGTCCATCGGTATGCTTGCAACCATGCGCTTGCGCGTTATCTTCTATTAATTTCAAACCATACTTCTTGCACAATGCACCAATTTTGTCAGTGTAGGCATTGCGGCCATAGAGGTGGACGATACAGATGGCCTTTGTCTTTGGGGTAATGGCAGCCTCGATAAGGTCGTCGTCTATCTCCAAGGTGTTCAATTTGGGTTCCACCAAAACAGGCTTCAAACCATTTTCGGTGATAGAAAGGATTGTCGCGATATAGGTGTTAGCAGGAACTATCACTTCGTCGCCAGGCTGCATTACACCCAGCTCAATATAGGCACGGAAAATCCAAATCAAGGCATCCAAACCGTTGGCACAACCAATGGCATGTTTGGTACCGATGAACTTCGCGTAATTCTCCTCAAAGCGTTTGTTCTCCTCGCCTTGGAGATACCATCCACTGTTCACCACACGGCTGACAGCGGCGTTGATTTCGTCACCATGAAGGGCGGTGACGTCTTTTAGGGAAAGAAAAGGTATCATCATTCTTACCAATTCAGTTTATATTTGTTCAAAAAATGCAACACCCCCCAAAAAGGCCATCTGAAAACACTTTGGTGTCCAGGACAATGTTTGCGAACCCACTGGTTGAGTGGCCCCATGACTTTCCGTTGCGCCAATACGTCTTCAAAGCCGTTCTCTTTCATGAATTCGACTGCCGCCGGTGTCCAAACACCTCGCACGATAGCATCGCCAGTGATGGTTTTAAGTCCTTTGGTGGCATACAACGGAGAAAAAAGTGTTTGTGAGTTGATTTGAATGTTGTTTTCTTTCACATAGGGGGTAATTTGTCGTTCAAACTTCCAACCGTCCCAATCTTCAGGCAGCAGTTGTGGTATGGCGCTTTTACGCCAAAAAGCAATGGCTGTATTGAACGCATAGCGCATATCGATAGGATTCATACAATAGTCAGTTTCTCCAATTCGAAGGTCATCACGACGAATGTCGTTTTGTATCTTCAAATAATCCACATGGTTCTCGTCCATATATTTCACATGGGCTTTAATGGCCTCGTTATCTACCTTGCGACCCAACCAGTAGTCTTCTTGAAAGAATAGGATATAATCCGCATCAATGGCTTCCAAACCCATGCGAGCGAGATTGCACCAACTACGCTTGTCGTCTCCCACTTTGATGAAGCCCGTATTGGGAATGATTTCGTCTTCTTTATAATTGGTGACGATGTATCGCGGCCACTCACAGTCGGGCAAATATTTGTACC
>ERZ809497.32-NODE-32-length-13264-cov-7.723900_pt1 | contig 13264 bp, 10 predicted proteins | sample MGYA00521237_ERZ809497 | MGnify/ENA primary metagenome ERZ809497 (study PRJEB31581, sample SAMEA3312976) | metagenome | study: EMG produced TPA metagenomics assembly of the PRJEB8939 data set (Metagenomic analyses of Rumen microbiomes reveals... | reverse complement strand
GCTAGTAGATAGGTAAGGGCTATCTGCATTCTCTTAAATATAAAGTATTACCAATGATGTTATGCACCAGAGCGATAGCAAACCACTACATAGCATAGTTGTTCAAGTAATGAGTTTAAATATCGTCTGATGTTTTTTAGCAACGAAACCCATATAGGTTTCTCATCGTTTTCTTATGTTATCTGTATAGAGTATAAACTTACTAAACAATTCTGGCTCTAATATATTTTGATCTAACAGATTTCTTAGTTTCTTTTTATTCTGACTAATTAATGCTCAAGCCTTATGCTTTAATTCTTTGCATTCTCTACATAGTTCCCATTTACTCTCTTTACCACATCTCATACATTTCATTATCTATCGTGGTTATAGGGTAAATTCTCACAAGGTATCCCATCGTGGTCACCATCCAGCTTTTTATGTCCCATTTTGTATAGCATATCAGCTTTCCAACGACTATCTATATTCTTACAAGTAATCTCTGTGTTAGAGAATTGGAATAAGTTGAAACTTAATGACAAAGCTAGTAGAGATATAAGAGTATAGATAATCAGCTTTCTCATATCTTATTACTTGAAGATAAACATTAGCACAGTATCTTTACCGCTGAAATTACTGGCAAGAGATGAAAGCTGATAGTCAAATCAATCATCGCTTGAATCATACGTTCATACTATATATTCTACGTCGTCTAGATTATCATTATCTCGTATTATACAGATAGATTGAGTATATCACGGTATATCAGGTACTAAGTGCTTGTCTATCATATCTCATCAATTAGATATTTGTAATCCATACCAACTTGTATTATCAGGGTAAAATGGCATGATAGGGGAAAACTCCCAATCAGATAAATCAGTTCCTAAATCATCTTGTATTGTGAAAGAAATATCAGAGCCAAACATATATTCAATTGCAGCTTCTGTATCACCAGTTTCAATAAAAGACTGTCTTACATAATCCCATACATCGTCATCCCAGTCTGTAAATTCAGCAGGTGGAGTAGGTGGAGTAGTACTAGGTCGTATCTTAGTAGTACCTACGTAAACCTCTATTACATTTCATTTCTTAGTCATTCAGGTGGTTCATCATCGGAGATTATCATTAGAAGGTGAACTCCAATCTCATGTTATAGTTATAAATGTGCCATTATTATAATAATTTCACGGTCAATACCCTGTTGTATCTATTGCCGTGCTACTTGTTGTAGTAGGTCAGGTCCGTGGGAATCAATAGTTATTTCATCGTTGGAAGAAATATCAACAATTAGCCTCTGAAAGCGTATCTCAATAATTATATACAATAGTTGCTCATATATTTTTATCCATTATAGTATAACCTGTCGTTCAATCAGAAGTTATACTTATTAATCAATCGCTTTGATTCCAGAATATTCAAGCACTTCATAGAGTACCTGTTATCACAGTCCGATTTGAATTTGGTACTTCAAAATTATCTTTAAATGCACGAACTGAGTATCAACTGGCACGTCCACCAGTCCCAGTAGAAGATACTGAACTCGTAGTCATATATAGACGATACATAGCTGTTCAAGTTCAAGGAGTAGAAGCAAAATAATAGCCTTTGGTATCCGAGCTATCAATAGTTCAGTCAGATTGTTTTATGTGTTTAGCAAGAGGCAGATGAAGATTAGTCGCCCAACTATTTCCAGTAGAAAAACCTAATCATACCATTATTGTCCTTACCCCAGTCCATTCTGTATTACTAGGCACATGAAAACCCTCAGGACACGGTCAACGCATAGCCTCGTAACTATCCATTCATTCTCATACAAATATATCTTTTATCTCATTTTCTCAGATATATATTCACATTCTGATTTTTTAGTTAGTTCTAAAAGTAATCGTTGTATTAGGTGTTCAACTAGCAGGTGCAGAATTGCTTACTTTTATCGTATATGTTGTTCAACTATCTCCACTTACTACTGTATCATTATCATCTACATATTTCTTAGTGGCTGGGCTTCAATTGTATTGTGGAGTATATGGTGTTGTATAATCATAATATGTCTCTAAGAATGCACCTCAACCCGTAGTTCACTCAACATAATCTATATCTGTTACAGTTCAACTAGATACAGTTATTTCTAATGTATCTGTCTTCGTTAAAGTAACTCAGTTTGCGTCATCTTCATCATACCGTTCAGGTCATATCTGTTGGAACGATAATTTAGTTGATGTTGCCTTTAATAAATAGAAATAGAAAGTTCCATATTGGGAGGATGTTGCTACAAATGGGAATTTTCAGTCATCATACCAGTCATAAATCGCCTGTGCTGTTGTAGTATCTGATGGAGAACTTAATGTAAATATTTTTGCATCTCCACTTCAACCACTTCAAGCCTCATCCCAACTACTTCAATTATATGTTTTTAGTTTATCGTTTGCTGTATCATACCATATCATTCACTCAGTAGGAGTAGCTGGTGCTGTACTTCATGAAGTAACTTGTAATCATATCCAATAGTTAGTTATAGATTTAAGGGCTGAAGCTGTAATTCACCTTTGAGTTGTCGAAGTACCTGTTTTTCATTCAGATACACTCATCGCAGAATATGTTGTATTCGTAGTAGTCCATGTCCTGTAACATTCTCAATCATAGTACATAAGTATCTTTACATTACTTCCACTTGTATTTCATAATGCCATGTATGTACCATTTCATCAGTAAATTCATATTTTAACATCTTTGGAAGCTGAATTATCTATTTTTAGTGTGATATTGTTACTTGCATTATTACCATTTACGAAATTTACTAATAGCCAATCTCATTTAGTAGGGGTATAATTCCCTCATGTTGTAGTTCATACCTTTGCTACTGTTGCATTACTTGTATTTACAGTTACATCTATCCAGTTGTTTTGTTTTCATGCTAAGGCTGTATTTAGATTAGCATTATCAGTAGGCTGTCAAGCTATATTACTGAAAGTTACATCTTTTCAGTGATTACTTGCTAATAGCCATACAGTTCAGTCATATACATAATAATCTCATACTTTTACTTCTCCTGTTTCAGCTGTTGGACTTGCTGTACCACTATAACTACTTCCATTTGGTCTGTAATTTACTGGTGGCTCTCACTCTGTATCTAATGTTTCTACCATAAAATAATCTCCTGTAATGTATGTGTAAGGGGTAGAAAGAGGAAAGCTGATAGGCAATCCTGTTGCACAATTCCATAAACTAAGGAATCTTCATTGAGCCATAAGCGTATCTATCAATCATTTAAGTACATATCATTGATTAGCACTTAATACATCTGTTGCTGATTGTGTCGTTAAATCATCTACTATCGCTCATCAGTCTTTAATTACCTTACCAGTAGCCCCATTAAATACTGCTAAATGTCAGTCTGTACTACTATTAGGTCAAGTTACATCTCAACTGCCACTTCAAGCAGTATCAGTATTAGGGAATAAGTATAGCTCATTTCAGTTTTCACTTGATGATATATATATTCCTGTCATTCACTCTCTTATGTTTGTCAGTTGAGGATATACCGTTATACTATCCATTCAGCTTATATCTATACTATTTATAGCACCTGTGAAAGTATCATCTAATGTTATTATTGCTATTCAACCGCTCACTAATGCTCAGTCATCTATTTCTCCAGTTGCCACTCAACTCGTTAAATCTGTAATTAATATCTGTCAATATGTAGGTTTATTGCCCTCTATTGCATCATATACTGCATTTTGGCTTGGGGCTATATCCGTTTTTCAGTCCCAAGAACTTCAATATGCTGTGTCATCTACTGCATGATATTTAATTATATCTTTTAAGTTGGCGGCTCTTATCAGTCTATTAGTTGTTGCTGTACCTGCTTTTCATTCATCTAAACTCATTCAAGAGTATGTTGTATTCGTGTTACTCGTACTCCACACTCTATAATATGTTCAGTCATAGTACATAAGAGCTTTTATATTTGAGTTCTCTGTACTTCATAATGCAAGAGTACCTTTTACTACATTTGCATAACCTGTCCTTATGTTTATTGCACCACTTCAATCTACATTTAATGTTGGATTATCTACACTACAACCATTTACAAAGTTTACTAATAAGAAATCTCATTTATTAGGGCTATAATTACCTGCTGTTGTAGTTCAGACTTTTTTAGCCGTATCATATGCTGTATTTACTGTAACTTCAATTCGTTTAGATGAGCTACCTCATCAACTACCTCAACCTCAGTTAGTTGTTATAATCTGTGTCATTGCTTATTATATTTTAAGATAAAGGCATATTTACTTCTCCTAGTCATTGAATACTAGGATTTCATTCCATCTCTCTTGGCTCTCACATATCTTCCCCCATTCACATCTCCATTCATTCATTTAATCACTCACTTAATCATTGATTTACTCATAATGCATTAGCCAAGTCATCATCGCTCATTCATCATTTCCTACTTATATTTAAGTCAAATTTATCTGTAAGCTCTTGTGGCAATCTCTTGCTAACTACACTATCCACTACCTCATTAAGTTTATCTTCTAATCTATCTACTTGCTGTAATAGCTGGTCTAGCGTAACTTTGTTAGCCATTCACTCATTTAAGTTCTGATTACTCTCTAGTATCCTTTGAGCCACATTCTCATCCATAACAGAAAGCTGTTCATCCATCTCAGATTTGATTTTAACAACATATTCTGCCATTAAATCCAGCTTTCCATTGATACCAGAAAAATTTTTAGAGCTGTTTCAGTCGTTAGTGGCACTTGTATCCACTACTGCTTGTTTAACATCGCTTAAAATTTTGTCTAGTTCGTTTAATTTCTTATAGACATCGTATCCTCACTTTCATTTAATCTCTTTCTTTATCTCATTCAGACTTTTCTTTACCTCTTTGTCATTATACTCTTTTCTACTCTTAACAGCATTCTTTATAGCCTTATCTACATTATCAAATCTACCATTTACTGTAGTAAAGTATGGGGCAGCAGTTCTACCCCAAGAGTATTTATTAGAGTAGGCATCTAATTCGTTACCCCCAAACTTGTATCTGTCATAGTCAGAGCTTAAAGCTGATCATCAGTCAAATACATATAGATATACTTTTTCTGGGCTATACCTATCAAAGGTATAGATATACCATCAGTATCCTAACTCTTTACAAGTTCAGTTTTCTACCATTACATTACCATTGAGGTCTATAATAGTTGCTAAAGGAGTTAATCAAGTCTTTGGTACTCCTCAGTCTGTAAAGCTAACTGCGATTTGTTCCATTAGTTATTATATTTGATATAAATTAATCGTTAATTTCTTCTATACCCATATATGCTCAAGCACGTGGAGATTTTTTAATTCAAGATTTTATAGTTCTACCTACTCATTTAATATCTTCTGATATATTGTCCCATATAGTAGGTTCATATCCAGATTTTTTTAGTCTATATGCAGCATTATTTGCCTCTTGCTTTGCTTTCTTCTTAGCTCATTCCTTTATTATTCACTTAGCAGCAGAACCCCTTGCTTTTCTCCTAAGCACATCTAATCCAGCCTGTTCTATTCATGGAATAGATGGATATATAGTTTCTATCAAGTCTTTTAACTGTCCTTTATTCTTCAAGGAGAAAGCATAAATCAAAGATACTAATTGACTTCATAAATCCTCTTTCACTACTTTATCTTTTCTTAATATATCAAAGAATCTTCATATCACATCTTCTCATTTCTTTACACCCTTTTCTCCCCATTCTGCATCTTTTTCTAAGTTTTTAAGTTCTCCCATTAGTCTATCTCATCACTTTCAGTCCCTTATAGAACCTATATATTTATCAAAGAACGTTTCATAACTCTTTGTCCTATTAAACTGTTTTCTCTGCTCTTTAAATTCTTTTCAAAGTCATTTTTCAACCTCATCTGCCACCTTATATAGTTTATCATAAGCCTTATTTATTCATTCTTTTATCATTATTAGAGCATTATCTCATCTATTTATTTTACCAGCTGCTACTGCATTATCTATCTTTCATTTTATATCTTGCATTAGTCTTTCCACAGACTGTGCATTTTCATTTCTTCATTGATTCTTAAAGGCATTCCATTCATTTTTGATGTAATCTAATATCTTAGTTCATTCAGAATCAGTAGCACTAGATAGAGCATCTTCGTTGTAAATAGACATATTACCAGCCTTATCTACTTTTATTTCTGGTGCGGCATTTTTACCCCATCATTTTTCTTCAAGAGTTCTAAATGAATCATTTATAGAGCTGAATAAGTCATTATAATTAAACTTATCTTTACCTATGTTAGCCAATTTTTCTCTACTTTTTCATAGATTCTCTCATATACCAGATAGTCTATCAGATATTCATTTTGCTGCTTTATCTATATATTTAGTCGCTTGTTTTTTAGTCGCATTAAGTCATTTATCGGCTGTTTTGTTTGCTAGTTTCCATTGATCCAAAGTAGTTTTCTCTAATGATTGTTTTACCTCTGGTGTAGTCTTTCATAGCAGATTCTTAGCCCATTTTAATGCTCATGGTGCGTGTAATACTCATTCTATTGCAGATGTAGTAGCCGCCGTCCAAGCAGAATCTTCTGCGAAATCTCATAATGTATTGTCCTTTCATTTTGTTAAGGCATCTAATCACATTATTTCAGCCGTTCAGAGTAATGTATTCTTTAACCAACCTAGTTTAGAGTTTGGCATTGTCAGAAACTCAGCAAATTCAGCAGTCTTTCTTCAAGCATTTGCTCATTCTCATTCTGGATTATATTCTATTGCATCTAATAAATCACTAGCTGCTTGTTCTTGTGCTGTTTGCTCTGTTCTTCATATACCTTTATCATACATAGATTTTCAGTAATCTTCAATGCTACCCATAAAGTTTCAGTTTTCTGTATCATATTCATAATCATTATATACTCATAATAGTCATTTCTTTTTTAATTCATCTTCTGATATTTGTCAGCTTTTTAATTTCTCATATTCATCAGTAGATACGTTTAGATATGGCTGTAATTTTTTCTTTTCTCTCTCGTTAGCCCAATCAGTAATTCATAATAAATCTGATGCTCAAGCAATCTGATTACCTATAAATCATGCAGCACTTCCAAGAAAGTTCTTAACAGCTCACGATTCTTCTCTCTCTGCTTGTTTTATAGCCTCCTCATCTATTCTCATCATCTTATTATACACATCTTTAACAAATCCACCTTTATTTACGAAATCGATATAAGCCTGTTCCGCCTCTGGATCATCTTTTGTCATCCAATCTATAATATCTTGGTCTTTCATTTTATCTAATACTGACAAATCCATAGACCTGTCATTTTTAGCCTCCTCCATATATGCTGCCCTGGCATAGTCTGCTAATGAACTTCTAGCATTTTCTAATTTATCGGCATTCTTATTACCAGAAGACATTTCTCACGCAGCCATTTTTAGTCTTACATCATGTTTATTCTTCAACAGATTCATAGCTTTTTCTAGTCTAATATTCCTTGCTGTGTCTGCCTCTGAATTTATTATATCTCATATAGAGTTGTTAGATTGTACGGGATTTGTATTAGTCCGTGTTTGAGTAGCAGAGTTCTGCTGAAACCTATCTTTTAGGCTATTCAACATATCTCATCTACTATTTATTGAATCTGTTTTTACTACCATTGCTTTATATATATGTTGTAAATCTATTTACCTAAATCTTTGATGCTTTTACCTCATCAACTATTTGAGTTAGTTCACCCACTACTTCATCATCCATCTGATTGCTTTGTGGTTCAACTAGCGTACATATTGTAAATATCATCTAATGTTAGAGTACCCATCCCAGCCTTTTCTGCATAAGTGTTATATATATCCAATAGCTCATTCTTGAAAGCTGATTCAGACATTATATTCTTATTCAATTTAGATGCTGAGTTTTCAATTCTAGGTCGTTCTCATTCTGTTAGAGAACCGAATGTTGCTCACTGTGATTTTAACTTTGTTAAGTTGTCCATAGTTAGATTTTGTTTTACAAAGTCATAATCAGCTATATAGTTTCATAGTGTATTACTAATATAATCAGTTCATAGTGCAGTAGATTTCAATTTTCGCTCTCATGGATATTTATTAATTAAGGATCATATTGTATCCAAAATTTTCTTAGTAGAGGCATCTGGTGTACTAGCCAAATTCTTTAAGTATCCATTTCTTATCTGCATAAACTGTTTTTCAGTATATCACATATTGTTTATCGCTTTCCATTGTGTGCTACTGAACTTAGTAGGATCAGCTTTTAAGAATGGTTCTAATGCTGGATCATAATTACCTCCGCTTCAAGCATTTCATCCACTAGATGTAGATTTACTTGGATCAAAGTATCATGCTATATCACTCTTATTTACCCATCTAGTATTATGTACTTTTTCATCTCATCATCGATTAGATTCTAATAGCTTTACCTTATCTCCATTTACTGCCGTAACTATTGCTACGTGTCAGTATTGTGGATATTTTTTACTATCCATTACTGCTACACTTCATACAGTGGCTACATCTGAGTTAGTGATAGCTTTTTTCTTATCTATTGGATCAGTATATAATCTGCTATATCATAGACTTTGTAGGTAATCATTAACAAAACTTCCACATTGTCATCAGTCTGAATCTGCTGGATGTCCTGATATAAAACTATTCAATCATGATTTTTTGTCTTCATCTGATATAGGTGTATAATCAGTGAATCCGTATAATTCTCAGTTAGAAGTTCAGCCTCATATAGATACAAGATTTCAACTCTGGTCAAAGTAATATCCATTATCTCATACCTTGTATATCTTTGGATCGTATGATAAATCTCCACCAGCTGATAATGTCGCAAATTGTGGTTTACTTCTCAATGGTTTTAAGAAATTCTCCTCTAATGCTTGACTTAGATTTACTCAATTATCTCTTGCATAAGCCATTACATCATTGATTACCTGTGCCTCACTTCTTTGGATTATACTTCCGTATTTATTGTAATAATCATCTAAAACTGACTGCAATGCCATTTGCTTTTGTGTGTCAGTTCAGCTATCAGCTTGGTCTAATGTTACATTAGTAGCTGCATATTGATTTTGTGCATATTCAGCCATTCATTCTGGGCTATATTCGTAGTACATTCATAAGTTCTTTTGTAGGTTGGCGATAGTCTGTTGACCTGCTTGGTCTTGTTGCTGTCTTTCGCTCTGTAAGTAATTAACAGTTCAAGCTAACTTAGTTCTCTCTACCATTAAGTCCTCTTTTCTCCTAAGTAAGTCTGAACATCTATCCTGTGCCATTGCCATCAGTGTGGCTTTAGTGGCTCAAGGATACTTCTTTACTAAGTCATCATATGTATGTTTATATGTGTTTTCTATATCCAATACCTCTGAATCTATCTCGTTGATTCTATCAACTTTTTCTCTTTCCTCAGTAGTAGGTCCGTGATATAGTCTATCATCTATTAAATCATTATTCTCATCTAATAATAGTCATTCTTTCTTTTGCCAAGCTGTATTTGCTGTATCTTCAAAACCAGCTTGATTTAATAAATCTGAATAAGAACTATTATCTTTTATTCTATTTTCTTCTTGTTCTTTCCCTGCCATTACTTCTTGGTATCTCTGTGGATTACTATTTTTTAGATAATTAAGGTAGCTCTCTGGGACTTGTCCATTAGCTGCCATACTTCATACTTTAGCAGATGTATATCAGTCATACTCATTATAAATCTGTCTGTTTTTATAGTAATCTAATAAGAACTGTTCCTGCTCTGCTGTTCTACCTTTTCAGTTAATAAAGAAATTTTTAAAAGTCTGCTCATTAGCAAATAATCATGGATCAGTTCTATACATATCTTCCAGATTATTAGCCATCTGCATCATTCTTTCTGGGCTATTGTCTTGATAATCCCATCAGTCATTAGATATATTACTATTTTGAGGTGTAGTCTGTTGTGCATTTTGTGGGGCTATTTGTCAATCCTGTGTTTTGATAGTCCATCATTTCTTAGTAATAGAATCTTTAAGTCAAGAAATCTGATTTAGTTTCTCTTGCTGTTGTTCGTAACTAAGATTATCCCAAGCCTTTCTTATATTATCTAAATTTACAGTATTAGCTGTATTAGTAGAAGTAGTAGGAGTAGAAGTCTGATTTTGTACTTGTGTATTATTGCTATATGTAGGTTGTGTATTAGTCTGTGTAGGTTGCGTATTAGTTGTTACTCTATTATTATTTGTAGTCTGTGTAGTCTGTGTAGTCTGTGTAGGTGTAGAACTTGTTGTAGCCCCACCATTTTTAACTAAAAGACTTGATGCTTTTTTTGCTGCATCAGAGCTACTCATACCTTGCGACATATAATTACTATACGCCGACTTATAATTATTCAAGCTATCTGCTGTATATGCACTATTTACTGCATTTTGGGCATTCTGATATTCCTGTTGTGTAACTTTTGCCATTTATTGATATTTATTATCTAAATGATTTATAATTTAGTTAGTTGTATTGTCCAAGTCTTATTAGCTGTGAAACTTGATGATGATCCACTATATCTAAGCTCTACATCTGCATATATTACATCTCAAGCATTAAAGTTATATTGTAGAGTTCAATAATATTGTGTTGTATTCTTCTGCCCTGTATATGAATGTATCAATATATCATTTCAGTGTCATCCTTTCGCTATATATATCTTTACATCTAATGCGAACGTACTTCATCATGTAGGATATGCTATATATAGTTGATACCATCATTTTGTTGGTATAATTACTCAATCCCATAGTATATCATCTCCTGTTTTATTCTCAAATTTAATGTTTCAATATTCATCTGACATAGTCCAAGTTCTTATCTTTCCTGTCGTATCATCTGGATATATTAATCTGACTGAACCACTAAGCAAGGCTCATCAAGTAGTATTCTGTGCATTCTTATATATAGATGTAGATTCTATTAATTTAGGTGCATTCACTCAAGGAGTTACAGTAGCCATACCTGTTGTGGTATCATTGTTAGCATTAAATATGGCTGATGTGTTAGTTGTGATTTCCTCATTTATATTATAATCTATTACGTTAGAACTTTCTTTAGTCTTCTCTCAGACTAAAGAATATCAGACAACTTCTGCATTTTCCCAAGCATCTAATACTCACATTAATCTAACATTACATTATAATATAAATCTGCACTATACAAGTTTGTATCCTTTGTATATGTGTTTGCTCATACTGTATAAACACAGTTTGTTAATACGAATTTAAACTGTATCCATTGGAATCTACAATTAAGTTTAAGTGTAGTTGCGAATGGACTTCTCATATCCCAATTAGCGTGTAATCATATATCGTTCTCTTGTACAGGATGCCAAGCCCAATCATCTGGATTATCACTTGTAGCATCTGCCTCTGTCCTATAATATACGTGAATATCTCCAGAATTAGCTCATTCAGTTGGAATATGATAGCCAATTCTTATATACATACTCTGCTTAATCTCTGACATAGATGTACCGAAATAGCACATAGTCTGTACCTCCCCATTCCTTGCTAATCAAGTATTTACTCATACATAAGCTGGTGTACTGCTGGATACTTTTCATTGGCGAGTAACCATTATTCAGTTCTTGTAGCTACCTATTGCTCATAATTTGTATCCATCTTCCGCTTTATGCCAAAGCCCAAGAACATCAGCATAATTTTTGTTCTTAGCTCAGTATATGTAAATTCATCAGTTGGCTACAAAGTATAGTTTATCATCATAGACACACATACAGTTTACTACATCTGTTTCTGTATCTCAATCAGTCTTTTTTAATAAGTAATATTGGTATCAGTTAAGTAATCATAATCACTTATTACTTAAAAGATAATGGTATCAATTATATATAGTTGCTCATATTATAGAGTATCATTCTAATGGGATTATTTCCTCTACTGCTGTACTGTATTTATCCCATAGTAATACCTCGCTACCATAAGGCTCATCTACTGCTACTGCTCTTATATATCATCCTAATTCATTAATAAATCTGATTACATATCACTCTTGCAATGTAACTCAAGGCTGTAATAAATTAGGTATTTCCTTAGTAACTTTCATCATCTGATTAGTGTTTCATACACACATAACCACATCTGATGCATATAATGGATGATATTTATATGTTTCTAACGCATCATCACATCTACCGTATGCCTGTGCGGTAGCATCAGTAGCACTAGCCATATCAGTCCAAGAATTTGTATAATCGTGTCTTTTATAATATAAGTATCCTCTAGTTGATACATAAATATATCAGTTAAATATCTCAGCATCACATAAAATTTCCCCCATTGTACATAGTAATGTAGCTGCTCAATTCTTTACTAAATATATGCTTTTCTCTATTCATACTATCCGCCCAACTTCTTCTTCTGAATAGAGGGAAAAAACTGGTATATTATTTCAATGTCAGCTTATCGCTATCCTAGAATTACTATCTGCATAAGCTGGTACTGGTTTGGGAAAGATACTTTTTGCATCTTGCCTAATTTCCATATCATTAGAAAAGTAGAAAGAGTTTTTAATACCAGTGAATAAATCATCTGATAGTCATCAGTTGGCTCATCTAAATATTGGTCATATTTTAGTATTATTTGCCATTAGTAATTAAGAAAGTTTAAATCTGGTATATAAGCAGTATCTGCCTCCTGCCCTCTGTCTACTATGTTTTGAAGGGCTTTATATTTTTCACTGTCATAGAAAGACCTACTATTAGCTCTAGCAGTTTCAAAGTTTACTCACATATTACCGTACATCCAGTATTTAAGTCATTCTACTAAGACATAGTGCCATCTCTTAGGAATCCAGATAAATTCCTCTTTGTCTAGTACATTAGGTATATACTCAGACATAGTACCAGCAGATGTATATGTGCTAGTACCATAATCGTATGTATATACAGTGGCTCAAGCACTAGGTGTTTCACTAGCTGTATAAAGAGTTCATAAATCATTCCCCCAAGCATAAGGGTATGTACCGCCAGATATATCTATACCACTGATCCTTCTGTACTCATCTAGTCATTTTTTTATTCAAGGTATAATAGAGAACTCTGGATTATAGTCCCAACCCCAAATCATCATTTGTGTGTTTTCCTTTGGATATGGAATCAGCCACAGCTCACTTCATGTTATGAAACAAGCCTTTGGCTCTCCAGTGGCATCAATTTGATTTGGGTGTACTTTGTACTAGCAGATCGGAAGAGCGGTTCAGCAGGAATGCCGAGACCGATAT
>ERZ809497.31-NODE-31-length-13431-cov-15.073490_pt1 | contig 13431 bp, 13 predicted proteins | sample MGYA00521237_ERZ809497 | MGnify/ENA primary metagenome ERZ809497 (study PRJEB31581, sample SAMEA3312976) | metagenome | study: EMG produced TPA metagenomics assembly of the PRJEB8939 data set (Metagenomic analyses of Rumen microbiomes reveals... | reverse complement strand
AAGGCAGTTTCAAACGAATATTAATCAATTCCGATTTTTATCGGACAGCAATAATAACTAATGAACAATTTGGATATCGTAGATTTTTATTAGACCCATACCGAAACATTTGGAAAAATACTCGTGGGTAATCTTCTCGCCTGACTTTACGGTATCGTTGTATAATTCAGATATAACGTATCTGATAAATATTTCATCGGGCTTAGATGGAAGAGCAGGAATTAACTTTTTTCTTACCAATTTCCACATAGTCAGAATATTCTTCCTGTCTGCCTCCAATCTTATTGCTTGCAACTTGTTTATCAGGCTTGAATTGACGGTGTCTATTATACTCGCATCGACATTAAGGATAACTTCATTGCAAGTACCGTCATTAATAATGGTATTAGAGAACGTTTTTTCGAGACCATGAAAAGTGTACTTGTCAAACGAACCATGCTTGTGGAATGAGAAGCAAGCGGCTACATCGCCAAGGAGCAGTGTGACGACCTTAGACTTACGATCATACTCGTAATAGATGAGGCCGCCATGATGTTTAGAATAGTCCTTGCAGTATAGGACTTTGTAGCGGAATGGAAGTTTGCACATTAGTTGAGAAGTGTCGCTTTTGTTGTCTTTGGCTAATATGAAGGCGTTTAATCTTTTTCTGAGGGATTGCTCTATATAGGTTGGTAACTTAAAGTTTATACCCTCGAATGCTGAGATCCTCCATAGGATTGATACCCAAAAGAAATAAGCTGAGGCTGGGCTAATCTTTCTGTTGTTAAACAGATGATCGTGCCAAGGTGATTCAAGATATTCTCCAAGTTTCTTTTCACAATGAGGGCAGAAGATATAATCTTTTGAGACGGTGTTGTCATTCATCATAGCAAGGCGTTCGTCTGTTACCGAATCGAAACTGATGAGAAGTTCTTCTTCTCTAACTGCATGGCCGATATATGCTGTAGTAATGCGGTCGCCAATGGTGTATAGTAATTCTTTATCTCGCTTATAACTGTTATCAATGCTAGAAACCATAGCGACAAAGAAACTTGGAATGATATGTGAGTTGGGCTTGTCTGCAGGTTGAGACTTGCAGATAGCGCATGGGGCGTGTTGAGAAAAGGCTTTATTCATACTGATGGATTTGTCTTGGGTTCGATGAAATAATAGTCGCGGCCTTCTACGCATTCTGGCGGTATCTCAATATTGGCGTTTATTCTCAGGCTGGTAGGGGCGATGCCATGTAGTTTCATAGGTTGTAAGTTGATGTTGGGCATGGCGTTTTTTAGTCCTTGAAGGAAGAAGTCCACACGAGATTTGCCGACAAACTTATATTTGTCGTGAGAACAGAATGGGACTATGAACAAATATTGGTATCCTGCGATGTTAAGAATGGCCCAACAATAGGGAATGTCCTTGTGGTTGTGCTTGCGTTGCATGACTACCAGATAAGGGGAGTTAGTGCTGTTTGGGACAGTATAATACCAGACAGGTGGTAACTTGTGGCGGGATGGAGGTTCGTTAATCCAGTCGATTGTTCCCTTGAAATACGGCAGGTACTCGCTATCAATCACACTAAGAACGTATTTACAGAAACATTTGTAAATGTTCTGTGGGATGTATTTGACGCAGGAGAAACCAGAGAACAATCCTGATATGTATTTTGCTATTTCTTGTGGGTCATGCGTGTCGGGCATGGTGGGAACTTTCAGAACCAAGGTGCTTCTCCCAAGTGTTGATTGTGAGGATGGATCATTCTTTATGGAAATGCCATCGCCTTGGAGTGTTGGGTTGCCGTTCTTTCCCTTGATCCCTTTTAGGATAAGAAAGAACTGGAACAGACGGGTAACGTCTTGTTCGATGGTCTGATTGAAACGCGTGTTGCAATCATCACATTCTTCGAGGCATACCAACCCTTTGTTGCCAAGGGATTCAGAGATAGCGTGGGCTTTCTGCTTGAATTTTACTTCTGGCATAGAACGACCACAAAAACGACAAATACGCTTTGTCCTATCAAATACACCAATATTGAGTCGCTCTTCACCGTTGAATGTGCGAACCTCATAATGGTCGTAGAGATAAGACGCTATTCTTTCCAAATCGGTAGATTGGAGAGGAACCTTATCTATCTCAGCTAGCTGTTTCGTATATAGATAGATTTGAATGCGGTCTTCAATGCGTCCTGGTAGGAATAGAAAGTGCTGTCCTGTGGGGATGTCATAGAAGAATTCCTTCAACTTATAGACTCGCTCACCGATGGCATCAAGCAGATGGAGCCTGTCCTTCAATTCCTGAGAGGCTGTTTGCAGGTATTTAACAGTGTCTGCTTCAGGATTGCCGTTGATGAGCTCAGCAAACAGCCGGGTAGTGGCTTTGTTGCCAATATCCAGATATAGCACAGAGCTTGTAGTGTTTGCTATGACGGTGAAGTGAGTCATAGTGGTCTTGAATTTGGATTATTCGTATTTCAAGTCCACATGAATGCCAAGGAGCTTACCGTTGTCTGATGCATCATTGAGTTCAAGGACTTCGGTGTCCTGAACCAGTCGCTTGTATTCTTCGTCGGACATTTCCTGACGGAGTAGGTCAAGGGAGCACTCGTTGATGGTAAGGATATATTGGAAACCATTGGCCTGACAGATACTGTCGGCATTGCGGAACATGGTGGCAATCTGTCGCGGATCGGTTTCGGACAGGATGCGGTTGTCGTGAACCAGAAACTCTATGCTGTTGTTTTGTCTAGCAGATAAGAGCGTCCAGTCGAAGCAATAAATCTTGGTTTCGTTAACACCGTCGCCGCTGTCGTCGGAGATGCGGGCCTCGATATTGTAGCGCTGTTTATTGAATCCCTTATTGTTGAGAACTTGCAAACCAGCCCGTTTATCGCTGTAGAAACTCTTGACCAAATCGTGGAAGAACTCCATGTGATGGTGTATAAGATCCTCAATACTATCCAGATATTTCTGAGTCCCCAGATTCTCGTCAGCAGAAGATAGTTGTATTTCCTCTCTTCGCTTTTTATAGTCTTTCTGAAGATTCTTATATTGCTCCATCTTTTCCTTCTTTGCTTTCAAGTCGGAAAGCAACTCCGTCAACTTAGTGTAGTCGCCTAAAGCACCATGTGAGTTGAGGTATTGAAGTTTTTCATTCTCCTCAGCCTCTAATTCCTTTATCTTTAGTTCTGCCTCTTTCAACTGACGTGTGTATTCTTCCTGCTGTTTCAACAGGATGCGTGAACGGTCGTTCAGCAGTTGTTCGTTGAAAGCCTCGACCTCCTCCAGTTTCTTGATTACCATATCGCCAAGGGAAATATTGGCTTCCTCGAAGAAATTGACGAGATTCTGTTTCTTGATGTCAGGTTTGCGTTCCAAACTCTTGGAAATGTTTTCTAACGAGATGCGGCATTTGGTGACTGTGTTGCGCCATGCGTGCAGGCTGCGGGAAATTTCGTCGGCCTGCTGCTTGATCTCACCATAGTCTTCGGCAATGACGAACTCTCGGATGTCTTGTTGCAGTTTGTCTATCTGTTGTCTGATGTCGATGAGACGCAGTTCAATGTCTTCGATGCGCTCTGAGCCGAGAAGCAATGAGTGCATAACCGGGTCTTTTGAGAGGTTCGCTTCTTGCTGCTTGAGAAAGTCATCTTCCTCCTTGAGAGCTACCTTGCGGAGGATGCGGTTGATATCGAGACCTAACAGGTAGGCAGTGTTGATTTCATCGGTAGGTGACTGCTCCTTGGCCTTGAACTGATTGAAGGTTGTGTAGCCGCTTTTGCCCTCTCGGATGAAGCGGGCAATGAGTGAACGGAAAGACAGAAACTTGTCATCCTCTTTGAGACCAAAGACTTTTTCGCCCATCATCTTGTTGAACGCCTTGACTTTCATCTCCTGATCGTCGAAGATGATGATGTTTTCGTTTTCGGTAGTACGATAGCTATAGTGCTGTGTACCATCATTGAACATGAAATCGAGACGGAAGCCCCAACCAGGGAGTTTCTCCTTGAAATCAGGCGTGGCCTTGGCTCCAAGACAGAAATGTATGAGATAGATGGCCAATGACTTGCCTACGCTGTTGTAGGTGCGATTGGTCTGATGAGTCCTGCGGTGGGCAGAGATCAGACTGATGCCTGCCGGATTGAACTTGATGGTATGGAACGTTGCAACGTTGGCCGAAAGTGAAATCAGTTTCATGTCAAAGCAATTTTTCCGGTGGTATCAATATAAACTTTTCCAATGAGATAAAGCAGGTCAATGGCTAGCACCACATTGTCGAAGGTGTGGTTGCGGTATAGCAAACTGCCATTTGCCCTGTCCTCTTCCAGTCGCTCCCATAGCGCATCGATGCTACAAGGCTGGGCTTTCAGGAAGGTAAGGAGATAGCCAGAGAGACCGAGCAATGACTCTGAAAGGTTGGTATGCTTAGTGGGTAGTATCATTGCTCTGGTGATTTAAAGATGTCACAACACTCGAAATAGTAGGCCATCAGCGTCATTACGGCATCGGCATGGGCCTTTGTCGGCGACTTGGGTAATGCCTTGTTGTAGATGGCCGTGAAAATTTCATCAGGGTTGTCGAGCTCGTGTGCGGCTTCGACATAGTATGTGTTGAACCTGTCGCGAAGTTCATCACGGAGGAAGTTGTTGTTATTGTTGAAATAGTCGTCAATGGCGTTGACATTAATGAGGGCAACAAGCATTCTATCGCTAATTGCCTCTGATAGACCATTGAACTCTATCTTCCTCATCATGTCAGGCTTCTTCGGAATGATGGCGTCTAAGGGTGCAGGTGCACTGTTCATGATGTGTTGAATGACATCATGCAGAACATTGAGCGACAATTGTGAAATGTCGGCAGGAGGTACAAACCCCACGACATTCATTACCTGCACTTCGTTGAGGCTTTGGAAAACTGCTTGCAAGTCGGCAGCGGTGAAGACATTGACTTCAATGTCAGGATTGTTGTTGTCCACAGCCTTGACGTTCTTCAAGACTGCAGGAGGTACGCCCTTGAAACGGTCGTTGAGAACGTAGAAGAAGTGCTGGACGTTATAACCAACCTGCGGCCAGAATGCCTTGAGGCCAGTAAAGTCTTCATTGAGCTTGTTGATGGCATTGTCCTCGGTTGAAGAGAGGTCTTCCGGTGCATAAACCTGATAGAAGGTGCCAGTGGTTGGGGCGAAGCCATCGTTTTTCTTGTCGCCCCATCTGCCTTGAGGCTTTACCTGAATGAAATTAGGGTTGGCTTGCTGCATGACACAAGTGAACAACTCCTCGTAGGAGTTGCCGCTTGACTGCAATACCTTGCAGCGGAACTGGAGAATAGATATGTAACGTTCTTCTTTAGTCATGCCGATATTACCCTTAATTTGGCGCAAAAGTACCAATTTTAGCCTAAATTGCCAAAGAAATATAGGAAAATAAGTTGTTTGAGGGGTGAAATGATGTGGTTTTTGTTGAAAAGCATTCGAAAAAGAAGAAAATATTGAGAAAAATGTATTTCATAGTCAAAGTTTAAATAGTATGCGGGTATATTGTATGTAGAGGGGGAGAAATCGCCTCTGCTGATAAATCCATAAACGGAGCGACGTTTTGGAGGAGAGCATAATTTGAACTTGATAAATAGCGAATATCAAAATAATAGCTGATTTCTGAGTGAAATAGGCCTTTTTAGTTAGAAATATGTTAAAAAGGTTGTAGGATTACAACCATTAACAATATTTTTTGTATTTTTGCCACAGAAAATATAGTAATAGGCATCTATGAAGTATCTGAATATCAAAAAGGCACTGGCGGCATGGCAGGAATTGCAACCTCTATCGGAGAAGGATAGGGAGAGGTTGAGCCGTAGATTTACCGTGGACTTTAACTACAACAGCAACCACATTGAGGGTAATACGCTGACGTATGGCCAGACGGAGATTCTGTTGCTGTTTGGTAAGGTGATAGGTGAGGCTGACGTGCATGCCGTTCAGGAGATGACGGCGAGCAACGTGGGCCTGAAGATGATGACTGAGGAGGCCCGTGTGAAGGAGATTCCGCTGACACAGAATTTCATTCGTACGCTGCATAAGACTCTGCTTCGTGAGGATTACACGGTGTATCGTGATCTTCCGGGAGGGATGCAGACGAGCTACGTTATCCATGCAGGGCAGTATAAAACTCGACCGAACAGTGTGATAACAAGGTATGGCGATAGATTCGAGTATGCTTCGCCTGAGGAGACACCAGGGCTGATGACAGATTTGGTGGATTGGTACAATCAGGCAGAGAAGGAGGGAAAACTGTCACCTATAGAACTGGCGGCTCTGTTTCATTACCGCTACATCCGCATCCACCCGTTTGAGGATGGTAACGGACGTATTGCCCGACTGATGGTGAACTTTATATTGATGCGACATGACTATCCTATGATAGTGGTAAGGAGCCGCAAGAAGAGTGAATATCTGGAGGCTCTGCATCAGGCAGATATGGAAGTGGGACCTGTGCCTGCTGATGGGGCTCATGCTGAGATTAAGGACATCAGGCCTTTTATGAAGTACTTTAATGAGTTGGTGGCTACGGAGGTGTATAACGATGTGCTGTTTGTGAGTGAGAAGGATGAGAACGTGTGGTGGTATGACGGGGAACGGATTGCTTTCCGTACGCCGAACTACACAAAGATACTGAACGCCATGCGCACGCTGCCTATGCTGACGCTGGCGGACATGATGGAAGAAACGGGCATTAGCATGGCAGCCATACAGAAACTGCTGGACAGGCTGATTGAGAAGAAGTATGTGGAGCGGGGCGAGAAGGATGGCAGCTGGCGGGTGTTTGTGACGCAGTAGAGAAATTAGAAATGGACACTAGTGATTGCAAATAATATGGCGGCAGTATTTGATAGATGGAATCATGCTTTGGCTCATTCGGGGCCATACCTTGTATATAGACAGTATTATTCGGAGTTGAACCGATTTTACTGGGCATCGCACTCTGGTCATAAGATTACTTATACAGAGATGACCAATAAGGGGTATACATGGGACTCGAACCCTGATGCTGTCCTTGGTCTGCCTGCTCATAATCATAGTTTTCCGACTCTTCGTGATTGGGCTACGGCCTACGACCAGCTACAGGTGTGGACGAGGCTGAATGTGGTAATATCGCTCGCCTCCATCCTTGAAACATTTATTGATTCCGTCTGTGGGCTGGCCATTGAATCGAATCCTGGAGTGTTGATCAATGCGAGTAAGAGTTTGGACGGCGTTAGTCTGCTAAAGACGAAAAGACTGGAACGCGAAGTAATTGAAAACGCAATAGAGGATATAGCCAAAGGCACATGGCCTCAAAGGCGTTCTGCCTTTGATGTTCTGTTCGGAGGGCATCCTGTGGAATTGGATACCTATGAAGCAGACTTGGAGGAGTTGAGGAAAAAGCGTAATTCAGTAGGCCATGCTTTTGGACGTGATATTGATAAAGCAAGGCGTTTCGAAGAGATTAAACCATTGCCATTGGACGGCATCAGACAAGAGAAACTGATACATTTCTTTGACATTACGCTACGTGTGGCCAGTGCGATAGACCAGTATCTGCTGGATAATCATATCGGTGAGTACCAGGCATTGTTCTCATTTCATGTGTTTTATACTCACAATCAGGATAAGAACTGGAGTGATAAGGAAATGGCAAAAGCGTTTAGGAAGTATTTCTTGACTGACAGTATGCCATTGGGAAAAGAGTTCTTTAATGACTTGTTGGACTATTATAAGAATGCGTGATGATGAAGCTGTTAGACGCTTTTAAACAATATATAGTGGAACACTAGATCAGGCATGATACAAGAAATCAAATTGACTGCATACATAAGAAGTACGAAATATGGATATAATATCGGTAATTAATTATAAAGGAGGAGTCGGCAAGACCACTCTTACTGCCAATATAGCAGGAGAGTTGGCCTATAGGGGCTATGATGTGCTAATGATAGACTTAGATCCACAGGCCAGCCTTACATTCTCTTTTATTGACCCAGAGCAGTGGAGAAGTGACGTGTCGCCGTCGAAAACAATCAAGAACTGGTTCTCCACGAAAAAGAAAGTACGGACAAAGAATTTCAATTCATTAATAATAACGCCAGAGGCTGTGAATGATGCACTTGATGGTAGAGGTAAGTTGGATCTTGTATCATCACATCTTGAACTGATCAACGTGGATATGGAATTAGCAGCTGATCTTGGTGGTTCAAACGTAGCTCAGTTTGCTGAAAAGAATGTGGCGGTTCTGCACCGACTGAAGGAGGGCTTAGACCAGATACCAAACGGAGTATATGACTATATCATCATAGACTGCCCGCCAAATTTCAATATTGTCACAAAATGTGCCATAGTAGCGAGTGACTATGTGCTGATACCAGCAAAGCCTGACTACCTTTCGACCATGGGTATTGACTACTTGAAAGCAAGTGTGAAAAAACTTGTGACAGAATATAATGGATTCTGTGAACAACTTGAAGAGGAAGACGAAGATTATCAGCAGATAGATCCTGAAATGCTGGGCGTAGTATTTACTATGGTGCAGTTTTATGGAGGGGTTCCCATTAGCGCGTGTCGCCAGTATATAGACAAGACTAGAGACTTGGGCTTCCCAGTGTTTGAGAATTGTATGAGAGAGAACAAAACACTGTATGCCGATGCACCCCGTTATGGCGTGCCCGTAGTATTGAACTATAAGCGAAACCGTGCTGACATAGTAAGCGAGATTGAGAACATAGTTGATGAATTAGAGGTTAAACTATAATAATAAAAAGGTATGCATAGAAGAGTAAAAGATTTCTATCTGAACGAGATAGAACGATACATCCAGTTTCTGAAAAGTCTAACTCCTAACCAGGTGGCTCAATTGAAGGAGGAGGATGCAAATATTGAGTTTGTCTTCCATGGCAACAAGATGGAACGCTCGTTAGTGGTTACGCCAGAGAACAAAGAGTATGTAACTATCTTGATGAGTATAGAAGACATGCAGAGCAAGAGCGAAGTGGAAAAGTACCTTAAGCAGTTCAACCTTAAGCGCAAAGATCTGGAGGCCATGTGCAAACTGAAGGACATTCCATTCACAAAGCGAGACAATATGACTGTGTTGAAGGATAAGATATATGAACGAATGGTAGGTTTCAAACTGCGTTCACGTGCCATTCAGAACGACAAACCCTAAAACAATGGAAGAAATCAAGAATGCATACGTAAAAGCCGTCTGGGAGAGTCTGAAAGCCTTTATAGAGAACATCAACTGCCTCTACGACTCATTTGAGTATAGTGAGAATATGTTGAGGAGTCAGAAGATAGAGGCACAGAGGGAGTATAAGGCTTTTTTGAAGAAACTGCCAGTTAGACCAGGCGACGGGCCTGTGAAATTGGTAATCCCTGCTGGCAGAGAGAAGGAACACCAGCATTTAGAGCGCAAGGTGAAGCGCAGTCAGGATTCGTCAAAGCTGCTGCTGCGCAGTTACATTGTGTCGATGGTGTCACAGTTTGATGCCTACATAGGTGATATGCTCCGTATTATCTATGACATCAACCCCGACAAGCTAAAACAGTCAGATCATAAGTTCACCTACGCAGAATTGCAGACTATAGGTTCAATAGATGCCGCAAAAGAGCAGATTATTGATGCTAAGGTCGAAAATTTCTTGCGAGACTCGCATCAAGACCAATTCAAGGAGATGGCCTCTTCTATCGGTGTTGATACATTGAAGGACTTTTCCAATTGGCCTTTTTTTGTGGAAATAACGCAGCGACGTAACCTATTTGTACACTCGAACGGGATTGTGTCAAACCAGTATCTCAATATTTGCAAAAAAGAAGGCGTCGATTTGGGAGAAACAAAAAAGGGAGACCAGCTGGAGGTGGATCGGAGTTATTTTAATAAAGCTTTTGAGGTGTTCTACGAAGTGGCCGTGAAACTGTCGCAGATGGTGCTACGCGTACTGCTATACAAAAAAGACAATTCTTGTTTAGAGGATATTGACAAGTGTATGATTACGAACACTTTTGATCTTATTTGCGACGAGCGTTACGATGTTGCCATTGAACTGGCCAACTTTGCCCTGGGTAAGACGTTTAAACACAAAAATAAAGACCGTTCATATTTAGCACTCAACCGAGCGCAGGCCTACAAATGGAAAGGCGATGAGAAAAAGTGCCAAGAGTTGCTTGCTGATGAAGATTCCTCGGCTTGGAGCAGTGAACTGAAGTGCCCCAAGTATGCTCTTGAAGATAATTTAGACAAAGTATGCGAGATGATGCGCTCGTGTGGTAAGGACAGTGAAATACTGAAACCCGAGCAGTACCGTACATGGCCGATATTTAAGGGCGTTCGTGATAAGGAAAAGTTCAGGGAAACTTTCAAGAGTATCTTTGGCGAGGATTTTGACCCAGAGGTGCAGGCAGCAGAGGTTGCTGACTTGGAAGTAATCAGCACAGACGAAGAGGAATGAATGCAATTCTATCGATAAAGCCAGAGTTTGTCAAAGAGATAGTATCAGGAAGAAAGCGTTACGAATATCGTAAGGCTATCTTTAGGCAGCCGGTGGAGAAGGTATATATATATGCCTCTGCGCCGGTTGGTCGTGTAGTGGGGGAGTTTGAACCAGTCAAGATATTAATTGGCGAACCTACTGAGATATGGGAGAAAACAAAGGCGTATTCTGGTATCACGAAAGAATTCTATAAGGAGTATTTCTGCGGTAGAAGCGTTGCTTATGCTATTGAGATTAAGAATCTTGTGATTTTTGATGAACCAAAGGTGCTGCCATTTCATGCACCGCAGTCGTACAGATTCGGGAAAAAACCACCAATTTCTTATAACTTATTGACTTTAAGCAATGATTAGAGCCAATATCTGGGAGAGGTTACGAATTAGTTACATACAGGAGTCCGAAATTCTCTGCGATTTGCGTAAACATCAATAACTCTTTATTGACCTCAATTGCGGTTACAAAGGTACAGCTTTTTATTGAAGTGAACAAGAAAAAACAATAAAACTATCGAGTCAACAGAAAGAATTAACATTGTAGCCCCACTGTAAGTCGAAAAAGGATTGTTTCAGCCCCCAAAATATTGCTCTTAGGATGTCAGCTATTCTGAAAACAATCACTTTCTCAGGCTATCACGGATACAGGAAACAAGATACCCCGATGCCGTGCATTTGTTTAATAATCCGTGACTGACTAGTCAAAACTGCCAATTAGTAATTCTACTAGCAGTTTTTAGATATAACTACAAAAAACTAAATCTTTCCTCACAGGATTACAACATATTATTACTGTTTTTCTACTAGAATCGACTCCTATTTGTAGAACATGTAGTCAGTTTCCTGCCGTTATTTAACTCAATATCTATAATTACATAATTCCCTTCAGTAAAAGTATCTTTTTTTAGGTTTGGAAATATAAAATGAGCCTCTGCAAACACCATGGGATGAAATGATAGATATTCTTTTATTGTGGTGCCAGGTTCAATCTTGCCAATCAAAATGCGATCAGCACTGATAATAATATTGCATCCATCTTCCGATCTGTCATAAGGATCGTTTACATAATAGAATCGTGCATCTTCAGTGATATTGCTGATATAATTGTCATCTTTATTGTACAGAATGATGTTGATTGACTTACATCCTTCGGTTGTATAACTAACAGGAATGGGCATCATTCCGTTATACTTGTCACCTTTAGGGTCAAGAAAGGATGTAATCTCCCGCTCTATGGTTTTCACACCATTCAAATAGTAGTGCTGCGGTGTCTTGTAACCCACTGCATCTTTAAGACTACTCATTACCCTAATGCGCAAATCCGCACATGCCGTGTCAATTACATTGGGAGAATAGTCATTCCCCAAAGCCTGCAAGGTGTCTGTGGGTACATGCCTGTATGACAGATGGAAGCCATAATCACCCAATCCAATTGATTCCTCATTACAATTATTGCTGCATGAATAGATAATTGAGAGAGTACATGCAGTCAGCAGAACTTTACCTAATGTCATAATATATCGTCTTTAGATAATTAAAAGGAGCTCCATTATACGTCCATGCAGTTGATGGATAAGTACTGTAATACCCATTGTCTCCGTCACCGTCATAGCCCCAGTTCATGAGCAAATAATCGTCAGAGGAAGGCTCGACAACTTCCTCAACATAGTCATATTCGTTATTAACATGATACCGCCATCTTATTTCGTCAAACGTATCATAATATTCTGATTCATACATCCAATTCTCGGTATATTCGAAATGTTTTACGGTAACGTATCTCTGTGTATAATTAACAAGTCCGTCAATTATCCAAGAGTGACCAATGTTATTATTATAAACATAGGCAGTAACATTAATTGGCTTACTATTTTGCAAATCAGTCTTTACAGATTGGTAATTGTAATTTCCAATTGAACAAGTAAGATTATATGGAGTAAATCCTGCAATTACATTATTTGTAGTGCTCACATATCCTGAATAATTCATGTTAACATGGTTTCCAACATCTAGCATCAAGTCTCCTGCATAAGAAGTGTTCCCTGTTGTAGAATCTGTTGCCATGTAATTCCAGCGTGTAGAGTTAGACACCATATTTGATCGGGAGAATCCTATGTTAGTTGTAGGAGCACTAATTGAAGATGTTGATATTGAAATATTGTGATATAAATCTGTAGGCTTACCAAGAAAAGTGTGCATATAATTAATAATCTGGCCAACGGATACGGCTACACAGCCAGTGAGGCAGCGAATATTATTAAAAGAAGTATGGATAGGTAACTTCGAATTCCAAGGACTCCCTTGCCCCCATTTAGTTGAAATCAGATGAGGTACTATGGTTGTAGCATAAGAATCATTATATGTGTACGAAACTACTGCCCACTTATATTCCACGGGGTCTCTTGTAGTTCTCTTAGAGCATGTTTTCTTTGACGATATATTAGACCAAAGTTTTGTGTAATCATTATCGCCATCTTCACTATATTTGGTGTAAGTACTTATCTCATCAGCATAGGAATCAATCCATGCTATCATGCCTTTATTATGAGTACAGGAAGAAATTTCACCTTCTTCGGCAAAAGCCACAACAGGATTTAATCGCTTGTCACCTGCAATGATAAGCCATCCTTTATCATAATTGACAATATATAAAAGAGTATCTTTCTCAAATATATAGGGGGCTATCTCAAAGTTCTTGTCACGACTAAATATTTTAGCGAAACTGGTCGCATCTTGAAAACTAACGTGATAAGAAATCGGTGGAAGTTCATATCTATCAGAAACAATCATTTGGGGAACTTCCAACTTTGAGTTGTTCAATGTGTTTGATGCAATCTCAAAAAAAGAGTCACTATTACTACAATTTGTAAAAACAAAATGTATTACTATAGCAACCATCACACTAATAAAAAAGTTTTTCCCTCTCATAATATAATATTTTTATT
>ERZ809497.30-NODE-30-length-13450-cov-5.363419_pt1 | contig 13450 bp, 12 predicted proteins | sample MGYA00521237_ERZ809497 | MGnify/ENA primary metagenome ERZ809497 (study PRJEB31581, sample SAMEA3312976) | metagenome | study: EMG produced TPA metagenomics assembly of the PRJEB8939 data set (Metagenomic analyses of Rumen microbiomes reveals... | reverse complement strand
AGATCTACACTCTTTCCCTACACGACGCTCTTCCGATCTGCTAGTCATACCTCTGCTGCTTCGGTGGCTGTCCTACCTGAAGCCGAAGAATTCGATGTGGAAATCAACGAAGGCGAAATCAAGTGGGATACCTTCCGTTCCTCAGGTGCTGGCGGACAGAATGTGAACAAAGTGGAATCAGGCGTGCGCCTGCGCTATATGTGGAAGAACCCCAACACAGGCGAGATGCAGGAAATCCTCATCGAGTGCACCGAGACCCGCGACCAACCCAAGAACCGAGAACGCGCCCTGTCGCGCTTGCGCACGCGAATCTACGACATGGAGTACCAGAAATACATCAGCGACATCTCCGCCAAGCGCAAGACCATGGTCTCGACTGGCGACCGCTCAGCGAAGATTCGCACCTACAACTATCCCCAAGGTCGCGTCACCGACCACCGCGTGGAAGGTCTGACCGTTTACAACCTCGCTGCCGTCATGGATGGCGACTTAGACGAAATCATCAACCGCTTACAGATGGCGGAAAACGCTGAAAGACTGAAAGAAAACATAGAACAATAATATGAACAAGTACCAGTTATTTGAGCAAATCAAAAAAAAGCAGTCGTTCCTTTGCGTCGGCTTGGACACCGACATCAACAAGATTCCGCAAGAGCTCATGGCCATGGACGACCCTGTTTTTGAGTTTAATAAGCAGATTATCAACCACACCGCGCCGTATGCTGTGGCTTACAAACCCAACACGGCTTTCTACGAGGTCTATGGTGCCAAAGGCTGGCAAAGCTTGGAACGCACCATCCAATATATCAAGAACAGCCACCCCGACATCTTCATCATCGCCGATGCCAAGCGCGGCGACATCGGCAACACCTCGGCCAACTACGCCAAGGCTTTCTTCAACACCCTGAAAGCCGATGCCCTGACCGTGGCACCTTACATGGGCAAGGACTCCGTGGGGCCTTTCCTCAACTTCGAGGACAAATGGGTTGTCCTCTTGGCTTTGACCTCCAACAAAGGCTCACAGGACTTCCAATACCTCAATGTCGGTGAAAGGATGCTGCACCAACAAGTGTTACAAACCGCCACGACTTGGGCCACTTCGGAACAGATGATGTTCGTTGTCGGCGCGACGCATCCCGAGGAATTGGGTGAAATCCGCAAGATGTTGCCCGACTATTTCTTCCTCGTCCCGGGCGTAGGTGCCCAAGGCGGTGACTTGCAGGCTGTGGCGCACAATGGTTTGAACGACGAATGTGGTTTGTTGGTCAACTCGTCAAGAGGGATTATCTATGCTTCGAATGGGAGTGACTTTGCTGTTCGAGCTAGTGAGGAAGCAAAGAAACTGCAAGTGCAGATGGCGGAGTTACTGAAGGAGAAGGGGTTGGTTTAATCCCCCCAATCCCCTTTGTAAAGGGGGAGCCTTACGCACAAGCCTTCTATATTGCTTCGCTTCGCTCGCAATGACGAAAAAAGTCGCCTCGGATGAGACGACTTTTTTCGTTGCGATCAGTTGGCTGGTTAACGGGCCACTGAGAAAGTGTGGTTCAGCATAGTACCATCGTTGGCATAGATGCGGACGATGTAAAGTCCATTGCTGAGACTTTCGGTGTTGATTTGCGCCGCATCACCACTGACAGCCTGCGTCATCACGCGCTGACCGACGGTGTTGAAGACCTCAACCATATTCATGCCTTCGCCTTCGATGTTCAGCACACTCGAAGTCGGGTTGGGATAGATCTTTAAGCCTTCTCCAAGTTCGTTGACACCTTCCGTCCAAGTCTGGAACGTGGTCTCGGCGCCGTAGAAAGTATCTCCGTTGACAACGGCATAAGCTCTCACCATGTAGATGCTGGAAGCTTCAAGTTCATCAGTCTGGCCGAGAATCTTGCGGAACTCATTGAGAATGCCAGGAACGATGATAGGCTCGGAGCTGGTCACCTTGCGGCATTCAAAGCCCACCTCGTCGGGATAGCCTTCATACTCCAAAGCAGCTATAAAGTCAGCGTGAGTGTAGCTCACACCACTGACCTCGGTCTCGCCAATCTCAACTTGAGCCTGCGGACCTCTCACTGAAATCAGATGCGAGGCTTCTTCGCCGAACTGTCCGTCGTCCTCGTCACCGAAGAGCACATTGCTGTGGCTGTCCTTGACGATGTAGTAGCCATGACCATAAGAGCAGCAGATACCATTACCCATCTGGTCGTAGATGGTGAACTTCACACATTCATCGGCGGGAACAGTGACATGTTCAATATGGAGTTGGGTACCCGTACCAGCAGCCAGCATGGTGTAAGGACCACCAGAGCCCAACACTGTGCCGTCAGGAGTGGTGAATTCCCAAGTAATGTGGTTACCGAACTTGTCTTGCATGATTTCCACCCTCAGCTCTTCTTCATCACCTTCAATTTCGACATCAGCCCATTCTATGCAATTTACGGTACCAGTAAATGTACGATTTACGGGTTCTCCGTTAGCTTCAACGAGGGTAATGGCTATGGGATAAGTACCGAAAGGAACCTCTACGCTTGTAGAAATTTCCTCCTTTTCATATTGAGGCAGCTCGCCATTCCAGTTAATAGTTTGGGTCTGACCTTCAAATAAAACCTCAAGCGTAATGGAAGTTAAGGTTTCAGTACCAAGATTCTGAATGGCAATCTCTACATCTTTAGTATGCGAACAGGTTGTACCACCAATTTGATTGACCCCGAAAACAGAAGGATAAATAGGTTCATCAACACCTTGCACCATGTCCAGTTCGCAACCCGTCAGGATGGGACGATAGGCACTGCCTTGCTGACGTTCGGCGACCCAAGCCAAGAAGAAGATGTTGTCGAGGTCGACTTCCACGCCATTGGGAGAACCGATGATTTCAGGAATTTCATATTCATAAGTGCGGGTAATCAGTGTGCCTTGTGTAGTTGGGCTAATGGGGTCACCCCATGCGCTCTCGCTGATGACATCACGCAGGATGTGCATGTGGCAATATTGGTTACCCACCCATTGAGTAGGATTGTAGTTGCCATAGTCAGCTTGCGAACCAAGGATGCTGTCTTGCAGCATGGCCACGGTCAGATAGTTCTGGTCAACAGAGCTGTTGCCCGTGTAGTACACCTCAACGGTGATGGTGGCCATACGAGTTTCAGGATTAATGACAGCCATACCAGCGACATTGCACTCTGCAGCTTGGTTCATCTGGTTGTTGGCCTGACTGTTCCATTGGCCTCTGTCGATGCCGTTAGAAGTTGAACGGTTCACGACACCCGTAGGATAACCGCTGATGCTGAAACCGCCATGGATGGTGTTACCATCTTGCGTAATCATGTTGGGATACGACGTTTGTGCGTAGCCACCTGCATGAATGTTGATAGCCCAAACCCTTCCAGGGTTATTGGCCATAATCTCATTCGCGATGCGGTGACCATCGGTGCAATAGCCGCAACCACGTCCCGTGAATTCTTCGAGGATGACGTTCCTGTTAGCAGGCTCCGTCGAAACATACTGCTGGGCCTTCAGCGAGAAAGTGAAAGCCAAAACAGTCAGAAGGAAAAGCGTAATTTTCTTCATTTTGATATAATTTAATGATTGATAATTTAATTTGAGGCTACAAAAATACACATTAATAAAAAATGCGCCACTGTTGTGACGCATTTTTTTGCGGAAAACCGAAAACATTTCGATTAAATCCCTTCGATAACAGTAATCCAGCCGTATTCGTCGGGCTCAGTGCCATATTGAATGCCACGGAGCTTGTTGTACAGTTTGAGGCTCCACGGGCCGGGCTTGCCGTCGCCGAACGTGTAGGACTTGCCGTTTTCGGGGTCGTCGATGCGCGAGATGGGGCTGATGACGGCAGCGGTGCCGCAAGCGCCAGCCTCCTCGAAGGTGGCCAGTTCCTCTTCAGCGATGGGACGACGCTCCACCTTCATGCCGAGGCTCTCGGCCAGCACCATCAAGCTCTTGTTGGTGATGGAAGGCAGGATGGACGACGACTGAGGCGTGATGTAGGTGTTGTCCTTGATACCGAAGAAGTTGGCAGCGCCAGCCTCATCGATGTACTTCTTCTCCTTGGCATCGAGATAGAACTCGCAGGCGTACTCACCACCGTGGCAGGCCTCGACGTGCGGACGCAACGAAGCGGCATAGTTGCCACCGACTTTATACGTACCAGTGCCTAAGGGGGCAGCACGGTCGTACTTGCGCGTGATGACGTAGGGGTTAGCCATGAAGCCGCCCTTGAAGTAAGGACCGACCGGCGTGGCGAACACAATGAAAAGATACTCGCTGGCAGGTTTCACACCCACTTGTGCGCCCATACCAATCAGCAGCGGACGCAGATAGAGCGAAGCACCCGTCTCGTAAGGCGGAATGAAGTCGGCATTAAGGCGCACGACCTTCTCGATAGCGGCTTGGAACTTGTCCATCGGGAACTCAGCCATCATAATGCCACGGCTCGAGCTCTGCAAACGCTTGCAATTCTCGTCCATGCGGAAGACGCGCACCTTGCCGTCCTTGCCGCGGAAAGCCTTCAGGCCTTCGAAAGCCTCCTGACCGTAGTGCAGGCAGGTGGCAGCCATGTGAATGTTGATGGTAGTGTCGGAGCTGACTTCAAGCTCGCCCCACTGACCGTTGCGGAAATAGCAGCGGACATTGTAATTCGTTGGATAATAACCGAATGTTAAGTTTGCCCAATCGATGTTTTGCATGATGTTTTATGTTTTTAGTTGATAGATTCTGTCGTTTCTGAAAAGTCCACGAAATTACAAAGAATTTCGATACGGAATGCATTTCGGAAAAAAAATATTTTCCACCTCTTGCGTTTTTTAATAACGCACCATATATTTGCACTTTCTATTGAAAAACTAATAAACACACGCATATGAAACACAGATTTTTACTTATATCAATGATTGCTGTATGCTTACAGCTCAATCTTTTTGCCGAACATGTCAGCGTCGACAAGGCGAGTCAGGTGGGCATGAACTTCATGAAACAAAAGTACACTTACCTCTCAACGAGAGGTGAAGCCCTTAAGATGTACAAGTCGGTTGAACTCACTCAAGTCACAGCCAGGAGTGTTGACAATCAGCACTTTTATGTTTTCAACTTGAATGACGACCAAGGTTGGGTGATAGTGGCCGACGACGACCGCTGCATTCCTATCTTAGGTTATTCAAAATCAGGCAAGTTCGTGACCGAAAACCTTCCTTCCAACATCGAAGACTGGCTTGTAGGCATCAGCTCTGAAGTCCAGTATATCATTGATAATAACATTGTTGCAGACAGCGGCACCTCATTATTATGGAAAGAGCTTTTTAATGGAGTATCGGCGGATTTCATCAACAAAGGCGAAAAAGTCGTCAATCCGCTTGTTCAGACAAGATGGGACCAGGCACCTTATTATAATGCCCTCTGTCCGTACGACAACATGTATGGTGAGCGCACTGTGACAGGTTGCGTAGCAACTGCCATGGCCCAGATCCTGAAATATTGGAATTATCCTGAAGTTGGTAACGGGAGCCATTCATATTCAACCAGTTCGTATGGAACTTTATATGCCAACTTCGGTGGCACCCAATATGACTGGAATAATATGCCGAATCGTGTCACAAGCACCAACAACGCCGTTGCCACATTGATGTACCACTGCGGTGTGAGCGTCGACATGAGCTATGGTGTGGCGTCAACTGGCGGTAGCGGCGCGTATGTCATTTCGAGCTATACCAATTCGGAAAATTGCGCCGAATTCGCTTTCAAGAACTATTTTGGATACAAATCATCAGCTCATGGCGAGATGAAAGACAACACCAGCGACAGTCAGTGGAAGAGCATGCTGCGTGCCGACCTCGACGCATCAAGGCCGTTGGTTTATGCGGGTTTCGGCAATGGAGGTCACTGCTTCGTTTGCGACGGTTACGACAACAGTGACATGTTCCACTTCAATTGGGGCTGGGACGGCCAGAACAACGGCTTTTACTCGCTTTCAGCCTTGAGTCCTGGCAGTGGCGGTGCTGGCGGCGGATCATACAGCTTTACCAACAACCAACAAGCCATCTTCGGCTTAGAGCCTAATAGTAATGGCGGCGGTGGAGGTGGAGGCGGCGGTGGCGGCAGCAGCACCAGCGTCGACTTGCGCCTTTATTCCAGTTTATCAGTAGAAAGCCGAATATGGTTCGGAAGCGACATTACAGTCACAGCAAGCATAGGCAACTGGGGCGACGCCACTTTCAACGGCAGTTTCTGCGCAGCGGCATTCGATGCCGATGGCAACTTCATCGATTTCATTGATGTGGAGTCGTGCAATCTCCAAGGCGGCTATTACATTGATTTCGAGTTCACTACCACAGAAAACATGGTATTTGTTCCAGGCCAATACCAAGTAGCCTTGTTCCACAAGACAAACAATGAGGAATGGACCATAGTTGACGACGGCAACTATAACAACTACGGCACTTTCGAGATTTATTACTATGATGACATTGAGACCTATTCGGATTTCAACATCCTCAGCAATAACGGCCGATTGATACAAGGCTCAACAGCGAGAGTCAACGTGGATGTGGCAAATACTGGAAACAGCACTTTTTACGGCAATTTGAGAGTGAATCTGTCAACATTAAGTGGTGAGTGGGTACAAAACATCGCCGTCAAGAGCATCAGCGACGGATTAGGTTCCGGATACCATTATACCAACGGCCTGACCTTCGAAGGCGTGATAACCGCCGAGCCTGGCACATATCACATGGAATTGGCCTATTATGACAACGGCTGGTATTATGCAGGTGCATACTACAATTCAAATCCAATCACCGTAGTGGTGGAGGCTCCAGAGCTCAACGCCGACCAGTATGAGGTCAACAACACTCAGGCGAATGCCTACAAACTCGTGCCGACGAGCTGGACAAACGATCAAACAACAGTATACACCACTGGCTCCAATTTGCATGTGGGAAACGACGTCGACTATTATAAAATCGAGTTACCCACAGGCCACAGATACAGCATCAATGCGCGTCTGCACGACTCATACAATAGCGGCAATGGACATGAGTACACCGTCGACGCCATGTTTGCCTATTCCACGGACGGCCAAAATTATTCGGCTGGAATTGATGATGTGATGGGCGGAAACATCACAATGAACGGTGGCACTATCTATTTCGCAGTAACACCGTATTTCTCTGGCATGTCGGGCTCCTATCTACTTCAGATCTACATCAACGGAGGCACCGGTGTTGACGAGGATTTTGCGACGAATCTCGTTCTATATCCGAATCCCGTGAAAGACATTCTTCATGTAGGATGCGACAACATGCGGCAATATGACATCTTCAGTGTTGATGGGAAACTGATAAAATCGTCACAAACAAGCAACAACGAGAATGTCATTGATTGTAGCGACCTCGGAAGCGGCATTTACATGGTCAGAATCACAAGCGACAAAGGTGTTGTGACAAGAAGAATAATCAAGGAATAGGCAGTATGGATTCGAGATAATGCTGCTTGATACCGTATTGTTGTTTTAGGGTTTCTATCTGATTCAGAATGGATTCCCTGTCTATATGCGCTTTCGTCTTCCGTCCCACTAATAGCACGTTTTTCGGCGTGTGTTCCATCTCAATGAACTCCATCACCTGCGTCTTGTAACCGAAATACTCCAAAACCAAGGCGCGGATGGTGTCGGTAATCATCACCGCCTGACGTTCAAGGAAGATGCCGTAGCGTGTGATGGCGTCGACCTTGCCCGAGCGTTCCATCTCCTGACGGATTTGCTTGTGACAACATGGCGCACAGACAATCAGTTCCGCACCCGCCTTGATGCCTGAAGCGATGGCATCGTCGGTGGCCGTATTGCAGGCATGAAGGGCAATCAGCACGTCCAACTTTTCGGGATGGAAGTCCTGAATACTACTCTCCACAAACTCCAAACCTTTCAAATGGTTGGAATTGATGATCTCGTTGATTTTCAACACCAAGTCGGGACGGATTTCTACACCTTTGATGTCGACATCCATGTTCATTCTTTGTGTCAAAAGCTCATAAAGCGCGAAAGTGAGGTAGCCCTTCCCTGCCCCCATGTCGGCGATATGCACAGTGCCTTCAAACTTCATCGGCTTGATGAGGCTTTCCACGATTTCGGCGTACTTGTATATCTGCTTGAACTTGTGCTGCATGTCAGCGGTAATCTTGCCCTCGCGAGTGGTTAGGCCAAGTTGGTACCACCATGGATTAGCCGGATTGACGAGACGCGCTTTCTGCTTGTCGTGGTCAAGGTTCTGCTCACGAAATTCCTGCACCTTTTTGGTTTGAATTGTGGCTTTGCCTTTACTGGAAACCAACAATATAATATCCTCGCTCACAGTGAAAAGCACGGCATTGAGGAAACGGTTAGGCAGCATTTCCTTCAGAATGTCAAGCATTTGCGCGGCATCATAATTTTTCACCTCGTCGCGACGCTCGTAGTGATAAGTGAAGGCAAATAGGCGTTTCTCCTTTATTAATACGGGCTTCACATAGATGTTGCGCAAGTCGTCGTGTTTTTGCGCGGGCTTGCTCAAGGTCATCTTCACCAAGGTACTCTGCTCGGCGGACTCGGATACTTTGTTCAAGAATTTTTCAAGGTTCTCGGCCATGGTTGAAATTTTCGGCAAAGGTAGGGATTATTCTCACGCAGAATACGCAGAACTATGAGAATAAGCACAATCCTTCCAATTCAAGCAACCAGCGTTTTCTGTCGAGGCCACTCGCATAACCCGTGAGCGAGCCATCTGCGCCGATGACACGATGGCAAGGAATGATGATGCCAATGGGATTGCGCCCGACTGCCCCACCGATGGCTTGCGCAGACATGGTGGGAGAAATGCGTCGGGCAACCTCGCGGTATGACATGGTTTTTCCGTAGGGTAAGGTCAGAAGAATGTCCCAAACTCGCTGCTGGAAAGGCGTTCCTTCGGGGGCCAATGGCGGGAGGAAATCGGGCTGCTCGCCTGCAAAATATAGGTCAAGCCAGCGACGGGTTTCATCGAAAACGGGTAACTTTGTCGTTGCGGACGTCCCGTCTGCAAAGCAAGCACCTTTTCTCGTCTCTTCAAAACAAAGGGCGGTAAGAGCATGGCCATCAGAGACCATCGTCATACCGCCCAATGGAGAATCATAATGTGCAGTGAAACAGCTCATTGCGGCAGCTCTACAGCAGGCCAGCCGTAGTCCTGGAGGAGGGTAACTGACATATCGTGCTTCTTCACATAGTCAGCGGTGAAACGCAGGCGCTCCATCTCACGCTTCTCGGCAGCGCTGCTGAACTCTTGATAGACGTCAAACTTGTCACCGAAAATCTGTTTGGCGCTTTCCAAATTGCCAGCCCCGTCAACCACAGCATCAAAACCAGTGACTTCGTAGCCGACGTTGGTTTTCTTCACATGCATCAGTCCGGGATGGTTGCCGCCCGAAGCAGTCTTCAGCGTGTCACCCGAGATTTCATAGTTGAACACCCAGAAATCGCCCCACACGAGAATGTCGTCCGGATTGCCCTCATCGGCACTAATCACATAGGCGTAAGGGATGCACACATCACTCTGCACATAGTTTTTGCCGATTTCGTTCACTAAATAGTCATCGACAGCAGTGTAGCAAGTCGCTACTTCGGTCGCCACAACTTCAGTCTGAGTAGGTGTTTCAGTTTGTGCGTTGTTCTCGGTTGGCTTGGCGTTTTTGTTTCCACAACCTACCAAACTGGCGCTGCAAATCAGGATGGCAGCTAACATCCACATTTTCATTACTTTGTTCATATTCACTTTAATTAAATTGCCTTTTGCCTTTGCGTTTGATACACCAGCAAAAATACGTATTCTATTTGAAAACCAAAGCAAAAACCGTCATTTTGTCGTCGCTTTGTTCAAGAATGAGATTGCCGTGATGCTTGATCATGATTTGGCGCGAGAGGCTCAAACCGATGCCGGTACCGTTGGGTTTGGTGGTGTAGAACGGGACGAAAATCTCGTCGATTTGGCGTAACGGGATGGGCTTGCCGTTGTTGGTCACACGAATGATGATTTGATCCTCAGCATTGAGGTCGGCGGTAATGCGGATGGAGTTGGCGCCTGCTTGTATGGCGTTTTTAATCAGGTTGTTAAATACCAACATCATCTGGCCCTCATCGGCAAAGATGAGCAAGTCTTTGGTTTTGGCGTTATAGGTCAATGTGGCACCTTGCTCAGCTATTTTTGCCTTGTTAAGGCGCATCACGCGCTCCATCAGTTCGTCAACCATCACGGCCTTGCGGACGGGTGTTGTCGTCTGGGTAAGACTGCGATACGACTCCACGAAACGAATCAAGTCTTTTGAGGAGGTGGAAATGGTTTCCAAGCCCGCTTTCACATCAAGGTTTTCGTCTTTCGACAGTGCGTCGCTCAACGAGGCAATAGGTGCGACGGTGTTCATGATTTCGTGGGTCATCACGCGAAAGAGTTTGCTCCACGAGGCCTCCTCGTTGACGGCATTGCGTTGCTCAAAGATGCCACGGATGCGGTTCAAGGCACGGTTCATCGATGAATTGTCGAGGAAGCTGAAATTCAGCTCACCATCCTCCATGGCATCCATCATATACGACACCTTTTTAGTGTCGTTGCGGCGAACGAGATACCTTGTCACCATAATGGCCACCACAACTGCCACCAGCATCACCACTATCCATAGCCAAGTGCTCATATCCCGTACTTTTTCAAGCGGTTATATAATGTCGGGCGGCTCATGTTCAAGGCTTTGGCCACGAGCGTGAGGTTGCCGTTGTGTTTTTTCAAGGCCTCGCGAATCATTTTTTCCTCGTAATCCGCAATCGTGGCCGGGCTCTCCTCCATCAGTTCTGTTTCGCCAATCTTCAGGTCCTCGACGCGAATCTGTTCCGTCTCGGAATAGATGACGGCCTTCTCAATGCAGCCGCGCAACTCACGGATGTTGCCACTCCAGCGGCAGCGGAGCAGAAACTGCTTGGCCTCATCGGAGAGGCTTTGCGCCTTGCGGGGATATTCAGCGGCGAACTCTTTGACGAACAATTCAGCCAGGCTGATGATTTCATCAGGACGCTCGCGCAAGGGTGGCAAGTGCAAAGGCATCATGTTGATGCGATAATACAGGTCTTCGCGGAAGCTGCCCTCTTTGACCATCGCCTTCAGGTCGCGGTTGGTGGCGCAGATGAGGCGGATGTCGATGGGTACCGACTTGGTGTCACCCACTTTGGTGATGCTTCGGCTTTGCAGCACACGCAACAGCTTGGCCTGCTGGTTCAGCGGCAGGTTACCGATTTCGTCCAAGAAGAGCGTGGTGCCATTGGCCTGCTCAAACTTGCCGATATGGTCGGCGTGGGCATCGGTGAAGGCGCCTTTGACGTGGCCGAACATCTCGCTCTCGAACAAGGTGTCGGTGATGGCACCCGTATCGACGCTCACCATGGGTTTGCTCGCCCGACGTGAGAGGCGGTGTATCTCATTGGCCAGCACGTCCTTGCCAGTGCCGTTCTCGCCTGTAATTAGGATGGTGGCATCGGTGGGAGCCACTTTCTCCACCTCTTTGCGAAGCCTTGTCATGGCCTCGCTCTCGCCCCAATGCATGGGTGTCGTGGTTGGGTCTGTTGGCGGACACATGCGATGTGTCCCTACACGATGTGTCCCTACACGATGTGTCGCTATAGCGTTTTCGAGGGTGGCGAGCAGCTTGGCGTTGTCCCAAGGTTTCACGATGAAATCAAAGGCACCGCGTTTCATGCCTTCCACAGCCAAGGCAATATCCGCGTAGGCCGTGAAGAGCACCACTTCCACGTCCGGATAATGTTTTTTCAACTCGGAGAGCCAGAAGAGGCCTTCGTTGCCGGTGTTGATGTCGGTGTCGAAGTTCATGTCCAACAGCACCGCATCGGGCTTGAACTTTTGCATTGTTTCCATGAGAATGTTCGGCGATGCGATGAGTTCCACCTCGGCGAAACGCATGGGCAGCAGAATCTTCAGCGCCGAGCGGATGCCAGCGTTGTCGTCGACGACTAGTATTTTGGATTTTAGTTTGGGCATAATTACAATCCTAATACTGCCACCATTTCAGCAGGTGTGACCACAAAAGGCTTTTTCGGGAAGTGCTTGATGTTTCCCGTGACCAAATAGGCATCGTCTTTGCTCAAAGTGACCTCGTAGAACACGACATCCTTGGGGTCGGGGAAGACCTCGTTGAGGGCTTTAGTCCTTTCGAACTTCAAGCCTGACCGCTTGATGTGGTTGATTACGGTATCCACATTTTGCTTTTGAAGATTGAACTTGTCGCGTGAAAGCACTTCTCTATACTCATCGAGTATTTCCTCATTATACAGAGGAGTTATTCTTCCACGCAAGGTTTCTCTCAACACAACAATAGGATTGGAGTTACCTTCGCTTGAAAGCAGAGCCGACACTATGACATTGGTGTCGATAACCGCGAAAATGCTTTTATTTTCCATATCGCACCTCGTGTATGATTTCGTTAATCTCATCAAGCGAGAGGTCTTGCATTCCTGCAGCAGCAGCGTCTTCTCTCATTTTTTCAAATGCCTGAAGTGCTTTTTTCCTACTTTCTTCGATGGACTCCGTCTTGATTTCAAAAGGAATCCTGCATTCGCGGACAACTGTCTTAATAAAAAGCATTAGTGCAGAAGTGTTGCTGAGACCAAACTCATCGCAAAGGACATCGAATCTTTGTTTTAAGTTGCTGTCCACTCTAATTGACATGGTTGTTTGTGACATATTGCTTTACATTTTATATGTTTTGTAATGCAAAAGTAAAACATTTTTCAAAACTATGCATGTTTTCTGCAAATTTTTTCTTATCGTTCTTTCTTCAAGGCTTCAGCTAATAGCATATCTTTTTGACACTTTTCCAAGATTATTCCTTTTTCAACGCCCTCACCGGATTCATCCGCGCCACATGGTTGCTGCTCAAAACGACTACGACTGTCACCACGAGAAGCACCACAACAGCTCCGATGATGAAATAAAGCGGTGAGAGACCGATGCGCAAGGCAAAAAGTTCCAGCCATTTGTCGGAGACGAAATAGGCTATCGCCACACCGATAAGGGCGGCAATCACCGCCAGTTTCAGCACGTCCACTACGAACATGCGGATGATTTCGCTCGTCACCGCGCCGTTCACCTTACGGATGGCGACCTCCTTGCTGCGGCGGTTGGACTCGTCGCGGACAAAGCCGATCAGACCGACCAAGGCGATGGCCATGGCAAACAAGGCTCCCATCGTGAAAGCACGACGCATCTGGTAAGTGTAGGAATACTCTTCCCTGACCAGTTCGGTATATGGTGTCACCTCGATGTTTTTCCGCTCGGGCAGACATTCCTCAATAACCAACTTCACCTTTTCTATCGTCTCGGGATTCACCTCACGCACCTTCACCACCAGTTTGTCCATGATTTGCGCATAATCG
>ERZ809497.29-NODE-29-length-13698-cov-6.436927_pt1 | contig 13698 bp, 15 predicted proteins | sample MGYA00521237_ERZ809497 | MGnify/ENA primary metagenome ERZ809497 (study PRJEB31581, sample SAMEA3312976) | metagenome | study: EMG produced TPA metagenomics assembly of the PRJEB8939 data set (Metagenomic analyses of Rumen microbiomes reveals... | reverse complement strand
CCAAGTCGGGAGAAATCGATTTGGCCAGAGAAAGCGCATTCTTCGCTTTGTTCCTTGTCAGTGAACTTGCACGGTCACAAATTGGAAAAAGGATAAAGAGGGAGCGCGTGTTTTCGCTGTTATGTTTGAGTATTCAATATGCCGAACATAGACAGTGGAGCATGCCCCTTATTCTTTATTTATTTCCAAGGGAGTGCAAGCCCTACTGACTGAATAAGGATAAGTTTGGGAGGCTCCGCTCTCTTTGCCGGTGGTGAAACACGCTCTGTGAGCCTTGGAGCAAAGCAACACATTCAAACAACAGAATGAAGAAGAATTCGATAGTCTTGGCCTTCATGCTTGCCTTGGCTTTGCCCATCAGCGCTTTGGCTCAAGGAGGTATATTCCAGAGAGGCACATCTGATGGCGACACAGAAAAAAGCACAGGACTTCTCCGTAACGGCGAGACAACCAACACTTTAACCAATCAAGGCTTTGGCAATCCCGTAAACGGAAGCGACCTTACCAACCAGACCTTTGGCTCGCCTATTGGTAACGGACTTCTCGTCATGCTGATGGCGGGAGCAGGCTATGCCACATTGAAAAAGAATAAGAAAAACAACAAAGAATAAGGAGAAACAACAATGAGAAGAATAAGCATGATATTGATGGCTTTTGCGTTAGTGCTAACGATGACCCAATGCAAAAAGAACGAAGAAACCAACCAAGACGAAACCGTAATCATCACCCTTGATGTGAAACAAAGCAACGGCGCAAAGGTAGACGTAGACCCAACGATAGGTACTGTCGACTTTGTGACTGGCGACAAAGTGTATGTCGGTAGTGGCGGCAAGTATGTCGGATTCCTGACTCACAACGGAACGAATTTCGTTGGCAATATCACCGACCCTACTGAGGGACAACCGTTACAATTCTATTTCCTGGGTAACGTGATTCCACAGGAAACACTTGGTGCAGGAACAACGGAAACCTGTTCCGTGGTTATCAGTGACCAGACGGAGCATCTGCCTGTGATTTCCTGCGCTCCTTCCTTCGAGAACTATGTTTCAGGCGTAACGGCCTATACAGGTCATTTGCTGAACAAATGCGCTTTGGTGAAATTCAATGTGACTACGCCTTCAAACTCGCCTATCTGCATTACTGGAATGAAAAACAAGGTGACGGTGGATTTCTCCCAGAATACAGTAACACCCAGTATGGATGGCGAAGGGGTTATTACCTTGCCTGCAGGAGGAGGAGAGAATGTTGAGAAGTGGGCAATTTTGCTACCGCAAGATGCATTGGAAGAAGGAGAAGAAGGGTCAGCTTATACTGAAAATGGAGCTTATTTGGGCACAAGAGGGGCTGTGCCGACTATCGGTGAAAACAGCTATTATGATACGGGTATTGAGGTCAATGTCACGTCAATAGCAGTGATAGATCATGAATATGTTGACCTCGGCCTGCCGAGCGGCACTTTGTGGGCCACTTGCAATGTGGGAGCAAATGCTCCTGAAGAATATGGAGATTATTTCGCTTGGGGCGAGAATGAACCGAAGGACACCTACAACTGGAGCACTTACCAGTATTGCAATGGTAGTAAAAATACCCTCACCAAGTATTGCAACAACTCCAGCTACGGCTACATCGGCTTTACAGATGACCTTATCACCTTGTTGCCAGAGGACGATGCCGCTACGGCCAACTGGGGTGAGGGTTGGCGCATGCCCACCAAGGAAGAGTGGGAGGAACTATACAACAACACGACCGTAATATGGACGACCCAAAACGGCGTGAACGGCATGCTTTTCACTGCCGATAACAGCAACCGTCTCTTTCTGCCCGCTGCCGGCTACCGCGGCAATAGCGGTCTCAACTACGTAGGTAGCAGCAGCTTCTATTGGTCGAGTTCGTTTAGCACGGACGACCCGAACTACGCGTGGGACTTCTACTTCCAATCGGACAATTACTTCATGAGCGACAACTACCGCAGCGCCGGTCAATCTGTCCGAGCAGTGCGCTCCGCCCCTCAAAGCAATACTCCAATAGGTGCCATAAATGGTTTGTTTACCATCAATGCGAATGGAGACCAAGTGTATTTCTCACAGGGGAATTTGCAATATCAAGCTTCCACTAACACGTGGCGATTTGCAGAAAACCAATGGGATTATGTTGGAACACAGTCCCCATCATATGGAATGCCAGGGGGAACTATTAGTGGCAGCGACAATAACAGAATATCATCAACTTATTCTGGATGGATAGACTTATTTGGATGGGGTACTAGTGGATGGAATAGTGGCAACACATATTACCATCCTTGGGATTACGAACAGCCCCAAGATCATTGGGAACAAGGTTATGGTTATGGGCCAACGGATGGTACAAATTATGATTTCGATTTGACAGGTTCTTATGCTAATTCGGACTGGGGCGTCTACGTCCCGATAATTAACGGAGGAAACACAAATAACACATGGCGTACCTTAATGCTCTCTGAGTGGGATTATGTATTCAACACCAGAGTTACCACATCTGGTTATCGTTATGCGAAAACACAAATAAATGGAGTAAATGGGGTAATATTATTGCCTGACAATTGGGATCCTTCAATTTTCACAATAAATAATCTGAACGAAGGCGAAGCTTCTTTCAATAGTAATGTCATCAACCAATCTCAATGGAGTACATTAGAAAACTCGGGAGCAGTCTTTTTACCTGCGGCAGGAGGAAGAAGTGGCATTACTGCTTTTAATGTAGGCACCTTTGGGGGTTATTGGTCGGCCACAAGTTGTAGTTATGGTTCAGCATACTTTGTTTGTTTTCTTGACACTTCTCCTTATTTTTATTTGCCAGGTAATTATCGCTACTATGGCCGGTCAGTTCGTTTGGTTCAAGATCACAATCGATAAAGAAACATGAATACGAACCTAAACAAAACGAGTTGAATTATTATGGATATCAAAGCAAGAATAAGAAACACGTTCCAACAAAACAAATGGAATTACTATTCAGACGATTTGATGAGAGAATTAAACATTGACAATGCTAATGATTGTCGTGAGTTCATTCAAAGATTCTTTTCGGTTTCAGGTAAATCAGGCGAATTGAATAGCATCGAAGAAATCTCTTTATTATCTGATGAGCGGTGTCAACACATAGTGTATGTTTTTCTTTTGGGCGCAAGTATATATGCAGAAAATCCAAGCATTCAATATCTGATTAACCAACAAATCGAAGGTTATAAAGAGAAATATCACTGTACATCTGAAGTGAATTTTTACTTTATCTGGTTCTTATGCTGCCTATTTCACGATTTGGGTTATGTAAAAGAAGACTCCAAAGTGCTTGTTGATAGAATTGATTTCCAAAAAGGTCAAACACCAGTAGGAGTACCGAAGGTATATTCAAGGAAAACAATAGAAAGTTATTGGAGATATAGACAACAAAAACAAAACAGTAATGATCATGGGATTTATGCAGGAATCGTCATGTATCAATTGTTATGTAGAATTCGTGGTGCTCAAGAAAAAGACTCATGGAAAAACGAGAAATTATCTTGGGAAAAAGAACTTGAACACATTTACAATGTTGCTTCCTGGATAGTTTTGTGTCACAATATCTGGTTCGGTCATAAGCAGAAGTTGGGTGAGCGCGAATTATACGAAGAGTTCAATATTGAAAAATTGCTTTTGGACGAAGGAGAATATAAGATAAAACTAAAAGATCATCCGCTTTTCTTTTTCTTCTGTCTTATCGACACCATTGAACCTATTAAGAAAGTAAAAGACCTTTCATTACTTGAGCATATTGACATTTCCTTTAGTGAAAACAAATTGATTATTACCAGCAATATCAAATGTGGATGTGGCGACCATTATCTTGAAAGTATCAGTGGTTTGGATGATTGGCTTACAAATACAATTAGAAAGGATAATCAAGTTAAAATAACATTATAAATTAAATATAAGGCTATGGTATCCGATGTCATAGCAGACAGAGTTTTTGCATTTCAAATGCTGATATTCAATTCGTTCAGATTGCAAATCCGAACGAACCGAAAAAGACAATCTATCGCGTCTCAACAGAAATATTACAACAAAAGCTGGCAGCGATGTCGGCTTTTTTCGGCTATCAAACTGCATTTTTAGGAAAATGTTTATCTTTGCGGTCGAAAAAATTCAACAATATGAATGGCGTTAGTCTTCAAGTTAATCTGCCTGATTACGGCCAATATGATCCCGCTGAACTTACCCGGATATTGACTCGTATTGCCTTGAAATTAATCGGCAAAGAGTCCCAAGGGGCTGATGCTGAAAGTATCCCTTGTGTTTTCACAACCGAGGAAGCAAAGACCATAACTTTGCAACGAGGGCGTGATATTAAGGCTGGAAGAGCTAAACTTATCCCTCACGAAGAGGTGATGAACGAAATGGAACAATTGCTCGCTTCCTATGCAGATTAACTGGAGTGAACAATCTCAAGGCGACCTCCAAGAGATTCTGTTATACGTGGCGGGGTCTTTTGGTAAGAAAAAAGCAGAAGAGGTTTTGGATGAAATACGTCATTCGGCACAACTCCTGAAAGATTTTCCTATGTTGGGGAATTTTTTTGTAGAAGACACTGAACTACAGATAGTCTATCGAACGTTGTCTTCGAAGTTGAATCAATTGGTTTATTTTGTTGACGGTGAAACTGTTAATATCGTCACTGTTTGGCAAAACTGTCGTGATATTAACCGATTGAAAAAAGCATTGGCTAAACAATAAAGGGGTCGCACTTCACATTTTTCCCTATCTTTGCACCTCAAAACTTTTCGCGCATGTACGCACTATATAAGAAAGAAATCAGCAACTTCCTCAGCTCGTTGATTGGCATTATGGTGATTGTGGTGTTTCTGCTCATCACCGGCCTGTTTCTTTGGGTGTTCCAAAGCGACTTCAACGTGCTGAACAACGAGTACGCCAACCTCGACAGCCTCTTTATCATCGCGCCGTGGGTCTTCCTTTTCCTCGTGCCCGCCGTGACGATGCGCAGCTTCGCCGAGGAAAACCGCACGGGCACCATCGAGATGCTGCTCACCAAGCCTTTGTCGGACTGGCAAATCATCTGGGCGAAGTTCCTCGCCGGCGTGACGTTAGTCATTTTGGCCTTGATACCCACGTTCATCTATTATTTTTCGGTCTACCAACTTGGTCTGCCCAAAGGTAACCTCGACAGCGGCGGCATCTGGGGCTCCTACATCGGCCTGTTCCTGTTGAGTTCGAGTTTCGTCAGCATCGGCGTGTTTTGCAGCTCGCTGACCAACAATCAAATCCTGGCCTTCATTCTGTCGGTGTTCCTTTGCGGTTTCCTGCTGATGGGCTTCGAGTTCATTTACTCGCTCTCACTCTTCGGCAAGGTCGACCTGTTCATCCAACAACTCGGCATGAGTGCGCACTACAGCTCCTTGAGCCGTGGTGTCGTCGATACGCGCGATGTGCTGTATTTCTTCAGCGTCATCGCCTTGTTTTTAAGTGCAACGAAATTGGTTCTTGCGAGCCGCAAATGGTAAAGGAGGGATAGAGATGGAAAACAAACGCAAGAATCTGAAAAAGAACCAAATCGTGGCCTTCCTCGTGACGGTGGCCATTGTCGTTTTGGTCAACGTGATTGGCTCGTATGTGTTCACCCGCTTCGACCTGACGAGCGAGAAACGCTACACCCTCTCGCCTACCACCAAGGAAATCCTGAACAACTTGGACGACTACGTGTACTTCAAGGTGTACCTCGAAGGCGACTTCCCGGCAGGTTTCAAGAAACTGCGCCGCGAGACCAAGGAAATGCTCGACGAGTTTCGCGCCTACTCGAAATACATTGACTACGAGTTTATTAACCCATCAGAAAGCGATGACCCCGACGAAGTCAACGCCACCTATACCCTGCTCTACCAATCGGGTCTCAACCCAACCAACACCATCATCCGGAACGCCGACGGCTCATCGCAACAGATGATCATCTGGCCTGGAGCCTTGGTGAGCTACCGCAACGACACCGAAATCGCCATTGACCTGTTGGAAAACCAAATCGGGCAGTCGTCGGAAGAGGCCTTGAACGCCTCCATGCAGAACCTTGAGTTCCGCCTCATCGACGCGGTGAAGAAGGTGACGCGCCTCAAGAAGCCCAATATTGCTTTCATCGAAGGACACGGCGAACTGGGACCGATGGACGTGTACGACATCACCCAAAGCCTCTCGCAACATTACAATGTAGGCCGCATCGAGATTGACGGCAGAATCGACGCGCTGATGCACCGCACACAAGACACCACACGCGACGTGAGCGCTTTTACTTCTTTTGACGCCATCATCATCGCCAAGCCGACGCAACCTTTCAGCGAGAAGGACAAGTTCCTCATCGACCAATACATCATGCACGGCGGTAAGGTGCTGTGGCTCGTCGAACCCGTCTACGCCACCATGGACAGCCTGCAAAGCCAGGAGTCGACCATCGGCATTGAGCAAGACCTCAACTTGGACGACATGCTGTTCAAATACGGTGTGCGCCTCAACCGTGACCTGCTCCTCGACCTCACTTGCGCCGCCTTGCCCGTACGCACGGGACAGATGGCTGGACAAGCCCAGTTGGAGTTTTTCCGCTGGTACTACTTCCCCTTGCTGCAAGCCGCCAGCGACCATCCCATCGTGCGTAACATGAACGCCATCCGCGCCGATTTCGTCAGCTCGATGGACGCCACCACCTCAGCCAACGGCATCAACCAAATCCCGTTGCTCAAAACCTCTGACTACACCAAGGTTTCCGGTGCGCCGGTTTTCATCAGCCTCGCTATGCTACGCCAAACCCCTGACCGCCGCATGTTCAACTCGAAAGGCAAAAACGTGGCCTACCTACTGAAAGGCAGCTTCCCCTCGCTCTATGCCAACCGTATACCGCAGGAACTCATTGACAGCCAAGAGCTACAGTACCTAGACCAAAGCGAACCAACCGCCATGATTGTCATTGCCGACGGCGACATTATCCGCAACCAAATCGACATCAAGCGCAAGATGCCGCTCGCCTTGGGCTTCGACCAATATACGGGCAATACCTACGCCAACAAGGAGTTTATTGAAAACTGCATCAGTTACCTCGTTGACGGCGAAGGTTTAATTGACATTCGTTCCAGAGAACTGAAAATCAGACTGTTGGACACCACCAAGATTGCCAAAGAAAGAACAATGTGGCAGCTCATCAACACCGTGATACCCATCGCCATCATCATTGCCTTGGGTTTCGTGATGGCCATAGTCAGAAAGAGAAAATATAGCAAAAAATAATTCGTAAAATGAAGAAAAACAATAAATTAACGATTATTATAGCGGCCGTGCTCGTTGTCATCGCCACCGTCTTGATTTGGAACAACCGTTACCTGACCACCATCCGTGGCGAGGCCGCCGATTTTCAAGTGTGGGACACCGCTTCGGTCACCAAGCTCTATTTAGCCGACCGTTACGAACACGAGTCGCTGTTGGAACGTCAGGCCGACAACACTTGGACCCTCAACGGTGAATACAAGGCCCACTCCAAGCAAGTCCAAAACCTGCTGACCACCTTGTACAAAATCCGCATTAAGATGCCCGTCTCACGCGCCAGCCACGATAACATCGTCAAGCAGTTGGCCGTGAACAGCACCAAAGTGGAAGTGTATCAGATTGTTCCGCGCATCAACCTGTTCAACCGAATCAAGCTGTTCCCGCACGAGAAACGCACCAAGGTGTTCTATGTGGGCGACGCCACCAAGGACAGCAGCGGCACGTTTATGCTGCGCGAGGGTGCCGACCAGGCCTATATCGTCTACATCCCAGGCTTCCGTGGCTTCATCACGACCCGTTTCACGGCCCTCCCCGATGACTGGCGTGACCACGGCGTATTTAGCGCGAGTTTGGCCGACATCCAATCGGTCAGCGTGGAGTTCAACCGCGAGCCGATGTCGAGTTTCAAGGTGGAGAACACAGGCCGTCACCAATACGTCATGACGCGCCTCGCCGACAACACTCCTATCGCCTTCGACACGATGAAAGTCATTAATTTGTTGTCATCGTTCGGCGACTTACGCTTCGAGGCCTTGCTTAACAACCTCATCCCGCAGGAACGCTTCGACTCCATCACGCAATCGCATTATTTGCACAGGGTTACACTAACCACCAAAGACGGCCAAATCACCCAAATGACTACCTTCGAGAAGTTTGTGACCAACACGACCATCCTTGAGATTGAAGGCCTCGTCGACGAGGAAGGCAAGCCCCTCGACCCCATCGACCACGACCGCGTCTATGGCTGGATCAACGACGGGAAAGACCTTGTTTTGGTGCAGTACTATGTCTTCGACAAGGTGCTGAAACCCGCGGAATACTATGAAGCTGGCCATCCCATCCACTCCGATGGGCCGCTGTTCTATGAAGTGCCGGAATAAAGTTTACTTCTGCTTCCCAAAAAACGCCAATAATCCTTTGCATCCTTCCAATACATCCTGCCATGTGGCCTCAAAATCACCTGTGTACCATGGGTCGGCCACATCGCCAGGACGATGGGTGTAATCCATTAACAGGCTGATTTTGTGGTCGGTGTCCTCGCCGAACATCCGCCTCAAGTTGCGCAGGTTGTTGCGGTCCATGGCGATAATGTAGTCGTAATGATTATAGTCGGCGCGTGTCATCTGGCGGGCAGTCTTGCCCTTGCAGCCGATGCCATGTTCGGCTAACTTACGCCGCGCCGGTGGATAAACAGGATTGCCGATTTCTTCTGTTGAGGTCGCTGCCGAGGCAATCTCAAATTGTTCGCTCAAGCCTGCTTCTTCGACGAGGCGTTTCATCACGAACTCTGCCATGGGACTGCGGCAGATGTTGCCGTGACAGATGAAGAGGATCTTTTTCATTTTCCAAGTAAATCATTGATAACCACCGAGGCACAGAAGATGCCGAAGGCAGCGGGGAGATAACTGATAGTGCCCACATTGGAAACCTTGTTCTGTTCATCGACACCCTCGGTGATGATGGCCGACGCATCGACAGGTTCGGGCGAATAGACGGCCTTGATGCCATCGAATACGCCGAGACGGTGCAAACGCTTGCGGATATAGAATGCCAAACGACAGTGGTTGGACTTCGAGATGTCGCAGATCTCAATCTTTTCAGGATGGAACTTGCCGCCGGCGCCCATGCTGCTCACGATGCGCTGATTGTTCATCTTGGCGTAATAGAGCAGAAACACCTTGGGTGCCACCGTGTCGATAGCATCCACCACATAATCAAAGGGTTGCGCCATGAGGTCGATGATGGCTTGGTCTTTCAGGTATTGGTGAAGAACGGTCAGCTCGATGTCGGGGTTGATGTCGCGCAGACGTTCGGCCATCACCTCGGCTTTGGGTCTGCCAACGGTGCTCTCTAAAGCCAAGAGTTGTCGATTGCGGTTGGTGATGTTCACCACATCGCCGTCCACGATGGTCATTTTACCGATGCCCGCGCGAGCCAACTGCTCAGCGGCGTATGCGCCCACGCCACCCAGTCCGACCACAAGCACGTGCTTGGATTTCAGGGTATTGATGCCTTCATCGCCAATTAACAGGCGGGTTCTGTCTTGCCAGTGTTCCATAGGGCTGCAAAATTAGCAAAGATTTGTGTTTTCAACGCATTAATGTCCATTTCCAACAGTTTTGCCGCGGCTTCGTAAATCGTTTCAATCCCCACTTCTGACATATCCGTTTCAAGAAATAAATAATCCAAATCAATGAATCTGAATGAATTATAAATCTTTCTCTCCGAATGTAGCAAACTCTCCCCAACCGAAAGATAAAGTCCTTGACCGATGATTTGTTTTACATCCTGTTCCGTTCCGTTGAAGCCGTGCAGAATCCAAGGTTGCTTGGCTTTGTGTTTTTTGCGCAAGGCAATAATTTCGTTGTGGCTTTTCACATCGTGCAGAATCATCGGCTTTTTCAGGTTCTCCGAGAGCACAATCTGCCGCTCGAAAACCTTCATTTGTCGCTCAAAATCAGCATGAAACTTGTCCAATCCCGCCTCGCCAAGAGCCACAACTTGTGGCTGTTGCAAGTTCTCTTTCAGTTTATTCAAGGCTTCATCAATCTGAAAATCACCCTTGTCCAATGCCCATGGATGAATGCCATAACTATAATAGCCTTGCTCGGGACAAGGTTGGTTCAAGTCTAAATTGACGATTTGTATGACGTCGGTTTCTCCTTTCCTATGAGTGTGAATATTTATGTATTTTGTCTCCATCATAAACTGTTTTCTCAAAACCTGTATCCAACGCCGACGCTAATCATATAACCAAATTCGTTGACTAGCCAAGGAAACTTTTGAAGAGGATCTGGCATGAGTTTTTCATCATTTCCAATGATTTGGGTCGCATTGAATCCAATCTTCTCGAAAAGATAGAACGATTTCCAAATGTCGACTTTGAAGCCTACTCCTATGGTGTTTTGCAACCAAAGAAAAGGCCCAAAAGATACAGTATATTCTTCAATAGAATAACTCCCGTCATTAAGGTTATAGGTAGGTCCATATCCATGGTTTCTTGTGGTCGAATAAGCGGCTTGAAGCTCATAAAACACAAAGGTCTTCAAATGGTCAAGACGAGGAAGAAAATACCAATTGTAGCCCAATTGCAGTCCCAAATGCTGGACGAAATTTGAGGCATACATTCGCCTATAATAAATACTCTCTTGGTCGTCGGGCATAACCAGCCTATTGATATGGAACCGCAAACCGACTTCAATTTCATGGTTCTGATGGAATGTCCTCGAATAGCCAATGACCACGCTCTCCCGTAGTGTGGAGGTGTTGAAGTTGATTTTGGCCGCATTTTGGGCAAACGAACAACAAGTCACCAACAAGAATACGAACAATGCAATTACTTTTTTGGACATGGTTTTGAAGGTTTGTTCAAGTACTTTTCTTGAATTGCAAACGAGAAGCGGAAAGATTTATTACTTAGTGGGTTCGAATAGCAAGTGTAAAAACAGGAAAACCTAGATTTAAGGCTTGCCTTATGGGAAAATGTGTTATTTTTGCCGATGAAATAAGGATAGAAACATGCAAACAACAACAGCATCTAACAAAACAATATTACCTTTTTTGTTCCCGAAACAAACTGAGGATGAAATCATTAGAGAGATTATATCAGCTGAAAAATCAGGTGATATGACATGGGAAGAATTTATCATCGAACAAAATAAATGGGAACAGGAGCACCTGAAATAAAAGCCAAATCCGAAAGGCGGTTTGTTGTTACCCGACGTTTTAAAACCAAACTGAACGAAATCCAGGAGGTGGGGTATCAGTTATTTGGAAAAAATGTTGCTGTTTCATTTAGGGAAAAGATTTTGGAACGGGTCGTATTGGTGAAAGAGTTTCCCGAAATGTATCCTTTGAGCCGTTTTATTCCAAGCACAGAAAAGAAACAATACAGAAATATCATTTTTGAGAAGTACTATGTCGTTTATTCTGTGACAAAAACGACTATTCGCATAATAACGATTATTCATCAGGCAACGAATCCTAAAACTATTGAAAAAATCAAATAGTATGTTCCATAGGATTGTAAACAAAGACTTTTTGCATTAAAACTCCCTGCCTCATGGAACAGAACCTCCTGCAAACGAAAATCGCATACCTGAAAGGTGTTGGGCCGAAGAAGGCCGAAATCCTTCAGAAGGAAATGGGCGTGTCCACCTATCAGGACATGCTCAATCAGTTTCCGTTCCGTTACATCGACCGTAGCCAGATACAGAAAGTGGCCTACATCAACGACGATAGCGTATATTATCAGCTCGTCGGCACCATTTCCAACATCAAGCTCATCGGTGCGCCGAGAGCCACACGCGCCACGGGACTTTTCAGCGACGAGACGGGCAGCATCGAGGTGGTGTGGTTCCGAGGACTGAAATGGATCAAGAACCGCTTCAAGCCGGGCGTGAAATATGTGCTGTTTGGCAAGGCCAGCGAGTTTAACCACAACTTCAACTTTGTCCACCCCGAAATCGAAGAATACGACCCCAAGGACCCGCTCATTGGCGAGGGATTGCAAGGTGTCTACAACACCACCGAGAAGATGAAAGACCACGGCCTCGGCACACGCACCATCGCCAAGTTGCAGAAACTCATCCTGCAACAGGTCTATGAATACATCCCCGAAACGCTGCCCAAGGCAATTATCGAGGAAAACCAACTGATACCGCGCCGCTACGCCTATTACGAAATTCATCTGCCGGCCAACAACATCGAAATCCAGCAGGCCACACGCCGACTGAAATACGAAGAGCATTTCTTCTTCCAACTGAAACTGTTGCGCAACAAGATGCACCGCGAGCAGACCATCAAAGGCCATGTCTTTAATGTGGTTGGTGACTATTTCAACAGTTTCTACAAAGACCATCTTCCCTTCCCACTGACCAACGCCCAAAAGCGCGTCATCAAAGAAATTAGGAAGGATTTAGGTTCGGGTCACCAGATGAACCGCTTGCTGCAAGGCGACGTGGGTAGCGGCAAGACCATCGTCGCGCTGATGGTAATGCTCTTGGCCTTGGACAACGGCTTCCAAGCCTGCCTGATGGCCCCAACTGAAATCTTGGCCACACAGCATTTTGCCACCTTACAGGAACAACTGAAAGACATGGACATCAATTTCGCCCTGCTGACGGGTTCCACCAAAATCGCGGAGCGCAGGAAGATTTACGCTGGCTTGGCCGACGGTACCATGCAAATCGTGGTGGGCACCCATGCGCTGATAGAGAGCAAGGTGGTTTTCAAGAACTTGGGCTTGGCCATCATCGACGAGCAACACCGCTTCGGCGTGGAGCAGAGGGCGAAATTTTACGAGAAAACCGAGATCCCTCCCCACACCCTCGTGATGACCGCCACACCCATCCCGCGCACCCTTGCCATGACGCAATACGGCGACCTCGATGTGTCGAAAATCGACGAGCTGCCACCTGGAAGAAAGCTCGTGCAGACCTATCACGTCTACAGCGACGACCGCTACCGCATCATGATGTTCATGAAGCAGCAAATTGCCCTCGGGCGACAGATTTACGTGGTCTATCCCTGCATCAAGGAGTCGGAAAACACGGATATGATTGCCTTGCAGGAGGGCTACGAGGCCTTGCTGCACGACTTCCCCGAGCCGCAATACAAGCTCTGCGTCTGCCACGGCAGGTTGACTGCCGAGGACAAGGATTTCGAGATGCAGCGGTTTATCAATAAGAACGCACAAATCATGGTGGCCACGACGGTCATCGAGGTGGGCGTAAACATTCCCAACGCCACGGTGATGATCATTGAGAACGCCAACCGTTTCGGATTGTCGCAACTGCACCAGTTAAGGGGTCGCGTGGGTCGCGGTGCCGACCAATCTTATTGCATTTTGGTCACCGACCACAAGCTCACCGCCGACGGCAAGACCCGCATGAAGACCATGTGCAGCACCAACGACGGCTTTGAAATCGCTGAAGTTGATTTGGAGTTGCGTGGTCCTGGTGAGACGGGCGGTACACGACAGTCGGGACAAATCGAAATGATGATTGGTGACCTGCAAAAAGACAGTGCCTTAATCCCTCAAGTCCGTGAGGCCGCCATCAAGCTTTTGGCCGACGACCCGAAACTCGCCAAACCAGAAAACCGAATGTTACGGGAGCATTACAAGGAGTTGTTTGCGCAGACGTTT
>ERZ809497.28-NODE-28-length-13952-cov-6.567245_pt1 | contig 13952 bp, 13 predicted proteins | sample MGYA00521237_ERZ809497 | MGnify/ENA primary metagenome ERZ809497 (study PRJEB31581, sample SAMEA3312976) | metagenome | study: EMG produced TPA metagenomics assembly of the PRJEB8939 data set (Metagenomic analyses of Rumen microbiomes reveals... | reverse complement strand
CATCTGCGAACTCTCATCGTTCGGACGGGTGGGGTCTCTGCGCACGTGGATGGTGTAAGGTTTATCGGGGTTGTAGCCGTTGGAGGGCTTGGCACCCTTGAAGAAAGTTGAAACCAGATAAGGCCGCGCATAACTATCGCCTTCGCGGAAGATTTCTTTCAGCCTGTTGGTGACATAACTGAGGTTGGTGTCGGTGTTATTGAGTCTGAGACATTCCGTACCGACATTTCTGTCGCGGCGGTACATTTCCATGGCCACGAGTTGCAGCATGATGCAGCCTTCGGGCGTGGTGCCGAGCTGGGTTTGCAGGGCTTGGAATTCCTCAAGTGTGGCAGGGATTTTCTCGATGCTCACCTTGTCAGACGTGGCTTTCGAAGCGGCGTTGCTGACACCTTGTTTAATGGCTTTGCCAAGACTGCCGATTTGTGCGTTGGCGGTAAGGCTAATGCTCAAAGCCACGAAACAAGTGATAACTACGATGATGTTACGCTTTTTCATATTGTCAGTATTTTATGGTTATAACTTATTGATTTATAATTTGATTTCTTTTGTGGAGAGCAGTCCACAGGCAGCGTCGATGTCCTGTCCACGCGAGGCGCGGATAGTGGCAATGATGCCCTTTTCGTTCAGTGCGTCACGGAACCAAGTCATGGTAGCTGCATCGGGACTCTTCAGCGGGATGTTGGGCACGGCGTGATACCTTATTATATTAATACGGCACCGTGTGCTGCCCAACAGCCTGGCGATTTCCTTGACATGCTCCTTGGTGGCGTTGAGGTCTTTGAAGACGATGTACTCAAACGACAGACGGCGTTGCCCGTGCCAGTCGTGCTGCCTGACAGCGTGGATGACTTCCTTGATGGGATAAGTCTTTTCCACGGGCATCAGTTTGAGGCGTTCATCGTGGAAGGGGCTGTGCATTGAGATGGCGAGGTTGCATTTTGACTCTTCGAGGAAACGCTTCATGTTGGGGATGAGACCGCTGGTCGACACGGTGATACGCGTCGGACTCCAGCCCAAGCCCCATTCCTCGGTGAGGATGGCCAAGGCTCCTATCAGGTTATCGTAGTTGGCCAAAGGCTCGCCCATGCCCATGACGACGACGTTGGTGAGCGTGTCAAACTCGGGTAGACTTAGGACTTGGTTGATGATTTCAGCTACAGAGAGGTTTTTCTGGAAGCCTTGTTTGCCCGTGGCGCAGAAGAGGCAGTCCATTTGGCAGCCCACCTGCGTGGAAATGCACAAAGTGGCGCGTTCCTTGTCGGGGATGTAGGCCGCCTCGATGAAGTGTTCGCCAGCAGGGAAGAGGTATTTCTTTGTACCGTCTTTCGAGAGTTGTTCCTTCAGTGGAGCATGGAGGCCCGTTTCATAGTGCTCGGCGAGCAAAGCCCTCGTGCTTTTGCTTAAGTTGGTCATGTTGTCGAACGAGGCACAACGCTTTTGGTAGAGCCAATCGACAAGTTGCTTGCCCGTGAATTTCGGCAGGCCTAGTTCAACTACAATATCCTGCAACTCGGCAGGGGTTTTGCCTAAAAGTAGCTCTTTTTCCATGGTTGTCAATGTGTTAGGATTTCCAATCCCGTGTCGGTCATCAGGAAAGTATGCTCCCACTGGGCGGAGGGCAGTTCATCTTCGGTAATGACGGTCCAGCCGTCGGCACTGTCGACGAAGACCTTCCACGTGCCCATATTAATCATCGGCTCGATGGTGAAGACCATGCCTGGTACCAACAACATGCCCTTGCCTTTCTTGCCGTAGTGCAGCACTTCGGGGTCGTCGTGGAACTTGAGTCCTACGCCGTGCCCGCAGAGGTCGCGCACTACACCGAAGCCGTTCTTGTGGGCGTGTTGCTCGATGGCATTGCCGATGTCGCCAACAAAGCCGAAAGGCTTGGCAGCTTCCATGCCGATATAAAGGCACTCCTTGGCCACATCGACGAGTTTTTGCTTGCGTGGCGTGGTCTTGCCGATGACGTACATGCGCGATGCGTCGGAATAGAAGCCGTTCAAAATGGTGGTCACATCCACGTTGATGATGTCGCCTTCCTTCAAAATTTCCTTGGCCGACGGGATGCCATGACAGACCACTTCATTAATAGAGGTGCACACGCTCTTGGGAAAGCCTTCGTAGCCCAAGGGGGCGGGGATGGCACCATGCTCTATGGTGTAATTATGAACCAATTCGTTGATTTCCAAGGTACTCATGCCTTCGTGGATTTTCTCTCCCACAAGGTCAAGGATAGCGGTGTTGATAACGCCGCTCTTCCTGATGCCTTCAATCTCCTCGGGGGTACGGATAAGGCTGCGTTTCGGCACCAAGGCACCTTTGTTTTCAAAAGCCATGATTTTTTTGTCAAATTCGGTGGGTTGTTGTCCTGCTGGGACACGCCATCTTCTGCGTCTGGTGAACATAGTTTCTCAAAATTTTGTGCAAATGTACGGATTTTCACTGAAATCTTTCTACTTTTGCCAAAATCTTTGCAAATATGAACATCGTCAACTTTGCCGAAACCCAAAGTATTATCAACCAATATGTGGCCGAATTGCGCGACGTCAATATCCAAACCGACCGCAATACGTTCCGTCATAACTTGCAGCGCGTGGGCCAAATGATGGCTTACGAGGTGAGCAAAACTTTACACTATTCCGAGAAACAGATACAGACACCTTTGGCTATGGCTACAGCCAACACGCCAGATGACGATATTGTTTTGGCCACCGTGTTTCGTGCGGGACTGCCTTTCCACCAAGGTTTCCTCGATGTCTTTGACCATGCGGGCAATGCCTTTGTTTCAGCCTACCGCTATTACCTTGACGAAAAGCATGAGAATGTGGGCATCAATGTGGAATACCTTGCCGCCCCCGACCTCACCGACAAGACCCTTATCATCGCTGATCCCATGTTGGCCACGGGTGGCAGCTTTGAGTTGGCCTATCAAGCCCTTTGCACCAAAGGCATCCCGAGTCAGCTGCACCTCTGTTGTGTCATTGCGGCGCAAGCGGGTATTGACAACTTGCAAAAACTTTTCCGTCCTTTGGACAACGTGACGCTGTGGTGCGCCGCCATCGATCCCATCCTCAACGAGCACAAATACATCGTCCCTGGTCTTGGCGACGCTGGCGACCTGGCCTACGGCGACAAAATCTGAAATTAGGCTAAAATTGTAGTTTTTTCTTTGGCGCGTTCCTATTTTCCCTACCTTTGCGCCCCGTATTCATAATTCCAAACACCATGAAATACGGGTTCGACAACGATAAATACCTCAAGATCCAATCGGAACACATCAAGGATCGTATTGCGCAATTTGGCGACAAACTTTACCTCGAATTTGGCGGAAAACTTTTCGACGACTATCATGCCAGTCGTGTGCTGCCTGGCTTTGAGCCGGACAGTAAGTTGAAGATGCTCTTGCAGTTGGCTGACGTCGCCGAAATCATCATCGTCATCAGTGCCGTCGACATTGAGAAAAACAAGGTGCGCGGCGACCTCGGTATCACCTACGATGTTGACGTGTTGCGCCTCCGCGATGCTTTCATGGGTCGTGGTTTCATGGTTAATTCAGTGGTCATCACACACTATAACGGTCAGGCCAGTGCCGATGCCTACCGCCACCGCCTTGAGCGCATGGGTATCAAAGTGTATTTCCACCGTATCATCGAGGGCTATCCCAACAATGTGGCCCTCATCGACTCCGACCAAGGCTTTGGCCGTAATGACTATGTGGAAACGACCCGTCCTTTGGTGGTGGTCACGGCTCCAGGTCCGGGCAGCGGCAAGATGGCCGTCTGCTTGAGCCAGTTGTATCAGGAGAACAAAAGAGGTATCAAGGCGGGTTATGCCAAATTTGAGACCTTCCCCATTTGGAACCTGCCCTTGAAGCATCCCGTCAACGTGGCCTACGAAGCCGCCACCGCCGACCTCAACGATGTCAACATGATTGACCCGTTCCACCTTGAGGCCTACGGCAAGACGGCCGTCAACTACAACCGTGACATTGAGATTTTCCCCGTCTTGAACGCCATTTTCGAGAGCATCTATGGCGAGAACCCCTACAAGTCGCCGACCGACATGGGCGTCAACATGGCGGGTTATTGCTTGTGCGACGATGATGCGTGTTGTGAGGCTTCCAAGCAGGAAATTATACGACGCTATTACACAGCGCTTTGCAACCTCGCCGCTGGCAAAGGCAGCGAGAACGAGGTCAACAAAATCGGTCTGCTGATGAAGCAAGCCAAAATCAGCACCGCCGACCGCAAAACCACTCTTGCTGCCAAGGCTCGCAAGGAAGAGACGGGTGGCGATGCCGCTGCTATTGAGTTGGCCGACGGCACCATCATAACCTCCAAATCAACGCCTTTGCTCGGTCCCAGTGCCGCTTTGTTGCTCAATGCCACCAAGCATTTGGCGGGCATTGCCCACGAGGTGAAACTCATCCCGCAGGCCATGATTGAGCCGATTCAGGAGACCAAAGTCAACATTTTGCATGGCAAGAACCCTCGTCTGCACACTGACGAGGTGCTTGTAGCCCTCTCCATGTTGAGCCTTTGGGACGAGAACTGCAAAAAAGCCTTGGAATGTCTGTCTCAGCTCGAAGGTTGCCAAGTGCATTGCACGGTGATGTTAAGCGAAGTCGACCACAAGATTTTCAAGAAATTGGGTATCGGACTTACCTGTGACCCTGTCGCGAAAAAGTGATTATTGTCTCACGCAGAATCCGGTGAAATCGCAGAACCTTACGGATTCCATATTTGCATCGCTTAGCGCTTCATATAGTTCTGCGTATTCTGCGTGCAATAATATCAAAAGTTCCTTACTGCACGGACATAATACGTTTCTGTCTTCAGTGCCTCGCCAAGGATGAGCGTGTCACGTTGCATCTTTCCGTAGGCCGCGCTGCGTGTGCCTAACTCCGTGCTTGACCAATAAGTCTTGTCTTCCAATGTCGGGCAGCCTCTGGATGAAAGGGTAGCACTCACAGCCTCGTGGTTCAGCAGGAGGTAACGCAACTCGTTCTTGGCAGGCACGTACCATTGGCTGGCCTTGATGTTGTGATGCTCATAATGTAATTGTCCCCAAGTGTTGCGCTCATAGCTCCACGCGATGGCGGGGTAGTGGCGGAGGTCGTAGTTCGAAATCATCAGGTTGGTATTGTTCCAGCCCTCGTAGGGATTGGTGGCTCCCGTTTCCTCGTTGATGTAAGTATCTATGCACCATTGCAATAGCGTCTCATCAAGACTCACCATCAGTCCGTGGGCACCGCCTGAAGTGGTGAAGAAAACAACGCCTTCAAGGGTGTCGTTGTGGAAATATTGCCCAATCTCGTATGTGGGATGGGAGGGCGAGGGCGTGTCGCCGCTTGAGGGCTCTTGTTTGTGGCACGAGGCCAAAGCCAATAAGGCGAGTATAAAGAAGCAGGTTTTTCGCATGACAAATTCTTTTCGGCAAAAGTAATAAGTTTTTCAATATTTTTGCAGCAAATTGAAAAACCATGAAAAAACGCAAAGTCCCACATACTTTTGTTATTGTGTTCTGTATCATCGTCATTGCGGCGGTGCTTACATGGATTATCCCCCCAGGGAAATATATTTCGGAGCAGGTTGGCGACGAAACGGTGATGACGTTTTATTATGCTGACCAACTGCCAGAAAGCGTTGAGTTTCACGCTGAACCGCAAACTTGGCAGGTGTTTTCGGCCTTCTACAAGGGTTTTGTCAAGCAGAGCAACATCATCGTGTTCATATTAATCATAGGTGGCGCGTTTTGGATTATGAACAAGAGTAAAGCCATCGATATGGGCATTTTGTCGTTTCTGAAGTTCACCAAACGCTTGGAGCGCAGTGCATTGATTCGAAAAATTGGGGTCAACAATATCGTCATCATCCTTGTGATGCTGCTGTTCAGCCTGTTTGGTAGTGTTTTCGGCATGAGCGAGGAAACCATCGCTTTTGCTTTGATAATCATCCCTTTGGCGGTATCAATGGGGTACGACAGTATTGTGGGTCTTTGCATGGTGTATGTGGCCGCGCACATCGGTTTTTCAGGTGCCATGCTCAATCCGTTTACCATCGGTATAGCACAAGGAATAGCTGAAATACCTTTGTTTACGGGTCTCGGCTACCGCGCTGTGTGTTGGGCCGTTTTGACTGTCGTGGGGATCGTTTTCGTATTGTGGTACGCCAACAAAGTGAAGAAAAACCCGCAGTCGTCCATCATGTACGAGGACGATGTCTATTGGCGCAAGTCGGCGGAGGTGAAGGAAGAGGAGTTGGAGCGTTACACGCCGCGCAAGGCGTGGTGGGTATTTGCTTTTCTGACGGCAGTATTAATCGTATTTTCAGTGCTTTATCCCATGACGACGCTGAAAATCGGCAATGCCGAGCGTACGTTGCCTCTGCTGCCTATCGGCACGGCGGTGTTTGCTCTTTTGAGTGTCATCACTTTGCGAAAAACAGTACATTATTTCGTCCTGACGCTGCTCTTTGCCACGGTTTATTTCTTGGTTGTCGGGGTGTTAGGATACGAGTGGTACATCATGGAGATTGCCTCGTTGTTCCTTGTGTTGGGCATTGCCAGCGGCCTTGCTGTGGACAAGAGCGCGAGCGACATTGCGAAGCTGTTTCTTGAAGGCATGGGCGACATCCTTTCTGCAGCAGTCATCGTGGGTTTGGCGGGTGGCATCGTTATCGTGCTGCAGGACGGCGGCATCATCGACACCATCCTCTATGGCCTATCCAAGTTGATGAGCGACATGGGACAGATTGCCTCGGCGGAAATCATGTACGGCATCCAAACCTTGATTAATATCGTCATTCCAAGCGGTTCGGCCAAGGCTGCCATCACCATGCCTATCATGGCGCCGTTTAGCGATTTGATTGGCATTTCTCGTCAAGCCACCGTGGTGGCGTTTCAATTCGGTGATGGCTTCACCAACATGATCACCCCGACCAGCGGCGTGTTGATGGCCGCCCTTGGCGTGGCACGCATCCCGTGGGAAAAATGGGTGCGGTTCATTTGGAAGTTCATCCTTGTCTTGGTGGTGCTCGGTGCCCTTCTGCTCATCCCCACGGTGACTATGGAGCTAGCGGGATTTTAAAAAATTCTCGCAATCAGTATAAAACAACAATTCCGAAAGCAGTTTTGCCTTCGGAATTGTTTTGTCGGAAAAAGTTAGGCTTTTTACTTTACTACAATCTTTTTCACTTCATCTCCAGCCTTCACAAAGTAAAAACCACTCGAAAGACCTTCTAAACTGATGGTTTCTTTCCTCTTCACAAACAAGGTTTTCACGACGCAACCCAATGCATCGAAAATTGTCACGGGACCTTCGGCTTCGATGGTGAGGGTTTCCGAAGCGGGATTGGGGTAGACATTCATAGTGATTGTTTCGGTTTCCCCGATACCCACGTTGCCACAATCATCATAGAGCAGGATACCTTGCCATTCCTCGGCGGCTTCGAAAGCTTCTATGCAGTTGCAAGGCACTACGATATGCACATGGTCGTTGATGTCGGCAAAAGCATCATCCCAAAGGAAAAAAGGCTCGGTGCTGTGAATGAAGATGTAATCGAGTTCATAGCAAAAACTGAAGGCATTCGAGTTGATCTGTTGCATACCCTCAGGGAGCTCAATGTATTCCAAACGATGGCAGTCGGCAAACGAATGATAACCGATGTTCACGATGGTGCTGGGCAAGGTGACACTGGTAAGGTTGATGCAACCGAAGAAAGCTTCGCTGCCGATGTAGCGAACTCTGTAGCTCTCCCCGTTGATGGTTTCTGTTTCGGGAATGACGACATCACCCGAGTAGGTGTTTTGGTAGTCGTCGTTGACGACAATCAGGTAGGTTTCGCCGCAGCCGCCTCCTGGGAGCTGTTGCGTGACTTTGCGGTAATAGATGCCATTGACAAAGTAATCCCAGGCAAATGCATTTTGGCAGATCATCATAAGTGCCAAAGTCAAAATTGAAATGCTAAATGTACGTTTCATACTTGTAATTGTTTGTAAATTATTGAATATTAGTTGATAGCTTTACATAATGGTCTTGACTATACAATAGAAATGTATTTAACGTTATAATTAGGTGCAAAAAAGAGGAAAACATAACAAGACAATGTCACTATTTTGGAAAAACAGAGTCATGTTATTTTTCGTATTACCTTTGCACCTAAACAGCAAAAGACATCAAAACAAGAATGGAGCTTTCCGAGTCATACGGAGCCAATAATAACAACGCCAAAATATCCCAAGCCGACTTCCAAGCCCTCGTGCTTCGGCATAAGGCCATGATTTGGCATATATGTTCCGATTATAGCCTCGGAAGAGTCTGGAATATAGAGGATTGTATGCAGGAGGTATTGGTTAGTCTGTGGCGCGACTTCAACAAGTTTGAAGGTCGCAGTACGGAAAAAACTTGGGTGTGGCGCGTAGCAACAAACACGATGCTAATGCTGAAACGCAAAGATGTCAGAAGTCCGCAAACGGAATCCATCGTAACGGAAAACGTGGACAAGGGCAACGAACCGAACAACGACACCTACCAGCAACTCCAACAGCTTATTGAAGTACTGCCAGAAGAAAATGCTGTTGTCATTCGCGCCTTCCTTGACGGTTTCTCCTACAAGGAAATCGCTGAAATGACCAATAGTTCGGTGGGGGCTGTGGCCATGCGCATCGCTCGCATCAAGCGGAAACTCAAACAGATGTACGAAAGAGAAAACAACATATAATGATGAAAAACAACATAAAAACAATGAACTCAAGCACCCAACGCGACGGCTTCAAGTCCCAATGGCAATGTCGCCAGCAATGGCAGGATCAGGCCGAAAAATCGGCACCCGACGACGAAACTTTTTTGCGCTGGGCCGAAAAAGCACAACAAGCCTCTGCTGCGCCTGATGTGAATGTCGGTTCCTTTCCCACCCGTCGCCGCAACCGCTGGATTCCTTATGTTGCCGCTGCGAGTATCGCCATCGGGGTAGCCGTCATCGGTCTGAACCGACAGGGCGAAACGGACGACACCTTGCCTGTGGCCAAGGAGGTGAATGTGGGTGGACAGACCGTCCGGTTCCTCTGCAACAACGGCTGTTCGGCACAAGACATCATCCTCTCGGCCAGCGAAGTCATTAAATAATAAACACTGAAACAATGAAAAACCTCATTCCATATCTCGCCGTGCTCCTTGCCATAGGGTTTTCCGCCTGCAAAGAAAGGCAGGAAAGCCCTGAGACAAAAGCCTGCGAAAAAGCCGCGATGGAGTTGTATTGCAAGTATGCCGACAACCCCAATCTCACTGTGGCCTACCTCGGTGACCTCTCTATCAACGGAAAGTGCATCGATGCCTTAATGCTGCAATCCAACGACGAAAAGGACTGGGAAATCCTGAAACAAGATTTCGGCATGATGCCTTCCGGCGCTGCTGCCTTGAATTGTCCCAACGACGATAATCCAGTTATGGTGGGTGTCGGCATTGAAACCGATTTCTTGGACGATGCTATCCTCGACACGTTGACCGACATCAGCCAGATACCCGAAAAAGATATCGAGCAATTCACCTTCATCGTCGCCGACAAGATTCGGGAAATCATGAAGAGTTTCCAGGCTCCCGACTCGTTGCTGCCTAACACTGCCATCATCATCGGTCAAGGCGAGGTAGAACATGATGCCACGGACAATACCTACGACGATTATATTCTGACCGTTTCACGTGCCATTGTCGTCGGGTTGATTAACGAAAAAATCCAAGCGAATACAGCCCCGAATCCCAATTTACAACAGCAAAAAGACTTTGGCGACCGCATCATGGACGATGCTCAAAGTCATGGCCACATGGGTTACATCACCGCCGCCGACTACGACAACCGCACCTTATGGCTCTTCTTCTATGACGATCAGGAGGAATGTAATACCATCATCACCCATATCAGCGAAGACATTATCATCAATAATCAATAAACCTTTCATCAAATTTTATTCTTATGAAGAAAAATGTATTCTTTTTTCTGATGTGCTCTTTCGCCATTATCAGCATGGCTCAAGCACAAAATCGTGGCGAAATCCAACTGAAAGCCACCGAATTGAACAATGTAATGATTTCCCATGACCAACTACCTTCTGTAGGCTCTTGGTTCTCTTATGTCGGTGATTATTCATCACCAAGTATTCTCGGCATTGGCATGCCCTTCAATTGGGGTTATATGTTTCCCGCAGAGTTGATGAGCGAGTACAAAGGTTGCTCCTTTACCGAGTTCGCTTTCTTGGATGCAGGTGAAGAGCAATTTGCCACCCACTACACCGTCAATTTTTATCTTGGTGGAGACACAGCTCCAGGCACTTTGGTCTCTACTCAAGAGTTTGAAATCACAGGCACAGTCGGCGATGTCGTCACCTTCAGGCTCAACACGCCTGTCGAAATTGACGGTATGCAAAACATTTGGTTGACTTTCTACAATGACGGCTCCATTCAATATCCCGCTCCAGCCGTTGCCGACGTGGGCAACCCCAACAGCCGTTGGCTCGGCATTGACGGCTATGGCTGGATGGACATGGCTTCTGTCAGCAGCGAGGCATACAGCTGGCTGGCATGGGTTTATGTTGACGGTTACGATTGGATTGGCGAAAGCAACGAATCCGTTTCCGTATTTCCCAATCCCACTACGGGCAATGTGAATGTCGTTGCGTCAGGCATAAAGCACATTACCGTAATAAACGCTCTCGGTCAAGTGGTTTACGATGCCAACGCCGATGGAAACATGACGACTCTCGACATGAACCAATATCAAGCTGGCGTCTATATGGTACGTGTGATTACCGACAACAGCGAAAGTGTGAAACGTATTAGCGTAGTGAAGTAAAAAATCAAAAATATAATACAATGAAAAAACTCTCCATCCTTATCGCGTTCCTGCTTTTTGGCGCAGGCCTTCGCGCACAACAGACCAACCTCACCGAAGCCGTTGACTTCACCGTCACCGACTGCCACGGACAGACCTACAACCTCTTTGAAATCCTTGACCGCGGTCAAGCCGTTTTCATCGACTTTTTCTTCTACACATGTGGTCAATGTCAGGTGATTTCACCTTACATCACAGGCTCCTACACCCAAATGGGCTGCAACTTGCACGATGTGTTCTACATTGAAATCTCTTACATCGATAGCGATGCCGTTTGCCAGCAATGGGCCAACGAATACGGTGTTGAATTTCCTACCGTCGGAAGGGATGGCGGCGGCAACGAGGTCTTCGACCTTTACGGCATCCAAGCCTGTCCTACGCTCGTTCTCATTATGCCCGACCGCAGCATTCCCATTCAAGGACTCTTGCAACTGTATCCTTTCTCGGCACAAGACGTTGTCAACGCCATGCAGCAAAATGGCCTACAACCCCATGACTGCACGGGTACGCTGACCGTCAATCCACAAACATTAAATATTTACAGCGACGAAACTACTTACGAGCCTGGCCTACTGACCATCTCCAACATGACTGCTGAAGATGTGACGGTCGATGCCTTTACCGCTGATCCAATCTTTATGTTACAATGTATGTATGAGGGTCAAGATGTCACCGAAGGCATGTCGGTAGCCGCAGGACAGTCTGTTACTGTTGAAGTCTATGTGGATGTACCTGTAAAAGATATTTTCGAAGGAAAATTATATGTTAACACTTCGGCGGGTGACTTTGAAGTCAACATCGTCTATGAAACAACGCTAGGCACTAGTGAAAACAACTCGGCATTAAGCTTATTCCCCAATCCCGTCAATGATATCCTTACGGTCAGCGGCGGCAATCTCCAAAATATCACGGTGTTCAACGCCCTCGGTCAGAAAGTGGATGAATGGAAGGGCTATGATAATGAAGTTCATATCTCTACCGCCCGTTACGAGAACGGCCTATATTTCGTCAGAGTGAATGGCGAGAAGACCTTACGCTTCGTTGTCACGCACTGATAACCGAAGTAGTTTTACAAGTGGCTTATTGTACAACAAGCCGTTTTGTGGTCACGCCGTTTTCAGTAGCAATAGTGACCATGTAAACGCTTGTGGCATAGTTGCTTGTGTTGAGAACAAAATGACTTGCTCCGTTCAGGTTGACGGCTTCTATCTGTTGACCTAAAAGATTGCAAACCGTGATACATTGCAGACCTTCTTCAGCGAGGATGTTGACCGCATCCTGGGCTGGATTGGGATAGAGTGCCACTTTCATGGTTTCGTTTTCAGACACGCCGTAGTTGTTGATGCCCGCCAAGGTCGCCACTAGGCCTAGGTTGAGCTCCGTGAAGCGTTTTGATTGCTCCAAATTGTTGACGCTCAATCCTAAAACATCATCACGGCTGTGAATATACGGCGAGCTGGCATGAACGTCTTCGAAGGGATGCACGGCTGCATAGCCGTTGCGGTTGAAGGACGAATAGTCGCTGTCGCCCCATTCCAACCAAGCCTGTCGGATAGGCATTTCGGGGAAGTAGATGTGGCTGAAGTTAAAGACATAATTGGCAATGGTCGAGTCCTGGGTGGTGTACATCAGATGCACGTGGATGTCAGAGCCTTCTTCAAGGTAGCCGGTCATGTCGAGGTTGAAGTAGCCGACGATGTCCATACCCTGTTCGGCACACTCCTCGGCGTATGCAGCGGAGCCCAACAAGCCACACTCCTCGGCGCACCAGTTGGCATAGATGATACTGCGGTCGAAGGTGTATTGGCTTAATATTCTGGCTGTTTCGAGGATGCCTGCCACACCAGTGGCGTTGTCGTCGGCACCAGGTGAACGGATGGTATCGGGGTCGTAGCCATCGTAGGCGTATGAGTCATAGTGGGCGCCGCAAATCACGAACTCTTCAGGATTCTTTGTGCCCCATTGAATGGCGAGAATATTGTCGCCAGTTTCCGAGATGCCCAAGTTGTGCAACTTGAAGTCATGTTTGATGACCGTATCCACGCCCAAGGAGTTGTAATGCTCATAGAGCCAGTCTTGTACGTCATAGATGTAGCGGCTGTCATAGCGACGAGTCCAATAGGAACACAAGTGCGCTATTTTGGCTTCAATGCTATCCATCGAGACGGAGTCCATCAAAGCGCGGATTTGTGGATTTACTTCCGTAATTATCGGATAATCATGCTCATAGAGGTGTGGCGCTTGCGCCGAAGCCCAAAGGCTACACACCAAAAACATTGTAACAAATATTATTTTTTTCATATTTCTGATTTTTGGGCAGACACGTGGGTCTGCCTCTACATTATAATCCCTTGACATGCGGTTTGCCCGCGATGAAATCTTTCAGATAAAATGGTTCGAAATAAGCCACGTCAACGAAATCCTTGTTCAGCAAGGCACGTTCTGCCAAAGGTCGCATATACGCCGCCGAGGGCTTGAAGCCGTCAATGACGCTGATATTTGGTTGATTATCAAAGAGTTTAGTTAATTTTGGAGCACCGTCGCCGAAAAGCCAAAGATGGTGGTCTTTCCGCAAGTCTTCAAACGAGTTCTCGTTAATGACCAAGGCGGCAGTGTCCTCGATTTTGTTCAGGTTCGCGTCGAAAATGGCGGCGTAGACCTCCATTCTTCGAGCGTCAATCATGGGGATAAGCAAATCGTTTTCAGCGATTTGGCTGCCGAGTTTTGCTTTCATGCCGTAGGCTATGGCTTCGAGTGTGTCAATGGCCATCAGGGGCAGGTCGGCGGCATAGCAGATGCCTTTGGCTGTGCTCACTCCGATACGCAGGCCCGTATAGGAACCAGGACCTTTGCTTACCGCTACGGCATCAAGTTGTTTATAGTCGATTTTGGCCGTTTCCATTGCCTCGCGGATGAAGTTGGTAATCTTCTCGGAATGAGCGTTTTGACCCTCCGTTTCGCGCAAGGCGATAGTGCAACAACCTTCATTGAGAGCCACCGAACAGACGGGGACTAGCAGATCGGAAGAGCGTCGTGTAGGGAAAGAGTGTCGATCTCGGTGGT
>ERZ809497.27-NODE-27-length-14391-cov-5.606724_pt1 | contig 14391 bp, 8 predicted proteins | sample MGYA00521237_ERZ809497 | MGnify/ENA primary metagenome ERZ809497 (study PRJEB31581, sample SAMEA3312976) | metagenome | study: EMG produced TPA metagenomics assembly of the PRJEB8939 data set (Metagenomic analyses of Rumen microbiomes reveals... | reverse complement strand
GAGATCTACACTCTTTCCCTACACGACGCTCTTCCGATCTGCTAGTCCTTTGGGCATTTTTGTGGCAGTGATGCTGGCCACGACGGTGGGTTTCTTCTTTGAGTTGAGTGCAAACAAGAAGTTCGACATCCTGAACCAAAGCGAGGATGAACAGCCAGTGACGGTTTTCCGTGACGGGCTGATACAACGCATTGAACGTAAGGAAGTTGTAGTGGGCGATACGGTAGTGTTGAATACGGGAGATGAGATACCTGCCGACGGTACGCTGATGGAAGCTATCGTCATGCGCGTCAATGAGGCGGACCTGACGGGCGAACCCTCATGCAGCAAAACCGTCGACGAGGAGGACTTCAACCCAGATGCCACCTATCCGTCGAACTATGTCTGTCGCGGCAGTACGGTGATGGAAGGCCACGGCGTGTTTGTGGTCGAGAAGGTCGGCGACGCCACCGAATGGGGCAAGGTGTATCGCGGCGCACAGATTGACAACAAGGTGAAAACGCCTCTCAATGAGCAACTTGACCGCCTCGGAAATGGCATTACCATTGCTAGTTATGTCATTGCGGGACTGATTGTAGTGCTGCGCCTGTTGATGTATTTCCTCCACCACGATATGTCCACTATCGGCTGGATGAATTTTGCACAATACCTGTTGAATACCTTTATGATTGCCGTGACGCTGATTGTGGTGGCTGTGCCGGAAGGTCTGCCGATGAGTGTTACGTTGAGCTTGGCATTGAGTATGCGCAGAATGTTGGAAACCAATAATTTGGTGCGTAAGATGCATGCTTGTGAAACGATGGGTGCCGCCACGGTGATTTGTACCGACAAGACGGGTACCTTGACGAAAAATAGAATGAGCCTGGGCACGAGTCGCATTTTTGGTTTGCAGGACGAGCGTCTCGACGATTCCGAGGCAGGTCGCCTGATGAAGGAGGGCATCGCGCTCAATTCAACGGCGTTTTTGAACTATAGCGACAAGCAGAGGGTGAAAGTCGTCGGCAATCCCACCGAGGGCGCTTTGCTGCTTTGGCTGTTCGACAACAATGTCGATTTTGCCTATATTCGCGATAATGCAAAGATTATCAATCAGTATCCGTTCACGACGCGCTACAAGTACATGGCTACGGTGGTCAAGACGAACGAACCGAACCGCAATATATTATATGTGAAAGGTGCGCCGGAATACATGCTGAAACGCAGTACCGAGGTGCTGATGCGCGATGGTGTTCATAGTATTGAGACGGTGCGTGAGGAAGTGAATCGACTGCTGTTGGAGTACCAAAGTCGGGCTTTGCGCACCTTGGGCTTTGCCTATAAGGTCATCACCGACGAAGAAGCAGAACACATTTTTGACGCTGGAAAACTGTTGCGAGAAGACCTTTGCTTCTTGGGCATTACGGGTATCATCGACCCAATTCGTGATGACGTGGCAGACTCGATACAGGATTGCCTCAACTCGGGCATTGGTATCAAAATCGTCACGGGCGACACGCCTGGCACGGCCCGCGAGATTGGTCGACAGGTGGGACTGTGGACCGAAAACGACGACCCTGAACGTCAAATGATTACGGGTAAACAATTCAACTTGTTGAGCGACGAGGAACTGAAAGAACGCCTTGGTGACTTGAAGATTATGTCGAGGGCGCGACCATACGATAAGGAACGCCTTGTGCGTCTGTTGCAGGAACAGGGTGAGGTCGTGGCCGTTACTGGTGATGGCACTAACGACGCACCCGCCTTGAACAGAGCGCAGATAGGCCTCTCGATGGGCGATGGCACTTCGGTAGCCAAGGAAGCCAGCGACATCACCATCCTCGACAACTCGTTCAAGAGCATTGCCCGTGCTGTGATGTGGGGCCGCTCGTTATACATTAATATTCAGCGGTTTATCTTGTTCCAGATGACCATCAACGTGGCGGCCTGCCTCATCGTGCTCATCGGAGCCGTTTTGGGCACCACTTCGCCGCTCACCGTGACGCAGATGCTGTGGATTAACCTCATCATGGACACTTTCGCGGCCATGGCTTTAGCCTCCTTGCCTCCCGACCATAGCGTGCTGAAGGAGAAACCGCGTCCACGTGACGTCTTTATCATCACGGAAGGAATGGGGAAGCGCATTTTTGGCGTAGGTTTGTTGTTTGTGGTTGTATTGTTCGGTTTCATCCAGTATTTCGAGCATTGCGATGTGCAGACCTTGGCCGATTTTTCTTTGCAGGATTATTTCTCCAACTTCTTCAACTTCAGCTATGTAAGCAATGGCGTTGAGCCAAGGGAACTCTCCATGTTCTTCACCATCTTCGTCTTCATGCAGTTCTGGAACATCTTCAATGCCAAGGCGTACAAAACCAACCAATCAGCTTTGAAGGGTTTGCTTGACAAGGATGTCATTAGCGGTTTTGGTATCACGCTGTTGATCATTTTCGTCGGACAAGTCCTTATTGTCAACTTCGGTGGCGAGATGTTCAATGTTGTCCCGATTCCGTTCGGCGACTGGCTGCGCATCATTTTGGGCACCTCGGTGATACTTTGGATAGGGGAGTTGGGAAGATGGGTGAAAAGAATTAGGTTGAGATCATGAGTTTTAACCTTAAAATACAAATAACATGAAGAGAACATTTACCATTATCTTGCTGGCATTGACCTGCATTATGGGTTATGCCCAGAACATCGACCCCGCTTTGGAGAAAGAGATGGGGCAGAGGAATGACGACGAGAAAATCGACGTGTTCGTCATCATGAAACAACAGTACGATCGCGAACAATTGAACCGTCGTGCTGACTACTACACGACCCGTGCCGAGCGGCGCGAGTTCGTGGTGAACGAGCTGAAGCAGTTTGCCGAAGCCTCGCAATACGATATCAGAAAAAGCCTTGCTGAAATGGAGAAAAACGACATGGTGACCACACCAAGAATTCTTTGGATGGCCAACGCGCTCTATTTTTCTGCTACCAAACAGGCTATTTATGATTTGGCCAAACGAAAGGATGTGGAAATCATTGGCTTTGATGCGGATGTGGAAATCCCCAAAGACGAGAACTCGGGACAGGCTGAGGTCACTCGAGACATTACGCCTAATGTTACTCAAGTAAATGCTGACCAAGTGTGGGATTTGGGATACACGGGCCAAGGCGTGGTGGTATCTGTCATAGATATGGGTGTCAATTACAATCATTTCGACCTCAAGGAACATCTGTGGGATGGCGGCGAGGCTTTTCCCTACTATGGTTGGGACATCGCAGATAACGATAATGATCCCATGGATATTGGTGGACATGGCACTCATTGTGCCGGCACGGTATGTGGTGATGGTGGTGGCGGTCGACAAACAGGTATGGCTCCAGATGTAACGTTGATGTGTGTGAAAATCAGTGGTTCTAATGGCTCCTCGATTGCTTTTGTTTGCAATGGGATACAATGGTCTGTGGAACACGGCTGTGACATATTCTCTTTGTCTTATGGTTGGCATAATCTTGGTATAGCCGATCAACTTTTAACACGTAATACCTGTGTTGCAGCGTTGGATGCTGGTGTGATAGGTTCAATTGCAGCTGGAAATGAGGGAGCTCAACTCAATTCATTTCCAATTCCAAACAATGTTCGGTTGCCAGGCGGTTGTCCTCCTCCTTATATGGATCCTATTCAGCAAGTTAATCCAGGCGGTTTGTCGTGCTGTGTTTGTGTCGGTGCCGTCGATTATGATGATGTGGCCGCTAGTTTTACCTCGCATGGCCCTGTCAAATGGTCTCATACTAGTTTCGGCGACTATCCTTATTCTGCAGGAAGTAGTACACAGTTTGGTCTTATTCGTCCCGATGTCTGTGCACCCGGTGTGGATGTTATTTCGGCAGATTATACCAATCTTTCGGGATATAGTATCATGAGTGGCACCTCTATGGCGACACCTTGTGTGGCGGGTTGCATGGCACTTATGTTGAGTAAAAACCCCGAACTTACTCCCGCTGATGTTTGCCGTATCTTGGAAGAGACTGCTGTACCGATTGAACCGGGCAAAAGCAATGTGTATGGCTTTGGTCGTGTTGATGTTTTGGCTGCCGTCAATGCCGTGCCTGATAATCTTCTTTCACTCGATTCTTATATAATCCATGATGAGCAGGGCAACAACGACCAGCAACTTAATGCAGGCGAATCGGTGACCATGGACATGAACTTGCGCTGTGGTTCCAATGCCTTGAATAACGCTACCTTGAATATCACATGTGGTTCTGAATACGTCACCATCACCAACGGAACCATTACCTTACCCAACTTCGAGGCAGGGCAAACCCAAACAGTGACAGGATTTGCCTTTAGCGTGAGCAACGATGCACCCGTCAGGCGGAAGATAACTTTTTATGCCGATGTGCTGGTGGACGGTTCTTCGGTCGGACACTTTGCCTTTACTCTTGCGGTAATAGGAAAAACCATGGTCTATGAAGGTGCTTCCATTGTGAACGATGATAATGGGAATGGACTACTTGAACCTGGTGAAACCGCCAGCCTACGCGTTTTCATTAACAATATTGGCAATGAAGTGGCGCCTTCGGTGATGGGAACCTTATCGGCAATATCCGAATATCTCACCATCAACAACATAGAAGCGTCTTTGGGAGATGTTGCAGTTTATGAGCAAGCTTATGCCGATTTTAGCGTTACCCTTTCGACGAGTGCAAACAATGCATTTCCGATGCCATGTACGCTCAATCTTGTGGATGCCGAAGGACAAACCAGCGAGTTTGGGTTCAGCTTGTATAATATCACAGCAACGTCTAATCCGCAAAATGCAGGTATATTGGTAGGGGCAGGGACATACGGTACAGGGACGGCGGTTACACTTTCAGCCATCTCCGACGATGGTCATACTTTCATCAGTTGGAAAAAGGACAATTCTGTGGTCTCCTATACCGACTATAACTTCGCTGTTTCGGAAAATGCTGATTATGTCGCGAATTTCAATGCCATAAGTAATGTTGTCCCCATTGGTCAACCAACCACATCGTCTGAATATATACCTACTTATTCCTATTACAATTATACGCTCACAGAGCAAATCTTTACCATTGAGGAATTGGGTGAGGCTTTTGAGATTTCGAGTGTAGCTTTCTTCAATGCAGGAACGGCCAAGACCCGCAATTGTCGGATATATTTGAAACACACCGACAAATCATTTTTCCAAGACAACCATGATTGGGAAGCTGTTGCGCCCGATGATTTGCTTTATGAAGGCAACATCACCTTTACTGCAGGTGCATGGACGACTGTTTATTTCAATCATGCATTTGCCTACGATGGTAACCACAATGTGTTATTAGTCATTGATGATAACACGGGCAGCTATTCGCGTGGTTTGGCATGCCGCACATTCAATGTCGAAGATCAGACTTTATTCATTTATAGTGATAATACTAACTATAATCCTTACAACCCTTATGATTATTCTGGCCGTTCTATAGATGAGAAAATCCAAGTCCTTTTCGGTATTGCCAGATATGATTACACCGTCACGGTCAGTGCCAATCCGTCTGATGGTGGCGCGGTAAGCGTCGATGAAGGCCCGTTCTATTACGGACAGCCCTGTACGGCAACGGCCACGCCTTCGGGCGACAACGTGTTCTACTACTGGAGCGAGAATGGCGAGTGGGTGTCGGCTGACGCCACCTACAACTTCCGTGTGACAACCAGCAGGCAGTTGGTGGCACATTTCGGTCCTCCTGTCACCGTGACAGTGGCTGCCGACCCGGAGGAAGGTGGCACAGTGAGTGGGGGAGGCTCGTATGGCATCGGACAACCCATCACGCTGTCGGCGACGGCCAATCCGGGCTACGTGTTCTCGCATTGGGCCTTGGACGGAGAAGCGGTTTCCTATACGTCTAATTGCACGGTATATGTGCCAGGCGAAGCCGAATATGTAGCACATTTTGATCCTTTGTCCGAAGGAACATTGGTCGTCGGTCAGGCCACTTCAACGAATACCTTGCTGCCCAGTTACTCCTATTACAATTATAGCTTGACGCAGCAAATCTACACCGCCGACGAGATAGGTGGAGCAGGCCAAATCCTTAGCGTAGCTTTCTTCAACACTGGCTTTGAAAAGACCCGTGTCTACACGATTTACATGGTCAATACCGACAAAGAGAATTTCAGTAGCGGTACCGATTGGATTGTACCTACAACAGCGCAAAGAGTGTTCAATGGCGAGGTCGTGATGGCCAAAGATTGTTGGACGACAATCGTTTTCAACAAAGAGTTCGATTATGACGGCACGTCCAACTTGGCGCTTATCGTTGACGACAACTCGGGCAACTGGACCTACGATCACATGTCGTGTCGCGTCTACGAAGCCGACGGTTACCAAGCTTTAAGGGTTTTCAACGACAACACCAACTACAATCCTTTCAATCCGTCGGCCTATTCGGGTACGCAAATGGAAGTAAAGAACCAAATCCTGTTGGGACTTGCATCGACTGGCATTGAGGAAAACGCAACGAAAAATTTCTGTTATGTCAAGGATAAAGTGCTGTATGTTGACAAAGAGGCCAATAGAGCTCATTTGGAGGTGATTGATGTCTTGGGCCGCACAGTGAAGTCGGTGGAGTTGACGGGCAATTCCTGTTCGTTGGCAGACTTGTCAACAGGGGTCTATCTTGTTCGCCTCAACGATGGGACAAAACGTTATGTTCAGAAAGTGGTGCTGTATGATTAAATTTGTAGGAGAAAATAATTCCTTGAAAGTGTTTTAATTATGGAAATTATTCCTACCTTTGCCGCTCCAAACTTGAAAGGAGTATTAAAATGAACAAACAATTGATTGTCATAACTTTATGCGGGCTTATGGGGCTGTTTTTCGCTTCGTGCAGCCGTCCTTCACTCGTCGGAACATGGGTGGAACCTGCCGCTGAAGATGGTATTACGGGCGAAAAAGGCTTCACTTTGCTTGAAAACGGCGAGATTAAGCCGATCAATATGGGCTACGCCGAGTTCAAATCCTGGGAGAAATCAGGCGATATGGTGTACTTCAAGGGCACCTATACCGGCACCAACCCACACGACTTCGTCGACACGATGCACATCGTGAAATTGGATGAGCAACAGCTCATTCTCGAGCAGGCTGGCTATACCGTGACATACCAGAGAAAATAATGTTGAAATTAAAAATTTGAAATAATAAATATTTAGAAATGAAGAAATTAGCGGTTATCGCCTTCGGAGGAAACGCTCTGTTGAGAGGCGGACAAAAAGGAACCTACAAGGAGCAGATGGAGAATGTCACCGAGACGTGTCATTCCTTGCTTCCTTTCCTGAAGAACGATTACAATCTGGTCATTGGTCATGGCAACGGCCCTCAAGTGGGCAACGTGATGTTGCAGCACGAGGCGGGTCACCATCAGTTTGGTGTGCCGGGCATGCCTATCGACTTCTGCGTGGCAGAGACCCAAGGCCTCATCGGTTTCATGATTGAGATGGGTCTGGGCAAGACTTTTGCCAAGGAAGGCCTGAAGCGCAATGTGGTCACTCTGGTGACGCAAGTCGTGGTCGACAAGAACGACCCGATGTTCCAGAACCCGACCAAGCCGGTCGGTCCTTACTACACCAAGGAAGAGGCTGAAAAGTACGCCGCCGAGACAGGTGCCATCTACAAGGAAGACCCCAAAGGTCGTGGTTGGCGCAAGGTGGTGGCATCACCGAAACCCATTGCCATCCAGAACGTTGACCTCGTGAAGCAGTTGGCCGAGCAAGGCAACATCGTCATCACCGTGGGTGGTGGTGGTATCCCCGTCATCGAGAAGGCTGACGGTAGTCTGGGTGGTGTTGAAGCCGTTATCGACAAGGACTTGGCTTCTGCAATGACCGCCATCAACATTGGTGCCGACGAGTTCTACATCCTCACTGACGTGCCGAAGGTCTACATCAACTTCCGCAAGGATAACGAGCAGGCTCTCGATACCATCACGGTGGCCGAGGCGAAGAAACACCTCGCCGACGGTCAGTTCACCGAGGGTAGCATGGCTCCCAAGGTACGCGCCGCCATCCTGTTCGTGGAAGCCACAGGTCACGAGGCCATCATCACCGAGGCCACGCGCTTGGGCGACCCGACCTGCGGGACGCGCATCGTCGCTTAATCGGAATAGGCTACGCTCCAAGCGTAGGATTTTTCCCAACAAATGTGGGTTTCGAGACGGTAACCCATGCCGTCGAGGACCTGATGCAAGTCCGTGCTGATGCCTGTACCGCGCAGCTTCAGCACGGCTTCTTTTTTTGTCCAATAGGCAATGAAGGTCGCCAAAGGGTTCTCTGAAGCGTTGATGGTTTCTATTTCGCTGTCGTTCATTGTATAGCTTATCAGTGCGTCATCTATATTTCGGTAACTCTCGATGTCGATGCCGACAGGGGCGTTGTTGATGACTACAGCGATACCGTTTTTGCAATGGCTGATGTTGAAATGAATGTCGGGATGATGTACCAGAAAGGGCTTGCCATGCTCGTTATGACTCATTTCCATGTTATTGATACCCAATGGTTTTAGTAAATCTTCAAGCATCAACCACGACTTCAGGCAGGCAAACTGTCCAAACAAGTGCTTGTAGCGCAGAGCCTCCTTGCGGCGTTGTTCGTCCACCAAGGGCAGCATCCTTTGCACCTCGGTTTCAGTCACTTGGCTCATATCATCGAAAATGGAAATCATAACCTGAAATTCGACCGCAAAATTAAGGGTTTCTCCGTTTCGTTGAGAAAATATCCTCTTTTGTTCACAAAAATGCCTTTCGTTTGGATAAAAATCGATTTGATTGAAAAAAATTCCTACTTTCGCCGATTATTTTCTGAATATGGAAAAGAATACACAAAAGGGAAAAACTGTTCAGGCTTATCCTGACATTCCGCCCCGCACTTTCGACCTTTTGCCGAGGTTTGTGGAGAAGTATGGCAAGAAGAAAACCATGTTTGCCTGCAAGGTGGACGGAGATTGGAAGAAATATCAGGCCCGTGATTTTGTGAAGATGACCGATGTGATCAGTCAAGGATTGATCGGTTTGGGTGTGGCCAAGGGTGACCGTGTGGCGGTGATTTCCAACAACTGTCCGCAATGGAACATGGTCGACTTTGCCGTGCAGCAAATTGGGGCTATCCTTGTGCCGATTTATCCCACGGTGCGCCAAAGCGACTACGACTATATCATCAACCATGCCGAGCCCAAGATTGTTTTTGTGGAAGGCTCGTTGCTGCTGAAGAAGGCCCAAGGTGCCATCGACAAGATGGAGAAAAAGCCTAAAGTGTTCGTTTTCAATCCTGTGGAAGGCCAGTTGACCCTTCGTGGACTGATGGTTTCGGTGAAGATTGATAAGAAGAGTCAGGCCGCTTTGCAGTCGCGCAAGGACTCGGTTTCTATCCATGATGTGGCGACGATTATCTATACTTCAGGCACTCTGGGAACCCCCAAGGGCGTGATGCTGACGCATTACAACCTGATGAGTTGCGTGGCCAATTATGGTCCGCATTATCCCGTGCCAAGTTCGCATAAGGTGGTGAGTTTCTTGCCGTTGTCGCATATCTACGAGCGTTCTGTATTGTTTACGCACCTCTATCTTGGCAATTCGACCTATTACGTGGAGAATTTCGGCACCATTATGCGCGACATCGCCGACATCAAGCCGGAGCATTTCACTACGGTGCCTCGCGTTATTGAGAAGGTTTACAATGGTATCGTGCGCAAAGGCGACAAGTTGAAGGGCGTGAAGAAACGTATCTTCCATTGGGCTTTCCAACTGGCTGAGCGTTACGACGAGACCGAAAAGAAAATCAACCGTGCTTACCGTTTCAAGTTGTATTGGGCCAATAGGTTGGTTTTCAAGGATGTGAGAAAAGCCTTTGGCGGACGCTTGGAGTTTATCATCTCGGGTGGTGCCAGTCTGCAACCGCGTTTGGTACGCCTCTTTGCCGCCATGGACATCCCGATTATTGAAGGCTACGGCCTGACCGAGACCTCGCCCGTGATTTGCACCAACAGCATCGCTTTGGGCATCATCAAGGCGGGAACGGTGGGTGTGCCTTGCGGGAGCGTGCAGTTCAAGATTGATCCTGAGACGGGCGAAATCCTTGTGAGAGGGTCGGCAGTGATGAAGGGCTATTACAAGAACGAGGAACAGACCAAGTTGGCCATCGACGAGGAGGGCTACTTCCACACGGGCGACATCGGCGAGTTCGACGAGGACGGCCTGCTGAAGATTACGGGCCGCATGAAGGAAATCTTCAAGGACTCGATGGGAAAGTACATCTCGCCTGCGTTAATTGAAGGCAAGTTCACCGAGTCGCCACTCATCAGCATGATGATGGTGGTGGGCGAGAACCAGAAGTTTGCCGCAGCCCTGATTGTGCCGAACTTCGAGAACCTGAAGACCTGGTGCGAGGAGAATCACATCACTTATACCACCAATGCGGAAATCATCAAGGAAAAGAAGGTCATCGACCGTTACCGCAAGGAGGTGGATGCCTATAACAAGCATTTTGGTGACTTCGAGAAGGTGAAGCGTTTTGAATTGGTCGACCGCGAGTGGACTATCGACGAAGGCGAAATCACGCCAAGCCTGAAACTGCGCCGCAAGGTCGTCGCCGAGCATTACCGCGACTTGATTGACGGGATGTTTGCGGAATGAGTTTTGACCCTAATTGCACTTCTTGAAAAGCGATTTTCTTATAAATTGCACTTCGCGAGGTGCAATTTTTGATGATTTTTTCACTTCATGAAGTGCAATATTGAAAATTATTCCTATTTTTGCCAAAAAATTCAGTCATGGAAACCTTGTTTGATTCGTTTCGTATTGCACTCGAACTGACTCCAAAGGGATATGTCAGGTCGTTTCACGACAAAATCAATTGGAACAATCGTCTTATTGGACTTTTGGGGCAAAAAGGTGTTGGCAAGTCGACCCTGCTGTTGCAGCACATCCAAAAGTTTGACAACATTGAGGAAACGCTATACGTTCAGGCCGACGACTTCTATTTCTCGGGTCACGGTTTGTATGAGTTGGCATACGATTTCTTCAAGCGTGGCGGCAAACGGCTGTATATTGATGAAATCCACAAGTACAAGGGCTGGTCGACCGAAATCAAGATGATCTATGACAAGTTGCCGCTGCTGTCGGTGGTCTATTCAGGTAGTTCGCTTTTGGCTTTGAGGAAAGGTGGTTCGGCCGATTTGAGCCGAAGGGCCATCGAATACACCATGCCAGGGCTTTCGTTTAGGGAATATCTCAACATCGTCAACGGATGGAGCCTTAAAACAGCAAGCCTCGAAGATATTTTGAAAGGCCATGTGGATTTCCCCTATGGTGAACATAGACCGCTGAAGTATTATGAGGAATACCGCAAGAAAGGGGTGTATCCTTTCTTTTCGGAGGATGATTTTCAGTTGCGTTTGAAGCATGCCGTCAACGAGACCGTGGAACACGACATCCCGAATTATGCAGAAATCCCTGTTGCCTCGGCTGGAAAGTTGAAAAAACTCATGTACGTGCTTGCCAACAGTGTGCCTTTCAAGCCCAACTATTCAAAATTGGCTCGCGACCTTGAAATTGGGCGCAACCAACTCCCTGACTATATCGAATACCTCACCTCGTCGCAGTTATTCAACACACTGCCCGAAAAAGGCAGTGGAGATGCCCTATTGCAAAAGGTGGAAAAACTCTACCTGAACAACAGCAATATCGCTTTTGCCGTTTCTGACACAAAGCCTACTGAAGGCACCATGCGTGAGACGCTTTTTCTCATGTGGATGCAGGAGGCATACAAAGTGACTTCTTCTAAAATCTCCGATTTTGAAATCGACGGCATTACTTTCGAGGTGGGTGGAAAAAACAAGACCAACAAGCAGGTGAAAGAGGCAGAAACCGCCTATTTGGTGAAAGACAACATAGAATACGCTTTTGGCAATTCTGTTCCTATTTGGATGTTTGGGTTTGTGTATTGAGAGTGATTGAAGGGGTGTTCGCGGAAAAGTTTTTTTTGTTATTTTTGCAATCAAATCAATCATGTCATGGGAATATTTTCAAAATGGTTTTCAAGTAAGAAACAGCAGGATGGAACGATTTCTGTGACGCCACAAATGCCGCAATTCTCTGCAGTAGATTATTGTGAACAAGGCCAAAAGATGTTGAACGAAGGAAAACTCATGCAGGCGATGGAGTTTTTTCAAGCTGCAATTGAGGAGGACAAGCATTTCGAAAAGGCGTATTTGCTCCTTTCAGAAGTGTATGAGAAGCAAGGGAAAAAGGATAAAGCAAAGGCGGCTTTGTATGGGCAGTTAGCGGTTGACCCGAACAACGATGCGGTTTTGAAAAGACTTGAGCAATTGAACCAAACTGCGCAAAATGCAACTTCCAGCCCCATCGCTTCTGTTGGGCAGACTCTCAAATGCAATCTTCAACTTCTGCATCAAATTCTGTAGCGAATAATACGACTGCCGTTAATCCACAGGTTAATGCAAAAGAAAATTATCGTGTTTATGATGGAAAGCCAGAGGATGGTTTTCATTTCTTTATCATGTTTGACGATGGGAATAGGCTGTATTTCATACTTTACGATAATCAACTTGCTGTAATTCGACCGAATATTAAATCTTTTATTGACGGCTGGGAAGGCTATGCCAAACCTAAAGGTGATTTGGTAATCCCAAAGGAAATAGAGTATAATGGGCAACGCTTGGGAGTAGTGGCTATTAAAGACAAAGCTTTTAATGGATGTGACAAATTAACCTCGGTTGTTTTACCAAATACTATTAAAGTCATAGAAAGTGGGAGTTTCTCTCATTGCAGTAGATCTGTTGGGGTATTAATACTATTAGAGATTTTTAGATAAGATTGCCTTTTGCTGGTAAAGTTGCCAAAATGAAATTGAGAATAAGATTTCCCTCAAAACTACTGCACTTTCAAAAAATTGCAGTAATTATTGCGATACAATCGTAGAGAATATTATCCATACTTGTTGTTTTACGATTAGTTTCGTAATTTTGCAAGCCAAATTATATCCTCATGGAATCCCTACCCGCATTATTCTCCGACTTAGCCTTAATCCTTGTGACAGCTGGCATAACCACCGTGATTTTCAAGTGGTTGAAACAACCTGTTGTGTTGGGCTATATCATCGCTGGCTTTCTTATCGGACCGAATTTCGAATGGTTTCCCGTCATCAGCGACCACACGAGCGTGGAGACCTGGAGTGAAATCGGCATGGTGTTCATGCTGTTCGGTATCGGCTTGGAGTTCAGTTTCAAGAAGTTGAAGAAAGTAGGTGGCACGGTCGGCGTGACGGCACTGACCGAATTGGTGACCATGTGCGTGGTGGGCTTTCTGTTAGGAAAAACGTTAGGATGGTCGCAGATGGATAGTATCTTCCTTGGTGCCATGTTGTCGATTTCTTCTACGACAATTATCGCTAAGGCCTTCGATGACATGAAGCTGCACCGTGAGAAATTTAGCGGCAACGTCATCGGTGAACTGGTGGTGGAAGACCTTGAGGCCGTCCTGCTCATGGTGATTTTGTCTACCCTTGCGGTGAGCAAGACCTTCGATGGTATGCAGTTGGTTTACAGTATGTTGAAACTGGGATTCTTCCTGTTGGTGTGGTTTTTGGGCGGCATTTTTCTGGTGCCAACGGTGCTGAAATGGTCGCGCAAATTCATGACGGAAGAGACACTGACGGTGTTCTCGGTCGGTTTGTGTTTCATGATGGTCGTGCTGGCCAATCTGGCGGGATTCTCGTCGGCCTTGGGTGCGTTTATCATGGGTTCCATCTTGGCCGAAACTCTTGAGGCGGAGATGATTCACAAAGTCACCACGCCTATCAAGAACTTATTTGGCGCAGTGTTCTTCGTGTCGGTCGGTATGATGGTCGACCCGCAGATTTTGGTCAACTATTGGTGGCAGATTTTGGTTGTCACGCTGGTACTGCTCCTGTTCAAGCCTTTGAGCAATGTCATCGGTCGCCTGATTGCTGGATTGGGACTGAAACAAGCCATGCAGGGCGGTTTCTGCTTCTGCCAAATCGGTGAGTTTTCGTTCATTATCGCCACGTTGGGCTTGAGTTATGGCGTCATCGACGAGTTCCTGTATCCCATCATTGTCTCGGTGTCCATCATCACCACCTTCCTCACGCCTTATTTCATCAAGGCGGCTGTGCCAGCCTACAACTTGGTGAGCCACCGTTTCCCCGACAAATGGTTGAATCATTTGGAAAATACGGACCGTGGCATCAAGGTGAAGAGTGGCAAGAAGGTGAGCATGGCTAGTTTTGTTGGACGGCAGTTTAAGTATATCGTCATTTATATTGCCATCGTCATCGCCTTGATGTTCATCTGCTTCTGGGCGGGTGCCTTTATCATGATTTATGTGCCTGGCTTG
>ERZ809497.26-NODE-26-length-14406-cov-29.087131_pt1 | contig 14406 bp, 22 predicted proteins | sample MGYA00521237_ERZ809497 | MGnify/ENA primary metagenome ERZ809497 (study PRJEB31581, sample SAMEA3312976) | metagenome | study: EMG produced TPA metagenomics assembly of the PRJEB8939 data set (Metagenomic analyses of Rumen microbiomes reveals... | reverse complement strand
ATTGCATTATTTACAATGTTTTAATTGTGCTTAATAGCAATATGGTATATACTATTAGTACAAATCTATAGGAGGTATAGTTATGGGTAGACGTGCAGGTAAAATTGGAACTACACTAGATTATTCAACTATGTATGATCAGTTAAAAATGGAATTATCAGGTGCACCACATGATATTAAGGTGGAAAAACTTGATAAGTTTTATAGGCGTATAGTTGATGCAGCTAACCATAGGTTGCTTGAAATTGAGCGTATGTCAACTAAAAAAGGATATGAGGAAATTACACAGTATGCATACAAAAAAGCACAGTATGATATACGTACACTATTTGGTGATGATGCGAAAAGATTTCGTGCTTCTAAATTTCCAACAGATGATCTTAGAAATGCACCAAAATATATTAATTCAGTATTACGATTTCTTGAAATGCCTACATCAACTAAAGTGGGTATTCAAAATGTATATCAAAAACGTGCTAATACAATAAATGAACGCTATGGTACTAATATATCATGGGGTACAGTAGCAAATTTATATCAGTCTAGCCTGTATAAGAAACTAGATAGTAAATATGGCAGTAAGACTGCTGTAAAAGTAATTGCACAATATCAAAAGAATAAAAAAGAGATTCAAAAGTATCTTAAGGATATATCTGATTCAAAAAAGAAGGGTAAGAAAGTACCTGATGATATATCAGTACAGGTAGATGACAGACATTTAGAAGATACCGTGAATGAAGTATTAAAGGAATATGGTACAGATATATCAAAATTACTTAAGAAGATCTGATTAAAAGAAGGAAGAATATGACACCTAAAGAACTTTACGATATTAAATCAAAAAAAGTTAATAAAGTAAAGTACAGGATGCTTCATCATACTGAATTTGACTACGGTATATTAAGTGATGTAATGTATCTTATTCCTGCAGGTAGTACTAAGTACAGGCATACAATGAATGATGTACTTATAATGTGTGATACAGAAACATCTAAGAAGTCAATCAATAGTCCTGATATACAGAAAAGTAAACTACCAAGTGGACATACAGCACGTGAATGTCATGTTTGTGCATGGACTATATCAATACGTGCTTATCACCATAATATAGTTACACTGTACGGTCATAAACCAAGTACAATGATTGATACTATGTTTAAGATACATCAATCAATGAATGGTGACAAGACATTAATGTATTTTCACAATATGCCTTATGACCATTGGTTTTTACGTAGATTCATGTATGAAAATTGGGGTAAACCATTTAAGCAATTAAATGTTAAGCCACACTATCCACTATATATTCAATTTCAAAATGGTATTGAAATACGTGATTCACTAATGCTAGCAGGTAAGAAACTTGAAAAATGGGCTAATGATTTACAGGTAGATCATAAAAAAGCCGTTGGAAAGTGGGATTATAACAAGATACGTGGTCAACATGAAGTATTCACTAAAGATGAACTTCAATACATAGAATGTGATACACTTGCAGGTGTTGAATGTCTTGATAAGACTATTAAGATATACAATAAACACCTGTATTCACTCCCGTATACAATCACAGGCTTTATACGTGATGATGTCAGGAAGATAGGTAAAAGACATAATGCAAAAGAGCTATTTAAAAGGATAGCACCAACATTTGAACAGTACATTAAACTTACTAAGGTATTTCATGGTGGTTTTACACATGCAAACAGGTTTGAAATTGATGAGCTTATAAGGGAAATAGTAAAGTGTTTTGATTTCTGTAGTAGTTATCCTTTTTGCATGTTAGCTTATAAATATCCAATGGAAGCATTTCATGCTATTAAGGATTGTGATATTGACTACATATTACAGTCACCTTCATATGCATTTATGTTTAAGTTCATTGGGTATAAGTGTAAACTACGTAATAAAGCACATATAATGCCAGCATTACAATATAGCAAGTGTGTTAAATGCATTAATCCTGTACTTGATAATGGTAGAATACTTGAAGCAGATTATATTGAGATATACCTTAATGAAGTAGATTTAGAGGTGATAAACGAGCAATATAAATTTGAAGGTCACTTATGTACAGAGGTTGAATGTGCTTATAAGGATTATCTTCCTAGGTGGTTTACCGATTATGTATTTAATCTATTCAAAGAAAAATGTAGGTTATCACTTACAGATGATGATATTAACTACATGGTTCAGAAGGGTAAGATTAATGGATGTTTTGGTATGTGTGTCCAAAAGTCAATTAAGGAAGTAATAGAAGAACTCTATGAGGATTTCACAGATGATGACGGAATAGAACATAAATCAGGTGAATATAGACAAGTACCTGAACAGAGTATGGAAGAAGAATATGAAAAGTACCTAAATAAGCGTGGCAATATCCTTTTATATCAGCATGGTGTATGGATAACTTCTTATGCGTTTAGGAACTTGCACAATCTCAATAAGTGCTTTAAGACAGATGGTAAGTTGCTTTACAACGATACAGATAGTGGTTACGGCTACGGATGGGATATGGATAAGATTAAAGAATATAATGATAACTGTTTGAAACTACTTAGGGCAAACGGTTATGATTCAGTAGTTGTTGATGGTAAAACATTTACATTAGGTATAGCTGAACATAAACCGCTTAAGGATGAATACACAGAGTTTAAGGTACAAGGTGCTAAAAGATATGCAGGTAGAAACATGAAAGACGGAAAGATACATATAACTGTTGCAGGTGTACCTAAAAAGGGTGCTGATTGTCTTAAAGACGATCTTAATAATTTCACACGAAACTTCATATTTAGGGGTGAAGATACAGGTAAATTACAACATATATACTTTACATCATCAATATACATGGATGATGAAGGAAATGAAACAGCAGATAGCATTGACCTGTGTCCTGCTGATTATAAGCTAGATTGCACCGATAAATTTGAAATTGAGGATATGTTTAATGAAGAAGTGGAGGTAATAACATATGAAGATTTCTAAAGATCAGATTCAAAAAGCATTAAATATATTACATTATATAAGGAAGGACTTTGATAAGTTTGAGAATATATTTGATACTTATTATCACCTGCTTAAGGATATACTACTATATCCTTTAGCATGGTGCTATGTTGTTTGGTCAAAAAGAGGACCAGGAAAAACCTATAGTGGATTATGGCTATGTTACTACTGTGATATTAAGATGATCTATATTAAACGTACAGATGATGACGTTGACCTTATCTTACGTGAAGATGAAAGAATAGATGCATCACCATATAAGGCTCTTAAGCGTGATAAGAATATTAGAGTAGTATCATCTTCAATTGATAAAGGTTTTGGTGCTTATTATGAAGCAGATGCAGAAGGGAACCCAAAACGACTACTATGTTATGTTATTTCCTTCAATAGAATGAAAAGTTATAAAGGTTTTGACTTTTCAGATTGTGATTTTATCATATTTGATGAATTCATACCACAGATAGGTGAACGTATTAAACGTGCAGAAGGTGAACAACTACTTGATCTGTATATGACAGTATCACGTGATAGAGTAAAGCGTGGACGTGCACCACTAAAGTTAATACTTTTTGCCAATGCTGAACAGATAAGTACACCTGTTACCACAGAACTTGAAATAGTTGACGATATGGCAGATTTGACTGCATCAGGTCAAACACATCTGTATATTGAAGAAAGAGATATATTGTTACATCATATTACTAATGAAGAAGTACCAATATCTGAACAGGAAAAAGTAGGTATCTATAAAGGTATGCAAGGTACTGCATGGTTTAATAAGTCATTTAATGGTGAGTTTGTACATAATGACTTTAGTAATGTGGTTGAACGATCTATTAAAAGAAGTGTTCCGTTAATAGAACTACATTACAGAACACATTATTACTACATCTATTATCATGAGGATAAGCAAAGATATTATATATGTAGTAAGCATAGCAGATGTAAATATTACTATGATCTAAACAGGGAAAATGAACAAAAGAAATTTTACAATGATTTCTGTTTTGACCTGATAGAAGCCTGTATAGAAGAACGCTTTAAATTCGAGAAATACAGCATGTATGATCTTATTGTAAATTTCAAAAAAATATTTAATATAGGGTATTGACATTGGTATATAAAAAGTATATACTAGGGTTACAAACAAAGAAGGAGGTAATGAATATGATTAAAATTTATGGAGCTAGTAAAAGACAGATACCCTGATGATGTAAGTATAATAAATACTGATGATCAAAGATGCCTTAAGACAGTAGAAATAGGTAATGGGATACCTGTAATACTTAAGTATTATGGTTTTGACAATCAACTCAGGATTGAAATAGGCTCTTACTTATCAGGCATGATCAGTGATATAGACTATATGATGAAAAGATATTACAAGGAGGAAGAAAATGATTATAAGTAAAACTGATATATTAGAAATGGCAAAAGCCCTAGTTCACATATGTAATTATGAATGTTGTGTTTATGGTGAACAACATGCACTAGATATTGCAGATAGAATTACTGATAACCCTTTTGATTTTGAAGTAGTTAAGGAGGAAAGAAATGAGAAATAAAAATAAAGCACCTAGACCTATAAGGAGATACTCAGACATTGTAAAACAGAATGAAATTATTATTACAGCAATACTTATGATTACATACATAACGTTACTCTTTATAGTAGTTTACACAGCACTTTACCTTTAAAGGAGGATTTATAATGGAGAATAAGACACAATTTGAAATAGTAGTAGAACAGGTTATTGATCTTACTAGAACTATGATGTCATTAGCACATGAAGTAAAATTGATTGATGAAAGATTGCACGACTTGGAGGTGAAACATGAAAAATAACATACATCATGGTGTTTACCTAAAACTTCATCAGGTAAACGACAAAGATATTATTGAAAGACTTGATAGTCAGTCAAACAAACAGGGATATATCAAACGGCTTATCCGTGAAGATACAGCTTTTGAGCACTTCTGTAATGAAGCATTTAAGGAGGTTGAAAATGTCAACGAACAGGAAGGAAAAACGTAATGAATATAATTGTTCACCTGATGTTATACAGAAAGAGATATGTGATATTAGGCATGATATAGGTAAAACATGTAGGGATTGTGAATATTGTGATTCATGTACTTATATAAGGAGGAAAGCATGGGAAATAGAACAGAAAAGGCAAACATACGAGATAAGCCAAGGAAGTGTCCGTTCAGAGTAACTACCAAAATGGAATATACCTGTTTTGAAGGTTGTGAACCAGTAACAACTAAAATATCTTATGAATATCCACCTTGTTATGAAGAAGGCTGCCCTTTTTGGGTATATGTAGCAGGTGAAGGATATAAATGTACACAGGTAGAAGGAGGTATAGAAGATGTACAAGAATGATATGCATACATCAGTTAAGGAAGCACTTGAACAGGCTACGGACAGAGGTTTTGAAGAAGGTAAGAAAAGAGTAATTTATGATCTCAAATGGTTCTTACAGACCTACAAGAATGATTCAGGACTTAGAACTCGAATTGAAATGTATATAAAAGAGTTTGAAGATGTTAAAGAGTGATTTTATTGAAGTAATAAACAATTATAGAATGGAGGAATTTAAAATGAACGTAAAGACCAAAAAGAATAATAATGTAAATGATCAGGTAGCAGAAAAGTTAATTGTAGTTAAAAGAGCAAAACAGTTTGATGATGGAAAGATTGCTTTTGACATGATAGTAAATGATGTAACTATCTATGGTTGTAGACTTATTGAAGGGAAGAAGGGTATGTTTGTATCTTTCCCACAGAGAAAAGGAAACGATGGTAAGTATTACAATATAGCTTACTTAAAACTTTCTGAAAATGATGTAGAAAGTATAGTTGCACAGATTGAAAAAATGTGATATATAATAAGTAAGCCAAGTTTATTTTTTTCATATTCTCCTTCTTTCTGCCTTATGCCCTGATTGTTAAATGCAGTCAGGGCAATTTTAAAAAAATCGGAGGTAAAATATTATGAATTTTCAGGATTTATTAACAGCTATTTCAACCGTAGGATTTCCAATTGCATGTTGTATCTATCTTATCTATTCAAGAAGTAAAGCAGATGAACGTTACACAGAAACTATTAACCGTCTTAAAGAAACTGTTGACAATAACACCATAGCTATGATTAAGATAGCTAGTAAGTTAGGAGTTGATGCAGATGGCAAGTAAGAAAGAAGTATTTAAAGGTATTGATATTAGTAGGCATCAGATCGTTGCATCCAACGGATTCAAAGCTATCAAAGATTCAGGTATTGATTTTGTGATAATAAGAATTGGTGGAAGTAACGGAGGACATTACAAAGATTCAAAATTTGAAGAATTTTATAAAGGGGCTAAAGAAGCAGGACTTAAAGTGGGTTGTTACTATGATACAGGTAGAGGTTTTACAAGTCGTATTGCAGGTATTGAAGATGCTAATCATATGATCAAACTTATGGAAGGTAAATCTTTTGAATATCCTGTATATGCAGATGTTGAAGTAGTTGCTACAGCTTATAGGTCACTTGCTACAGATGCAACTGTTGCATTTTGTGATACGCTTGAAAAAGCAGGTTACTTTGCAGGTGTTTATGCATCTGATATATCAGGCTTTAAAGAACGTCTTATCCTAGACAAGGTAAAAAGATTTACTTTATGGGTTGCCCGTTATGGTAAGAAACCTGAATATGTAAAAGATTATGCAATTCATCAGTACTCAAGTACAGGTATTGTTTCAGGTATTCAGAATAAGGTTGATCTTGATGAAAGTTATGTTGATTTTGCAACAATAATCAAAAAGAAGCACCTTAACAGAATGTGAGGTAACATATGAATATTACAGTTTATGATAATTTTAAAAAAGCTGTAAATTCAACAAAAAGACCTACAGGCGGGCGGAGTATTTCTGTCCGCCTTAAAGATAATTGTAGTGTTGTTAATCCTGTATTTAGGCTTAAATCTAATGATAAGAATATCAATTATGTAAAATGGGATAATAACTATTACAATGTTGATAATGTTGAATTTTTAGCAAATGAAGAAATAGCTTTACATTGCAGTCGTGATGCTATGGCTACTTTTAAGGATGATATAGGCGGTAGTGTACAATATATCACAAGAAGTAGTAAAGTATTTAATACAAATGTACAGGATATGAGATACCCAGCTTTAGCCAATCCAACTACACAATATCAACCATTATCTGTAATTAATAGAGATTATGGATTAGGTGGATATATAGTAGGAATAATATCAAACGATAGTGAAGGTGTCACCTATTATAGATTGTCAAGAAGTGACTTAAAAAGGTTACTATCTTACATGTTTTCAGATAATTGGTTATTAGCTTCTGATATTGGAGTAGAACTTCAAAAAGAGTTGATTAATCCTTTCCAGTATATTTCTTCTATTATGTGGTTCCCTTTTTTAGAAGGTGGTGGAGGTTCTTTTGATGATGAAATAAGTTTTGGATTTTGGAGTAATACAGGTTGCTATGGTCATATTATTAATGATTCAAACAGATCGCATATATCTACAGATCACATAAATGTCAATAGACATCCACAGGCAAATACAAGGGGTAACTACTTAAATGGTGCACCATATACGAGGATTATGCTTGAAGCATTTTGTTTTGGTACAATCCCTGTTGATGCTAATTATCTTGTAGAAAATGATTCACTTACTGTACGAATATTAACAGACCTTTATACTGGTGTGGGCGAACTTATTATATCTAACCAAGGTCATGTTATTTCTAAGCATACAGCGCAAGTTGGTGTACCTATTCAAATTTCACAAATGACACAATCATTAATAAAAACAGCAACATCAGTAGTATCAACTATAGGTGATTTTGCTACTAAGAATTTTGTAGGAGGTATACAAGGGATAGGTAATAGCATACAGTCGGCTATGCCACAAATCCAAACTACAGGTAGTGTTGGTTCCAAGGTTGCATATGTAAGGCCGTGTGGTGTTTACACACAATTTTACAACATTGTTGAAGAAGATAATGCTACTATTGGTAGACCACTAATGGAAACAAGGCAAATATCTTCACTTACAGGATATATTGAATGTAGTAATGTTGATCTTGTTACATCTGCAACACCTTCTGAAAAAGAACATATCATAGGTTTAATGGAAAAAGGTTTTTTCTATGAGTGAGGTGAATTATGCCACATGTACAATTAATAGTAAATGGAAATGGACAGGCTACACTACAACCTTCAAGTGAAGTAACTGCAGGTACTGTATGTACAGTACGTGCTTATCCTTATGAAGGTGAAATAGTTGATAGTGCTGAATTTGAAGAATATAGAAATGGTGCATGGCAGTGGATAGGTGTAAGTGAAGTTGAACATAATGTATGGAAATTTAGAGTTGATAATAATGATATTCGTGCATGGATATTGTTTACATCACGTTATGAACCACCACCTGAACCACCTGAACCACCAACACCAACACCTACAACATCAGATATAATCCCAGTTTTATTTGCAAAAAGTCGTAATTGGTGGAGATATTGACTAAAACCACAATATATAGTATATAATAATTAGAAGGTGCTAGATACACGGATAATAATAGGTTGTACCTAATTGTATCGTTGGTTAATCCGACCACAGGCACCTTCTTTTAATAAGAAAGGAGAAAATGAACAATGTATAACTTAACATTTACAGCAGAGGATATGCAGGTTATTAATGATGCTCTTATTGCACAACCATATGGTAAGGTTGCTTATCTTATTAATAAGATAAACAAACAAATTACAAGTGTCGTAGCAGCAGAAAAGGAGGAAGAAAATGAAATTTAATTTTACAGAAGCCGTTAAACTTGCAGTAAAGGGGTTTACACCTGATGCAATAGTTAATCTGTCAAAACTTGACGATACCAAATTTTCAAAAGAGGATATAATTACACTTGTCGATAAAGGTTACACTGAGGATAAAATATCTGAGCTTGTGAACATGTTTCAGGATGATGAAAGTGTTGGTGAAAGTAAAGATGATGATAAGGGTGAACCTGTTGATAAGACTTCTACTAAATCTGAACCTGATACACAGGTAAAAGATGAAGAAGGTGACAAGGTTGATTATAAAGCATTATATGAAAAGGAAAAACAGTTACGTGAGAAGCTACAACATTCTGAAACAGTCAAAAACAAAGATATAAAGAACAGTGACGATAGATCAGATTTTGATGTAGCAATTGATTTCTTAAATGATTTTTAAATAGGAGGTAAATAATTATGGCAAGAACATTAACACCTAGAGATGCACATGCCCTTGTAAATTTGATTTCTGCTGAACTTACAGGCCAGGATGCTTCTCTTACAAAAGTAACTACTGACAATTTTGTTTCTGTTGGTGAAACAATTATGTCATATTCACAGGAAAACGTGTACAATGCGATTTCTATGGTAATGCTGAAAACACTTATTGCGGCAAGACCTACATCAGAAGATCTTGTTATTATGAACGCACTTGATACAGGTATGTATTCAAGTAGATTGCGTAAGATTTCATATCTTAGTAAGTACGCACTTCCGTCAGGTTCATTCAATACACAGCTTTATACAAACCTTGCGGCAGGATTTACAAACGGCCAGAATAAGGATAGTAATGATAATCCTCAGTCAACTAAATCACAGTGGGAACAGTGCCCTATAGTTCCTATCGAACTTAACTTTGGTGGTAGTTCAGTTTGGGATCATGGTATTACATGGTATAAAGATCAGGCTAAGAACGCTTTTAGATCAGAGGAAGAATTTAATCGTTTTTGGGCAGGCGCGCTTGTAGAAAACGCAAATGATCTTAGGCGTGAAAAGTCATCATATAGACGTGCTATTCTTCTTAACTTCCTTGCAGGTATGTATGATCTCCAGTCAGCAGGTACTAAGGTTATCAACCTTACTAAAGCGTATAATGATAAGTATGGAACTAATTACACTACATCACAGCTTAGAACTACTTATGAAAAAGAGTTTATGCAGTTCTTTGTATCAACATTTAAGACTGTTTCAAAGCAAATGGAAAAAGAAAGTGTTAACTTCCATGTAGATATGCCTAAAACAGTTAATAATGTAGAGTATCATCTGCTTAGACATACACCTAGAAACAGACAGCGTGTTATTCTTTACGAACCTATGTTTATTGATGCTAAAGCAAATGTACTGCCTGAAATATTCAATCCTTCTTATATGGATATTGGTACACAGTATGAAGGTATGTTGTGGTGGCAGAATGAAAATGAACCTGAGGGTATCTATGTGGAACCTTCAATACCTGATTTCACAAACGGAACACAGGTAAAGGGTAATGCCGTTAAACTTGATCATGTAGTTGGACTTATCTTTGATGAAGATGCACTTATGTCAAACTTCCAGCTTGATGATGCTAATACAACACCACTTGAAGCACGTAAGCGTTTCAGAAACACATGGTATACAATGGCGCGTGGTGGTATCAATGATTTCACTGAAAAGGCAGTTTTGTTTATCATGGAGGATGAACAGACACCGTCAGGTAGTAATGTACCTGTAACCGGTGGTTGACAATATTATTAAAGGCAGGTTGAAAAGACCTGCCTTATATTAAATAAGGAGGTAAATATAGATGGCTTATCTACCATTAAATTATGATCAGATTAATTTAATAAATGGTACAGAGATACCTTCTGTTAAAAAGAATCGTTCTGCATCTTTTGATTATTGGGTAAGGTCACTTTTTGAACGTGCATCATCTAACCTTATTTTTGGTTTACCAGAATTTTGGCAAGGTGATATTGCTAATTTCCTATATTACTGTATGCTTAAATATGGTTTTGTTTCAGTACAGGATTTAACTGGTAAATCTGATGAAGGTGATAGTATAGGGATGTGTTTTAGTCCTGTAGGACTTACAGGAATTAACTTCTATTATCAGCGTACAAAAGCTATTTTAGCTAATCCAACCCTTACAGGCACCTATGAACTTGAAATAGGTAAAGATTGTGCTTTACTTTGCATGACACCTGATAAGATGGGTATATGGGATGTTATTGAAAGATATGCTGAAATGCTCAGTAATCTTGATAACGCTATCAATATTAGTATTATCAATAATAAGTTTCCTTTTATCCTTGGCGGTAAAACTAAAGCGGCTGTACAGGCTCTTAAGAAGTTAATGGATAAGGTTAATAGTGGTGAACCTGCTGTATTTTATGACATGCGTATCATGGATGATGTGCAGACAAAGGATAGTCCTTTTCAGTTTTTACAACAGGATAGCTTAAAAAATTCATATCTTACTACAGATCAGCTTATGGATTTACATACAATTCTTTCTGACTTTGATAGTGAAGTTGGTATACCTACAGTTCCATATCAGAAAAAAGAACGTGAAACTGCTTTTGAATCAGAAAGTAAACAGGCAGATGGTCAAAGTCGTGCTTTAGTTTGGGAAAGAACAATAAATCAGTCAATTAAGGAGATTAAAAAGCTATATCCTGATCTTGAATTATCGTTTAAGTTAAGATATGGAGGTGAAGCAAATGAGTATATCGAAAATAACGATGATAGGACTAGAAACAGCACTAGCGTACAGGAATGAATCACTATTTGACCTTATGAATTTACCGGAGGGTATTGACAAAGATGTAGTTGAAGGTAATATACTTATGGAAGGTGGTGAATTTGAAGTACTGTATGCCAATCCTGATTTCATGAAACAAATGATTGGTATATGGTCACAGAAACATTATAGAACTTTTGATAAATGGATTAAGGCATTAAATATAGAATATTCACCACTTGAAAACTATGACCGTATGGAGGAATGGACAGATACAGGCAGTGAAACATCTAACAGAAAGAACAATGGAACACTTGCAGATACATCTAATGGGAATGTTCATGTTGAATCTAGTGACCATGACAATGAGCATATAGCAGGTAGCAAAAATACTGTGGGTAACACTTCTACTAATTCAGAAGGCGAAAATGAAAATAAAGTATCAGCTTTTGATAGTTCCACATATCAGCCTGGAAACAAGTCAGAAAATACCAATAAAGAAAGTTCTGAAACTTCTGAACATAGTACAGATAGCAATGATAGGACATTTAGCCATAATAACAGCACTGATACGTCAACTACTAGCACAACTAATGGTAGTACCACAAATAATGAAGATTATTTACAGAATACTACAGGACTCCATAAAGGTAGAACACATGGTAATATTGGCGTTACCACATCACAGCAAATGCTTCAATCAGAACTTGATATAGCTAGATTTAATATTGTTCAGCAAATAACTGACTTGTTCCTTCAAGAATTTTGTATTATGATTTATTCATAAGGAGGTAATAGTAATGGGTAAACTTAGAAATTATTTTTTAAATCATTATCCTAGAACTGATTTCCATGAGCTTAATCAGGATTGGATGATCTCAATGCTGTATGATATGATTAATCAGGTTGAGAATTTTGTGGAAATGAATAGCGTAAAATATGCCGACCCCATTCAGTGGGATATTACACGTCAGTATGAAAAGAATACTATTGTTGTTGACCCTGTAACAGGTACAGCATATATAAGTTCAAAAGCGGTTCCTATGGGGGTTGCTTTATCAAGAACAGAATATTGGAATGTTATTTTTGATCTTGGTAGATTTATCACGCTTGCATCACAGAACTTTGCTAATTCTTATGAAGCTGTACTTACAACCACAGCCACTATGACAACAGATAAAGATAACTGGGTTGTATGGAATAGTTTACTTTATAAAGCGTTAAATGATATACATGTAGGTGACAGATATGTTGAGAACGGCAACATTGAACGCTACACTGTTGAAATGTTCTTTGATGAACTTAAACAGCTTTTAGATAATGAAACAGAAGCACGTATAGAAGCTGATACAGCACTACATGGTGAAATTGTTGATGAATCTGTAGCACGTGAAAATGCTGATACTGCTTTAGAAGGTGATATAGATGCAGAAGCTGCAGCACGTGAAGATGCTGATAGTGCTTTACAGAATAATATTGATGCAGAAGAAACAGCACGTGAAAATGCTGATAGTACTTTACAGAATAATATTGATGCAGAAGAAACAGCACGTATTAATGCTGATACCACATTACAGGGTAATATTGATGCAGTCGAAACTGCTATTGAATCAGAAGAAACTGCACGTATTAATGCTGATAATGCTTTATCTGCACGTATTGATAATATACGTAGTAATGTATTCCCTACAATTTATGAATTTGGTGCTACAGGTACAGGTGGTGATGAAACAGCCGCCTTTCAACGTGCTGTAAATTCAGGTGAAGAGTTTATACTAGTTCCTACAGGAACATATCAAATTGGCAATCTCGATATGACACATTTACCTTCTACCGGTGGTACAGTAACATTCTTTATATCTCCTGATGCTAAAGTAAGTGGAAGTGGTGCTGATCAGTTAGGCATATGGTCAAACAATGAGATGGTAATAGGTATTGCATCACGTGATACACATAGACATGCACCACTTAAAATTGAACATGTTACTAGTCATGCTACAGATGATGTAGTTGATGCTACAGTAACTGTTAAAGATAAAATATTAAGTTCAGGTGATAACTTGTTTCATTGGGGTATATTGCAGATTACAGATGACTATTCAACTAATCCTGCAAATGAAAATGTTGGTATCTATCAGCAGTTTAACAGATATGCTGTAGGTGAATCTTGTTGGGGGTTAGCTATCGAATGTCGTGATCGTACAAACAGTTTGACAGATGAAACAGGAGGTGTACGTGGTGCTGAAATATCATTAAGTGGTGTTGGTACTGCACCAAACTCAGGTTTTAGAGTAGGTTTACATATCATATGTTCAGACTCAGATAATCAGAGCCAATATCAGGTTAACAGAGGTATCTACATTACAGCAGGTGGTTCACGTACTGGTGCGGCTACAGATCAAAATGGATATAAGGCAGGTATTGAAATGGCATCAGGTTATTTTGAAAAAGGACTTTATTTCCATGATATGTTACTTGGTTATGGTATAGATTTTGGTAATGCATCATTTATACAGGCGGCTATTGTGATACCACAAAATGCTAGTATAGATTTTAGTCACAACTATCATGTTCAGTATAATAGTGGTATTGATGGTATGAGGTTTATAAAGAATAGCAATAACATCTATATGCGTAGTACTGGACTGATACACTGTGAAAATTTAGAAGTGCACGGAAGTAATAACTTCTTGTTTACAGGTCAGCATTCAACAGGTAGTCATAGTACTGTTAGTCATTGGATGCTTGTTAAAATTGATGGTAGCAACTTCTATATGCCTTTATACGATTAAAACATACTGTAATTTACACCGTGTGGAAATACACGG
>ERZ809497.25-NODE-25-length-14473-cov-5.122833_pt1 | contig 14473 bp, 12 predicted proteins | sample MGYA00521237_ERZ809497 | MGnify/ENA primary metagenome ERZ809497 (study PRJEB31581, sample SAMEA3312976) | metagenome | study: EMG produced TPA metagenomics assembly of the PRJEB8939 data set (Metagenomic analyses of Rumen microbiomes reveals... | reverse complement strand
AGATCTACACTCTTTCCCTACACGACGCTCTTCCGATCTGCTAGTCAACCAAAGATGTCAACAAAGTTATCTTGAATTTCGTTTGCTTTATCAACGATGTGCTGATACAATGAACGGCCTTCTGAACCGTTTGTAAGTACACAAGAACCTGCGGCAATTTCAATTTCTTGTTACCCAAGGCTTCAATAATCAGATAGTCAACACCTTGCAAACGCTTGATAATATCGTCGGAGATTTCGCTCAAATCGGTGACGTAGGCGAACTTGCCAATTCTAAAGGCGTAGCAAATCAAAGTGAAGTGTTTCAGCTTGATGGGGACGATATGCAAGTCGCCCAAGTCGAAAGGTGTTTCGTCGAGACGATGAATATCGTAAGTCGGGGCACCAGGATAGGGATGTTCGTCGAAGGCGTAGGAATACTCTCGTTGAATTTCGGGCAAGGCGGTGTCGGCCACATACAGCGTCATGGGCTTTTGGTTCATGAAGATGTAAGGGCGCAGGTCGTCGAGGCCACCGATGTGGTCTTTGTGCTCATGGGTGATGAGCACCGCATCAAGGTGGGTGATGTTCTCGCGCAGCATCTGTTGGCGGAAATCGGGGCCGGCATCCACGGCCACCGTCAGTTGCGGGGTTTGTATTAATATAGAGGTGCGAAGACGATGGTCGCGCGGGTCTTTCGAGCGGCACACGGGACAATCGCAGCCGATGACAGGAACACCTTGCGAGGTTCCACTACCCAAAACGGTGATAATCATATTCTTGTCGTTGTCAGGCATGACATTTTCGGTCGAAAAATCAGAGTGCAAAATTAGCGTTTTTAGGCAAAATATCGCGCTATTTCATGGAATTTCCCTACATTTGCGGCATGAATTTCATCAACAAAATCAGAAACAGAGCCTTACGCAAGGCACTCGACCAATTCTCGGAAGAGAAGGTGGCAATAAAACTACCTAATTTACAGAAGGTTAACTCCATGCTCATCATCCTCGACGAGGGCGACAAGGGCATCGTCAGAAATATTGAAAGCAGCGCGAAAGCCTTGTTCGGCACGGGTCGTTGCGGCTTCATCATCCTTTGCAGCCAGATGTCGGATACCATCCTGCAAAGCGACCTCTACACCGAAGTCACGCCAAAGGATTTCGGCTTCATGAGCGTCCTGAAGCCCGAAAAACACGAATACATCAAGAAGTGGCCCTTCTGCAACATGATCATCAACATGGCGGCGAGAGATACCGACATCAGCGACTACATCTGCACCCTGCCCAAGGCCGACTTCCGCATCAGCTTCCAGCAGAGCGAGTTTATCAAAATCTACGACCTCGTGATTGAGAATCCGAGAGCCACCGACCCCGTTTCGAACATCCACGTCCTGCACAACTACCTGAAAGCCTTGGCAGGTCCGCAACAACAAAATCCGTATTAACATGAAAATCAATCCCTTTAGAGAAACAGGTATTGCTTTGGTCACCCCGTTCAAGCAAGACCGAAGCGTTGATATTGAGGCTTTGGAGCGCATCGTCAACCACGTCATTGACAACGGAGCAGATTTCTTGGTCGCCCTCGGCACCACTTCCGAAGCCCCTACCCTCACGGCAGATGAAAAGAATCTCGTTATCAACACGATACTCAAAACCAACAACCATCGTTTGCCCGTCCTGCTCGGCATGGGCGGCAATAACACGCAGGCTGTCATTGAAGCTGTCAAAGCACAGGATTTCACTGACATTCAAGGTATTTTGAGTGTCGTTCCCTATTACAACAAGCCCAACCAACGCGGCATGAAGGCCCACTTCGAGGCCATCGCCGACGCCAGTCCCGTTCCCGTCGTGGTTTACAATGTGCCTGGTCGCGTGGGCGTGAATTTGCAAGCCGCCACCTGCGTGGAACTGGCAAAGCATCCCAACATCATCGCCGTCAAGGAAGCCTCGGGCAACTTGCAGCAAATCATGGAGATCCTACGCGACAAGCCCGCCGACTTCGACGTGCTCTCCGGCGACGACGGCATCACCCAACCGCTGATGGCACTCGGTGCCACGGGCGTGATTTCAGTCGCGGCCAACGCCTACACCAAACCGTTCAGCCGCATGATGAACGCCATGAAAGAAGGTCGCACCGATGAAGCCCTCAAACTGCATTACGCCATGCTGCGCATGAACCAACTCATCTTCGCCGACGGTAACCCTGCTGGCATCAAATGTTTGATGAGCCACATGGGGCTGTGCCAGAATGTGTTACGTTTACCTTTGGTTCCCGTGAACGAAAAGGTGGAGGCCGAACTTATTGACGAATGGAAAATATTAAAAGACATGTGAATATGAAAACCCTACGTTATTTTATCATGCTGCTTGCCGTGGTGTTCTGCGGCAATATCTACGCTCAAAAGAGCCAGCAAGAACTGAACCAGCTCATGCAGCAACGCAATGAGTATTATTTCACCTTTACATTAAACGGCAACGACGACCTGAACGCCATCGCCCACACTATTTCAGTGGATCGCGTTGACGGCAATGTGGTCACGGCTTACGCCAACAACCATGATTTTGCTAATTTCCAAAAGCTCGGATATGAAGTCACGCTTCAAACGCCGCCTTCATTAGTGGAGCAAGTCGCCATGTGGGACGGCAGCAACCGCGCCGAATACGACTGGGACAGCTACCCGACTTACTCGGCTTACGAAGACATGATGTTCCAATTCGCCACCGACCATCCCGACAAGTGCGAAATCATCACGCTCGGCACCTTACCCAGCGGTCGTAAGATCATGATTGCGCACCTCAACAACGGCACGGGCGAAGGCAAGCCCAAGTTCCTCTACACCAGCACTATCCACGGCGACGAGACGACAGGTTGGATTATGATGCTTCGCCTCATCGACTATCTCCTTGAGAACCCGAATGAGCCTGAAGTACAAACCGTTATGGAGAACATCGACCTCTATATTGCCCCCAACACCAACCCCGACGGCACCTATCACGGTGGCAACAACAACGTGAATGGAGCCACGCGCTATAACGCCAACGGTGTGGACATGAACCGCAACTACGCCGACCCCCACGGCAGCCTTCACCCTGATGGAAACCCATACGCGACTGAAACCGAATGGTTTATGCAGTTTGCCCTTGAGAATCCTTTCGTGATGGGGGCCAACTACCACGGTGGTGCCGAGGTGATGAACTATCCTTGGGACAACACCTACACTCTCCATGCCGATGACGCTTGGTATCAGATGATTAGCCACGAATACGCCGACGAATGTCACAAAGTCAACGCAAACTACATGACCGACTACAACAACGGCATCACCAACGGCGCACAATGGTACATGATTGGCGGCGGTCGCCAAGACTACATGAACGGCTACGCCCAATGCCGCGAGCTCACCATCGAGTGTTCGAACACGAAGCTGCCCAACGGCAGCCAACTGCCCAATTTCTGGAACTACAACAAGGCTTCTTTGTTCCTTTTCATGAACCAATGCATCTACGGCATCCACGGCGTGGTGACCGACTCCATCACGGGCGAGCCGCTTGAGGCTAACATCAACATCACCAGCCACGATGACCAATTCTCCTTCGTGACGAGCCACCTGCCTGTGGGCGACTTCCACCGTCCCATCAAGGGCGGCACCTGGAGCCTTGTCGTCAGCAAGGACGGCTACTGCCCCAAAGTAGTTGAAGTCAGCGTGAACGACTACGAAACCGTTAACCTGAACGTGCAACTCGTCCCTGGCAGCTGCATGGTCGCTGATTTCTACGCTTCGACGACCGATGCCGCACTAGGACAAAGCATCAACTTCACCGACAATTCGTTTGGCGAAATCGCCTCGTGGAGCTGGACTTTCGAAGGCGGAAATCCGTCCACCTCAACCCTACAGAACCCCACGAACATCTCCTATAGCGAGGAAGGCGACTACAGCGTCACCCTCACTATCAGCGATAGTCAAGGCAACACCGAGACTCTCACCCGTGAGAACTATATCCACGTCAGAGAGACTTACAACATGCAAAACACCACCATCACCACTTGCAACGCCCTGTTTTACGACAATGGCGGTCCGAACGGGAACTACAGCAACAATAAAGAATACAAGATGACCTTCATGCCTGCCATTTCTGGCAATGTCATTGAAGTCAACTTCGAGGAGTTTTCATTAGAGAGCAACTACGACTTCTTAGACATTTACGACGGCACCAACACCGGCGCCACTCACATCGGGCAATATACCGGCAATGACTCGCCCGGTACAATCACCGCGACTAATAGCGAAGGTGCCCTGACCTTCCTCTTCACCTCCGACTACGGTGTCAATGAACCTGGCTGGAAAGCCACGATACAATGCATTGACATCTCGTCGGTGCCCGAAGACAACCACACCTCTTTCGTCTATCCCAACCCGAACAACGGCAGCTTCACCATCCATGCCGAAGGCGAGAGCAGCTATCAGCTCTTCAACAGCATTGGGCAGCAAGTCCTTTCGGGCAGTTTCATCGATAAGACTCAAATTCAGGCCGAAGGCTTGCGCCAGGGTGTGTATTTCCTGCAACTCACCAACGAACAGGGAACGCGCGTTGAAAAACTCATCATTGAAAAATAAAAAGAAAAACAAGGCGTTATTAGGCAAAAATGAGTAATTTTGCAGCCCGATGAAAAATAGGATTCTGATATTGGCAGTATTAGGCACGATGGCCCTCGCCTCCTGCAACGACTTCAACCGGTTGATAAAAAGCACCGACAACGAGATGAAGTATGAGGTGGCGATGGACTATTACGATCGTGGCGACTTCAACCACGCTTTGCAGCTCTTCGACCTGTTGCAGGCCGCTTACCGCAATACGCCGCGTGGCGAAAACGTCACCTACCGCACGGCAGAGTGCTATTACAAGCAAAAGGAATTCGAAATCGCGTCTTATTACTACAACAAGTTCTCCTCGACCTATCCTTTCTCAAAGGACGCCGAGCGGGCAGCCTATATGAACGCCTATTGCAGTTACTTGCTCTCACCCGAGTCGGGTCTCGACCAGACCAACACACACACGGCCATCAAACATCTGAAGAACTTCGCCGAGCATTATCCCGACAGCGACAGCCTCGCCCGAGTCAACCAGCTTATTGACGACCTGAACGACAAACTGGAAGAAAAGGACTACAATATATGCCGCTTGTTCTACCGCATGGAAAACTACAGCGCAGCCATCACCTCGTTTGAGAACATGTTGAAGAACCATCCCAACACCAAGCACCGCGAGGAGATTCTCTTCGACATGGCCACCACCTATTACGACTATGCCGAGAACAGCGTCACCGAGAAGCAGAGAGAAAGGTACGAGTCGTGCGTCGAGCAATGCAACACGTTGGCCTACCTCTATCCCGATAGCCCTTACGTCGATGCCGCGCAAAACATCGCAGCGAAAGCAAGAAAGAAATTAGAAAACATCAAATAAAATGGATTTCAAGAAGATTAAAACCGAAACGACGGTGGTCACCCGTCAGAAAGACCAGTTCTACAAAGGCACCGGCAACATTTACGAAACTGTCGCCATCCTGTCCATCAGGGCCAACCAAATCGCCAGAGAGATGAAGAACGAGCTGAACGAGAAGATTGAATCGTTCGCCGCCGCCACCAACGACAGCCTTGAGGAAGTGTTCGAGAACCGCGAGCAAATCGAGATCGCCAAGTTCTACGAGCGTCTGCCCAAGCCCACACTGATTGCCGTCCACGAATTTCTGCACGACCAGATTTATTTCCGCAATCCTGCCAAGGAAAACGAAAACGACTTTTAAGCCGCATGAGGAAAACCCTACTCATACTCGTCCTTTTGCTCGGCCTCGGCACCCTCGCCAAGGCACAGGAGTTGCAATGCGATGTGCGCGTCAACTCAACGAAGGTGGCAGGTACCGACAAGACCGTCTACCAAAGCCTACAAACCGCTCTGTATGAGTTCATCAACAATACGAAGTTCACAGAGATCAACTTCAGGCAGAACGAAAAGATAGAGTGTAGCCTCCTCATCGATGTGACCTCGCGCGAAAGCGACATTTTCACCGCCGAGATTAACATTGCGCTGCGTAGGCCCGTCTACAAGACCAATTACAACTCACCGCTGTTCAACTACATCGACCGCAAGTTCACTTTCGAGTACATGGACGGACAGTCTCTCGACTTCAGCCCGAACAACTACATTTCGCAGCTGACCAGCACCATAGGCTACTACGTCTACCTTATGCTCGGTCTGGATTTCGACTCGTTCTCGCCCCTTGGCGGCACGCCGTTCTTTGAGATTTGCGAGCAGATTGCGCACAATGTACCCCAAAGCAGTGGCGACGAAGGCTGGAGCACCACGGGACGACAGAACCGTTACGCCCTCATCACCGAAATCAACAATCCGACTTACGAGCCTTTGCGCTATTTCATCTATGATTACCACCGCCAAGGCCTCGATGTGATGTCGGAAAAGACCGAACAGGGTGTCGAAGCCATCCTCAACTCCCTCAGCAACCTGCAAAACGTGTACGAGCGCAACTCGATGTGCTACTTCCTGCAACTCATCATCGAAAGCAAGCGCGACGAAATCATACAAGTCTTTTCGGAAGGCAACATGAAATACCGCACCGAGGCCTCCAACATCATGAAGGCCATCGACCCGTCGCAGTCGTCGCGCTACGATACCATGCTCCAGAACAAGGGCAACTAATCACCGTCATGCTCAAGCAACTGCAAATCAGCAACTACGCCTTGATTGACGAACTCCACGTCAATTTCGAGACGGGTTTCAGTGTCATCACTGGCGAGACGGGCGCAGGCAAGTCCATCCTGCTCGGCGCCTTGGGATTTGCCTTGGGCGACCGCGCTGATACCAACGTACTCTATGACAAGGACAAAAAATGTGTCGTAGAAGCGCAATTCGAACTGACCGATGACACGCTACGGCCCCTTTTTGAAGACAACGACCTCGACTTTGAGCGCGAGTGCATCTTCCGCCGTGAGTTGAGTCCGCAAAAGAAAAGCCGTGCCTTCATCAACGACACGCCCGTGGCTCTGCAGACCATGAAAGAGATTGGTAGCCTACTCGTCGACATCCATTCACAACACGACTCCTTGCTACTCACTGACGCCAACTTCCAATTAAGGCTGTTGGACGACATCGCGCAAAACGGCACACACTTGGCTGATTACCAAGCGGAATACGGCAACTACAACGCCCTCAAGCGGAAACTCAACGAACTGAAGGATATCGCGACGAAAAACTCCGCCGAAAACGACTACCTTAAGTTCCAACTCGATGAACTCGACAAGGCCGACCTCAAAGAAGGCGAATACGCCGACATGGAGCAGACCCTCCACATCATGGAGAACGCCGAGGAAATCAAGAGCCTGCTGGTGACCGCCAACGGCCTGATGGACAACGCCGAGAATGCCATTTTGGGACAAGTGAACGAATTAGCCTCCACCCTATCGCGGTTGAAACACTTGTTGCCCGACACCGAAGGCCTCGGCGAACGCATTGAAACATTGAAAGTGGAGTTGAAAGACATCGCCTACGACCTGCGCCGCAAGGAAGACGAAACCCAATTCGATGAAGGCGAGCTACAGACTTTGCAGGAACGCTACGACCTGCTCAACCGCCTGATGATGAAGCACCGCGTCAGCGATTTTGAGGCTTTGATTAGCCTGCGTGACAGTCTGAAAGAAAAGGTGAATGCTTTCGAGAACATCGACGAAGCCATCGCCAAAGCAGAAAAGGAGCTGAAAGACAGCGAGAAACGGCTTTCAATCCTTGCCAAGACCTTGCATGACCGTCGTTGCCAAGCCGCCACGACCTTTGGCGAGCAGGTGACCGTTTTGGTGCGCCAATTAGCCATGCCTTTTGCTGTGTTCCAAGTGGCAGTGGAAAGTCAAGCCAACTTCACCAACAAAGGCACCGACGGAATACGGTTCCTGTTCTCGGCCAACAAAGGTATTATGCCAGACGACATCAGTCGTGTGGCTTCAGGCGGCGAACTGTCAAGGCTCATGCTGGCCATCAAGAGTGCCGTTTCAAGCTACAACTACATCCCCACCCTCATCTTTGACGAGATTGACACGGGAGTTTCGGGCGAGGTGGCGGCCAAAATCGGAAGCATTATGCGACAGATGGGACGGTCGTTGCAACTCATTTCCATTACCCACCTACCCCAAGTGGCCAGCCAAGCCGAGCACCATTATTTCATCTACAAGGACAACGAAGGCGAACGCACGCAATCGCACATTCGTCTGTTGGATTCTAATGAGCGCGTCGGTGAAATCGCCAAGATGTTGAGCAATGACACGGTGACAGCGGAAGCTTTGAGAGCCGCCGAGGTGCTGCTGAAAGGGTGAAAATTAAGGTCTCCTCTTACTTTGCGATAGATATTGCACTTTCATTTTTTATGCAATTTCGGAATTTGATGCCAAAATTACATAAATTTTCAATACCACAATAAAGTTAAAGGGATTTATTTCAAATCTGTTCAGCAAAAACCATTATCTTTGCATATACATAGAACGCCGCCCAATCGAGCGGCGTTCGTTTGTTATTGGCATCAGCCTCAACGTTTCAGGAACTTCACCGTAGAAACAACATCGTTCTCATCCACGATACGGACAAAATACACCCCTTCAGGCCAGGTGGCGACATCTACCACGGGCTTGAAGCCTTGGTATATCCGCTGGCCGAGGACATCATACACGCTGATTTCCTTTACTGAACCTTCCACTGTGAAACTACTCGAAGCGGGATTGGGATACAACACAACACCTGTATGACTCTCCCCTACTGACGTCACTGCAATATCAATAGTGGCCATCTCCGACTCACAGGTCTCACCATCAACCCTGTACCTTACCGTCACACCGTAAGTTAAAGAACCCATAGGTGGATTCACATCAGTATATTGCATCTGGTTAGGATCTAAAATACAATCAATCAGATTGCCTTCCCGATAGATATTGTAATAATCAAACCCTTCGCCCGTCCAGTTCCAACCAAAGACAGCTTTATAGCCTTCAGGAGTCCATTGGTATTCGCCCCATGCCATTTCCACAGGGTGACAATCCAAGCCGCACTCGATGTCATATCCAACGATTTCACCTACTTCAGGATAGCCATTGGAAGCCACGATAAGGTTGTCGTCCCAGTCATAAACCTCGTATGAAACCTCCGAAAGGCTGCCGTGAGAATAGCAAGTATTGTCATAGGTCCAAAACAAAGTTGCTCTTTGGTCGCTCGGCACAGGTACTTGCAGCGAGGCTTGTCCCCCGTCCCAAAGACCCACACGTTGCGAGACTTTACCGTCTTCATCAAGCACAGCGATGAACGACATATCCCACCCGTTATTGCCACTGTCGGCCAATTCGAAACGAAGGTCGCATGTGGGACCTACCATAATCGTGTCGCGCACCACTTTGCTCATGCCCGCCTGGTTGATGACATACACCGTATAGTAATAGGTGCCTTTATCCGCATGAAGGTCCGTGGTATAGAAAGTATCAAACGTATAGTACGCATCTTCTTTAATTATTTCGCCATCGCGCAGGATGACAATCGTATCAATGGAGGTCATCGGGTCGCCATTACGGGTCAGATAGGTTATGTCAAATGTTATATCTACCCAATCAGGTGCTTCTTCAATCACAAGTCCAGTCACCTCCATAGGCGCATCGTAATACTCATCCACAGGATGCAAATTGAAGATGGCACTATGCCACCACGGGAAGGAATAGTATGTCAAGTAAAAGCCGTTGATGGCATAATAACCGTTGTCGAAGCCAGCCCATCCCCAGTTGAGGTGGAACATATTGTTATTATCGTAACCGTCAACTACATAGGCATGACCACCCGCATCGCCCGACGAGGCGTAATAGAGCGGCATCCCTCCGTCAAGATTGCTGCGGAGCTGATTCTCCCATTGGGTATTTGAACCATCCGGCTTGTTACGGTAATCCCAATCAGAGCTGTATCTGAAATACTCCTGCATGGCCGGACCGACACTTTCAGAATAGGCACCACTGGCATTGGGGCCATACATCATGTCGACACTCACGCCCGCGTGATACTCCAGCAAAGCCACAGCATCGACCTCGGCCTGCGGACTAGCGAAGTCGAGGAAGTCAGGCATCAGCTCAAAGCGGTAGGTGGCATTTTCGAAATTGGCCTCCTGCCAACCATAGTTACCATATTGGGTATTAGCATCGTAGCCATGTCCACCTTGACCATGGCGCGGCCATTCCCAATAACGCATAATCTGGCTCATGGCATTGGCCACACAGCCCGACTTGCAATGGCCACTGTAGACGGAAGTAGGATCTTCGGGAGCCATGTTGTTATACAGGTCGGTTTGGTTCCAAATGGAAGTCAGCAAAGGCGCAACACTACGATTGATTTTGGCATCGGTCAACCTGCCCGTCTCGGCCAAGCGCGTCCAGTCGGCAACGGCTTGCTCGGTGCGAAGATCGTCGTTCTCAACCATTTGCACAAAACCAGCCTTGTAATTCTCGAAGAAGGTCATCAGGCCATCAGGCAGTTGTGCGGTGAAGTTGCTCTCAGTGGAATAGCCCAAAATGGGGCGCATACGGTCGTCAGCCGAAACGATGACGAAGCCTTTCGGATGTACCGAAAAGACATAACAGCAGGCCAAACCATTGTCGGCCACGGCGGTATAAGTCAATTCAGCCTCGGAAGACTTCACTGAGGTGTTGGTGTTCATAAACTTGACGCCCAAGGTCTTGGCCCGCTCCACATCGACGGGCTTGGCTTGCAATATCCCTGAAAACAATATCGTCAGGGAAAGGAATAACAGCTTTTTCATGGTGACAAATTTTATTGTTTCAGAACTTTCTCAAAACGCACTTGTCCGTCGGAGCTTTCGATGCGGACGAAATACATGCCCGCCTCAAGCTCCGACAGGTCAATCACTTGCTGACGCAAGGTCATCACATGCTGTCCCAAAGCATTGTAGACCTCGACTTGAGCCACTTCCACACCCTCAATCACGATTTGAGAATGGGTGGGATTGGGATACACTGAAATGGTTTCTCCCTCATTTTCAACCACATCATCGGAGCAGTCGACATAGACGCTGCACAACTCCCCTACCATGAAGAAAGGCTCTGAAGTATAGAGGTGACGGCCGTCCCAGTCGTAGATTTCGAATGAGGTCTCATGCGAAAAGCCCGTGCCGTAGGCCCAGTGTACAGTAACATCATCAAACATTGGAACGTCCACCTTGATGGTCGCATCAAAGCCTTCATCTAGGCCAAGTCTTGTGATGGCATTGCCACGCGAATCGACGACGGAAAGCGACGGATAAGTCCAACCATCGCCCACAGAGTCGTGCAGATGGAAGTTGAGACTACATGTCGGGCCGTTTAAAATAGTGTCTTTCACCATAGGTCCAGGGTATTCGCCTGCAAAAGGATACACGCAATAATGGCTGATACCCAGTGCGTTTTCGTCATTATAATTGATTTGTGCACCTGCCGCAACATTGTATTCAGTGTGAATAACTTCGTTGTTGCGCACAAAAACAATGCTATCCACCTGGTCGATGTTCCAGTCACCGCCAACTACCATCGAGGGCGCAATAAAGCTGATGCAATTGGTACCTTCGGCAACAGCTTGTACCTGCAAGTCCTTGACACCCTCGGGGCAGAAGATATAAGGATAAATGTCAGGAACGATACCAAAAATGGCCGCGTGTCCGTCGGGGAAGGAATAATTCGAGAGGTAGAAACCACTGATGGCATAATAACCATTATCGAAGCCCTGCCAACCCCAGTTGAAGTGGAACATGTCGTTGTCGTCGTAGCCGTCGCAAACGAAAGCATGACCTCCATCATTACCCGAAGCACTGTAATACAGCGGCATACCTCCATCAAGGTTTTCACGCAACATGTCATTCCATTCGGCGTCCTGATGCCAATCACGATAATCGAGATTCATGTGCTCATCATAGATGAAATGTTCCGTCAGCGAGCCTGGCACACTTTGCGAGAAAGCACCACTGCCGTGCGGACTGTATCCCATTTCGACGCTCACGCCAGCATGGTACTGCAACAACGCAACGGCATCAATCTCGGCATCGGTCGAGGTCCAATCCAAGAAATCGGGCATGAGGTCGTAACGATAGGTGGCATTTTCAAACGAAGCGGCAATCTGTCCGTATTCCCAAATCTCATAGATGTGGGCACCGCGTCCAACGCGAGGCCATTGCCAATAGTACATGATTTGTGACATGGCCGTTGCCACGCAACCAGCGTAAACATGGCCATCGGGGCCTAATGTATCCACAGGACAGCGACGGTTGTAGAGTGCCGACTGGTTCCAGGTGCAAGTCAACAATTTCGGCACCGTACGGGTGATGCGCTCGTTGTTGATTTTGCCCGTCGCAGCAAGGTTTTCCCAGTCGCGGATGGCCTCTTCAGGACGCGGGTCGCCGCTGGCCAACAGGTCTGTGAAGCCCGCGCGATAGTTGCGGAAGAAACTCTCTACACCTTCGGGGAGTACATCGCTGAAGGCACCCTCGGTGGAGTAACCCAGAATGGGTTTGGCACGGTCATCCGCCGACACGATGACGAAGCCTTTGGGCTGCATTGAGAAGACATAGAAACAAGCCTCACCTTGCTCGGTGTAAGCCGTGTAAACGAGTTGAGCCACATCCGACTTTATCTCGGTGTTGGCCTTCATAAACTTGATGCCCAACAATTTGGCCATCTCGACATCAACGGGTTTGGCTTGAAGGCCGCCGACAAGCAGCGTGACAAGCAGTAATAAAAACATACTTTTTTTCATGATAGTAATTTTTTAGTTGGTTATAAATCAGTGTTTTTCACTAAAAGGAAATTGTCTTTTTCATTTTCTTTCGGTACGTAGCCTTGCTCATAGACGAAATGGTAAACGGCACCGGCTTTGGTGGTATAAGTACTCGTAAAATACTTGAAATCAAAGCCTTTGTCAATCAGCTGTTGGCGCGTCGCGAAGCCTTTCCCATTGGGGTTCAGTTCCTCCAAGATGTTGTGGTTGCGTGCCAGGATGCCGTTGATTTTCCGAATCACATTGACCTGTTTGTGAGTCTTTTCGTAGTTATAGCTGTTGCGGCACGAGTCGCAGCAGAACTTCTTGTCAACACGCCCGATGATGGGTTCGCCGCAATAGAGGCATTTCTTTTTTTCGTCATCCATATTCTTAATTTTTTAGTTTTCAGTTATTTAGTAAATACATAGCGTAAAATGTTCGCGCCCATCTTCAGGGCTTTTTCACGCGTTTCTTGCGAGTCATGGTGCACGCGCTGGTCTTCCCAACCGTCGCCGAGGTCACATTCATAGGTGAAGATGCACACGATACGGCCTTCATAAATCAAGGCGAAGAGTTGTGGCGGCTTGTTGTCGTGTTCATGGATTTTCGGCAAACCATTCGGGAAAGCATACGGCTCCTTGAAAATCTCATGCGTATAAGGCAGCTCCACGAAATCAAGTTCGGGAAACACCTTTTTCATTTGAGGCTCAATGTATTGACGTATACCGTAATTGTCATCGATGTGGAGGAAACCGCCTGCCAGCATGTAGTTGCGGAGGTTTTGCGCCTCGGCTGCATCGAAAACCACATTGCCGTGACCTGTCATATAAACATAAGGATAGTTGAACAAATCTGGACTCGACGGCTCCACGGTAGGCACGTTCGGGTTGATGTCCGTGCCAATCTCCTGGTTGCAGAAACGCACCAAATTGGGCAAAGAGGTCGGATTGCCGTACCAATCCCCTCCCCCGCGGTACTTCAGCAAAGCGATATTAAGTTGCTGAGCCGAAGCAACGAAGGAAAACGCTAATAATATGACAACCAGCAACTTCTTCATTTCATTTGATTGATAAGTTGAATGGTTTGACAGGCCACGATGGCTGCTGTTTCGGTTCTTAAACGCGCCTCACCCAAACTACACGGCACAAAGCCGTTTTCCTTGGCAAGTGCCACTTCCTCGGGACTGAAATCGCCTTCAGGACCAATGAGCACCAAAACGTTTTCACCTTTATTATATAGGTCGCAGAGGCAGTCTTTCACGTTGTCGTCAATCCAAGCGATGAACTTCTGCCCTTCAAAAGGTTGCTTCACCAGTTTATCAAACGGCACTAAGTCCTCGACTTTCGGCAGTCGTGACTTAATGCTTTGTTTCATCGCCGCAACCATCACCTTCTGGAAACGCTCCACATTGGCAGCGCGGCGTTCGGAATGGTACGAGGTGAACAGCCTCACCTTGTCGATGCCGATTTCCGTGGCCTTTTCCAAAAACCACTCCGTGCGCTCGTTGAGTTTGGTTGGGGCGATGGCGATTTCAAGCTTGAAGCCCCAATGGTCATACCCTTTGCGCTGGTTCGTCAGGTTGACGGTGGCCCGCTTGGGCAAAGCCTCCACCAGCTCCGCGTCATACAGACAGCCTTCGCCATCGGTCACACAGAAACGACTAGC
>ERZ809497.24-NODE-24-length-14926-cov-4.589066_pt1 | contig 14926 bp, 10 predicted proteins | sample MGYA00521237_ERZ809497 | MGnify/ENA primary metagenome ERZ809497 (study PRJEB31581, sample SAMEA3312976) | metagenome | study: EMG produced TPA metagenomics assembly of the PRJEB8939 data set (Metagenomic analyses of Rumen microbiomes reveals... | reverse complement strand
CAATTTTCTGGCCGCAGAATGATAGGAATAGAAATCGCCCTCACCGCTCTTGAAATAATGCACCGAACTGACGGCGATTGTTCCATCAGACAATTCTGTCGCATCAAAATTTGTCATGCACTCATTGCTGGAATAAGAGAACTCGTCGGCAAATTCCCACTCCTGCCCAAAGGCCTTGCCCCAGAAAAATATCAGAAGCGCAAGCAAAGTGTAAAGTCTTGTTGCTTTCATTTTGTATTATTGTTTTATCCATTTTCCACTCTCAACTTCTTTGCCGTTGGCAATGACTTTCCAAACATAACTCCCCGAAGGCCACCCTTCAGCATTTATCGTAGTGACATCCTCCGTAATATCCTGCCTATGCACAAGCCTCCCATTCATATCATACACCTCCACCCAAGCATCCTTCAATCCCGTCCTGATGTTCAGCATATCATTTCCTGGATTGGGATAGGCGATGGCTACTTTCAAACCATTGTCGTGGGCCTCGTCAATGCCCTCAAAAGCCTCGGCGGGAAATTTGGTTATCGTAGTCCAGCGTTGGTCGGTGTTGTCGAGGTATTTGGATTGATAGACAAGCAACAAGCCGCCGTCACTTGTAGCCAAAATGCTCGTGGCGGTACTATGTATGCGCTCCCCCTCATGGTCGTAATACAACGTTGATATTGTGTCAAAACCTGGACTTAAATGCTCTATCATCATCCATGAATCGAGATTACTCCAAAAGCCTATGTTCAGCGTGTAGGCAAAGCAAAGACTGTTGTCATCAAACAATTCGATGCCACTTGGCCAATCCAAATCATCGGAAGTACGAGTGATGTATTGCAACGAAGGAATGTATGGCTCCGTTCCGTCAATATTGTCATCCAACTCATAAAGCCTCACATCGTAATCTGTAGCTTTTGCAGGATTGTTTGACGCTAATTCAACGGTAAAATAGGTTGTATTATGACGACTTCTCTTCACCTTAATCCCTTGCATTATGTTATCGTATTGCGAAAGCGGATATGGTTTCCTGTATGGCCTCACCTTTAGTAGATTGAGGTTGTTGTCAAGATAAACTACGTGAAAATAGTTTTCGTCATCAATGAAACGGAATGGACAATAGAATATGTATCCGTTTTCCGATTTGAACAATAATTCTCTCCCTAGGAAATGCCGACAACTTCCGCCACTACCCATGTATGGAAGCTCAAATCCCTGTTGGTCAAGGATATTCCCTTCAAAATCCATACGAAAAACGAACAGGGAATCAGGACCGTGCGGATTGGTCGGGCACCTGCTATAAGTCTTCATATAGGCACCGACGATTTTGTCATCATCAACAATGGGAGGAATCAGCACCAGTGCGCCACATTGTTCAAGTGGTACGTCTTCCCATTGTTGGTCACGATATTCCGAGGTGTCAATTTTGACATGGTGTTCGTAAGCCTCCACGATGTTCAGTTGGTCGTCAAGTTTGTACAATCCATAGATGCCTTAATCAGGCGGATTGTCATAGTTTAGAAAGTAATTGAAAGAGGTGTAGTCGTGGTCTGGAGTGTATGAGGCCATCATATACAATTCACCTTTTTTGTTTTCAATGATGTGCGGACCTACGCCATAGTATGCAGGCTTGAAGTAAAGGTTTTCCGCCAATTCCGTTCCGTCTGCCGCAAACATTTTCAAAGCAGGATGTGGCGCATAAAAATCGCCCCAACCACACTTATAATATTGATTTGTCGAAACAACGATGTTGCCCGAGGAAGTTTCGTATGGTTTGACCAAATCGAATTCCTCCTCATCGGAAAAATGCCATTCATAGGACTGTTCCCATTCCTGCCCCAAAGCCTTGCCCCCGACAAACAATGCGAGAGCGAAAGCGACTGAAAGTTTAAAAATCTTGTCCATACTTTCTTGTTTTTGTATTTGCGACACAAAACTATAGCAAAAATCCGCCAAAAAAGCCAATTCCATCGGCCAATCCACTATTTTTTCGGAAATCAATATTGATTGTCAGTAGATTACGAAAAATTTTTCCACTAAAAAGTTGTTGGAAATCCATGATAAATTCGCAAAATTCGTTTCATTCGCCGACAAAAACAACGGCGAATTAGGCGAATTAAACGAATTTTGTCACCCGACAAACCGCCTCCAAAGCACCTCAAACGAATCGGTTTGCGTCTTTCTCTTGATGGCAGTGCGGTATTTCAAGACGGTGTTTTCGCGCAGGTCAAGGATGTCGGCGATTTCCTTCGTGCGGAAGGGGAACATGGAAAGCACACAAATGTCAAGTTCCGTCTCGTTCAGGTCGGGATAAGTGGCTTTCAGTTGCGTCAAGGCATCGGAATAGGCTTCGTTGAACACTTCACGAATGCGCCCCATGTTGTTGTTGCGCTTGTCGTCGTAGATGGCCTGCACCTTCACCTGCAAAGCCTCTTGTGCTTGTGCTTCCAAAGCCCCGTGCGCCGCTTGCAGGTCGCGTTCGATGGCTTCATGTTTTCTAGCCATCCTTTTGCGATAGACGCGATGGTAGCCCGCGAAAGCGGCTGCCATAGCAAGAAACGCCAGCACCAAAAGCAGCGTTTTCCCGCTTTTCTGCGGCTCCCTTCCCTTCAAATAGGCGTTCAACACCGACAGCACCTCAGCGTTATGGTTCAACTCGGTCACCCGTTTTTCCTCCTGCGCCTTCACTAAAGCGTAATAAGGCAATGCCCTCAGTGTGTCGCCCAATTCCTCGTAACAATCAGCCAAACCATAGGCCGCCTGCGTCTTAATGTTCTCATCCTTCGACTGATAGGCGACTTCCAAATCCACCAAAGCCGCCTCATAGTCACGCGCCCGATAGTGGACAAAAGCCTTTTCAATCGCGTTTTTGTGAAATAGGTGGCAGTCACTTTCGACCAAGGCAAAACTCCGTTCAAAATAATAGATGGCGGAATCGTAATCATGGCTGTGTCTCAGGCAGTTAGCAAGCGAATTCATCAGCAATGCCGTTTCGTAGGGATAACGGTCGACATCGGCGATGCGAAGGCCTTCGTCACAATAATAATAGGCTGTGTCGCCTTCACCGGGCTTCCCGAAACGCTCGTAAAGCAAACCGAGGTTGGCCATTGAGCGGAGCACCCAAGCCGTGTCACTAACGGTGGAGGCACAATCCAAGCCCAAACGGGCAAACTTTGTGCTACATTGCTGGTCGGAGAAATTGAAAGCCAAACGTGAAAGGAGGATACAAATCTTACTGTAAAGCCTTCCAACGGGTGCGTAACTTGCATCAAAATGGGTGTCCAAAATCTTTAGGGCATCCAAGAAATGCGACGTTGCCTTTTCCGAAAGTTTGTTCTTGTCAAAAAGCAGGCAACCCGTCAGGTAATGGCAACGGGTTTGCATCCAAAGCCCAAATTGCGTGCTGTCGGACTGGTAATGCTCCATAATGGGCTGAATGGTCTCTACATCAAAGTCGTTGTAAAGGGTATAGTCCAAGGCGTACTCCACAGAGTCGAGCAGACGGGAATAGGCCACATCCTCGACATTGTCGAGCACAGACAAGAAGGCATCCTCACGCTGGGTGCAGGCTGCCATGAGCAGAAAAAACAAAAATGGTATGCAACGATTGAATTTCATGGGTCAGAAACGGTTTTAAGATTCATTGGGCGCAAATTTAACCAAAAAACAAAGGAAGAAACAGCGCCAAGGCCTGATTACAGATTTTTCTTTTTGAATTATTCTGAAAATCAAAAAGTTACAAGAAAAAAGTACAGAATTTTGTTATAGGATTGGGGCGAAAACGAAAGAAAAACATGCTACGCTTCTCACGCTAATGGAAGCTATCATGAAAAAAAAGTAAATTTTGCTCATTCTCTATTGATGATTTGCTGCTCCAAAAGTTTCAGCTCTTCGTCATCCATTTGGTCGGCCAGTTTTGCATCAGCCTGTTTGCGTCGTTGGTCGAATTGCTCGTAAATTGCTAACACATGGGCTTCCATTTCTTGGTTGGAAATGCTTCCAGCATTACGAAGCACTTCCTTGTTTTGGAATTGTAGCAAATGGTCCACGTTTTGGCGCCAATAGTTCATAGTTAAATCAAGACGTTCCTTTACGCGGATTTCAGCTGATTCGAGGAAGAGCATTGTCAGACGGTTGAGCAGGTCGATCTCATCAGCATTGAGATAGTTTTTGGCGATGTAAATGTCCTGTTTGCGAACCACAGAACCTTTCCATGAAGTAAGAGCCATATTGGGCTGTGACGCATCGGCGCGGCCGACAATGATTTCAGCGGCGGTTTGGTGGGTAACGGCATAAAGCAACTTATTTTGCGTTTCGGCGAAAAACATCTGTGTGGCTTTATCGGTCGAGTCGTAGTCACTGCTGAGTGCGAACAAATCACGCAATTTTTGGTAGAACCGTTTCTCCGAGGCACGGATGTCGCGGATACGTTCAAGCAACTCGTCGAAATAGTCGGGGCGACCGTCGGGGTTCTTGAGACGCTCATCGTCAAGCACAAACCCTTTTACGATAAAATCCTTCAAGTGTTGGTTGGCCCAAATGCGAAACTGCGTACCACGTTTCCCTTTCACTCGAAAGCCCACGGCCAAAACCATGTCCAAGGAATAGAAAGTGACATTGTATTTTTTCCCGTCCGAGGCAGTTATTAAATAATCCTTAATAACTGAATTTCTATCCAATTCATTTTCTTTCAGTATGTTAGATATATGAATATTGACATTCGGAACCGAGGTGGCAAAAAGTTCGGCCATCTGCTTTTGGTTCATCCAAACATTGCCATCGCGAGCCATCATCGTTACGCTCACCTTGCCATCAAGGGTATTGTAGATGATGAGGTTTTGTTGGTTGGGTACAATTTCGTTCATAGTGCTGGTTTAGGCTACAAAGATAATGATTTTTCCTGAAATAGAACTATTTAGTAATTACTTTTCCATATTTATCCTATCTTTGCGCCAAATTAAAACCACATCACCATGAAAAAGACATTTCTTCTCATCATCGTTTTACTTGGAGCTATGCTTTGCGCTATGGCTGCTCCCCTGAAGAATATGGAAGTGCGCCTCACGCAACCCGACGGGCAGGTCATCCACTGCTTTGCCTCGGGCGACGAATACTACAACTACCTACACGACGCCAACGGTTTCACCATCGTCAAAGGCGACGACGGTTTCTACTGCTATGCCATGTACGACAGCCAAGGACAAGTGGTGGCCTCATCCTATCGCGTCGGTAGTGTCGACCCAGCCTCAGTGGGACTGCAACCCAACGTGAAAATCTCGGCAGAGGAATACTATCAACGCCGCATGGAACGCGAGCGTTATTTCCAACCTATACAGCGTCCCAAAGGAGACCGCGAGCTGAACCACGGCCGCTACAACAACTTGGTCGTCTTCATCCGCTTTGCGGGCGACACTTACCACACCACACCGTTCTCCTCGGTCGACTCGATGTTCAACGCGTCCAACTATGAGTCCATCTCGCTGCACAACTACTACCACCACGTCAGCTATAACCAACTCGACCTGTGTTCCTTCTTCTACCCCGAGCCGGATGGACAGACCATCCTCTCTTACGAGGACATCAATCCAAAAGAATATTACATGCCCTACGACCCCGTCACCAACCCAATGGGCTACCATGACGGCGAGACCGCAGAACGCGAGTTCTCGATGCTGGAACGTGCCATCAACTACGTGGCCGACCAAGTCCCCGACACCCTCGACCTCGACTACAACAACGATGGCAACGTCGACAATGTGGTCTTCGTCATCAAAGGGACACCGGGCGAATGGGCCTCGCTGCTTTGGCCGCACCGCTGGTGCATCTACGACCGCTACGTGTGGCTCAACGGCTTGCGCGTCTACGACTTCAACCTCCAATTAGAGCAAGGCGGCTATTTCAACGTCAGCACGCTCTGCCATGAAATGTTCCACTCGTTGGGTGCCCCCGACCTGTACCACTATAACGGTGGTATCGATGCAGTAGGCCAATGGGACGTGATGTGCAGCGACACCGAGCCGCCACAACAACCTGGCGTTTACATGAAATACAAATACGGTAACTGGATTGACGACATCCCTGACATCACTGGAGATTACGGCTACTACGAAATCGAGGCCGACTCATGGGAAGGCAACCGCCGCAATGCCTATCGTATCAGGACCAGCGACCCGAACCAATACATCGTCCTCGAATACCGCAACCACAACGATATTTTCGACAGCCATGTGCCTGACGGTGGCATCATCATCTACCGCATCGACACGCGCTACGACGGCAACGCCGGATGGAACGGCAGCGATCAATTTGACGAGGTCTACGTCTTCCGACCTGGTGGTAGCATGAACGAAGCCGGCAATCTCAACCAAGCCAATTTCTGCGCCGAACGCGGCCGCACCGAGTTTAGCAAATACACCGACCCGTACATCTTCCTCACCAACGGTCAAACTTTGGATTGGCAGGATTGTATCCGCGACATCAGCGCAAGAGGCAACACCATCAGTTTCACCTATTGTCCCATCGAGGGTAATGGACATGAAACTGCCCCAGAACACGTTGTCGCTCACGTCAACAGCATCGGGCATCAGGTGGAACTTTCGTGGTACCCCGTAGAAAATGCCGACAGCTACCGTATTTACTACGACGGGCAGGAAATCGCACAAAACATCACCGAAACTGCTTTTGTCCAGCCATATACCTCGGCTGATAACGGCTATCACACTTACGGCGTGGCCTCTGTGACAAACGGCGTTGTTTCCAACACTGCTGAACAATGGGTCATCATCGGAAACTATGAAACCTTGCGTCTGTCCATCACGACCGACTCGCCTTTCGGCACCAAAGGCGGCGAGATGGAAGTGACTTTCGACCATCCGATGATGCCTACACAATACCTGACCATTTACGAAGGCACCTCGAACGAAGCAGAATTTTATGTGCCCGCCAACACAGAAGTCGCTTTCAACTGGAACTCAGGCTTCGACCCCGACAGCGAAGGCATCCACGTGACAGCCAAGCACTTCAATGCCAATGGCGAAGTCACACTCTTCGACCTTGACCGACCCGAAGCAGGGGTAATTGCCTCCTATACTGCGGCTGACGAAGGCTTGGGCGTGATACCGCCACAAAACCTAACCGCCGTTTCTAACGGAACCGAAATCCAACTGCGATGGACGGTACCCACCGAAAACAGCACTTTCGACATTTATCGCGACGGCAAGTGCTGCCATACCATTGAAGGCGGCTATACCTATTTGGACGACAAAATCATGCGCTCGGGCACCCATAACTACCATGTGGAAAGCACCTGCGGCGCTATTACCTCATGGAATCCCGACAATATGGCCATTGCCACCTACATGAACTACTACTGCGAGCCGCCACAAAACCTGCAAGGCACTTACGATGACGGCCAGGTGGAACTCAACTGGGACACGCCCGACTTTGTCGGACACGGCATGTTGGCTTACGACAACAATGTGTTTCTCGACCAAATGGGTGGCAACAACCATAAATGGGGCATCCGCATTGACCCCACACATCTGGCTTTGTTTGAAGGTCACCCGCTTACGCAAGTCGAGGTGTTTGACTGCTCGGCTGGCACTTACACCTTTACGATTTACAACGGCGAACAGGCCAACAACAGCAGCCAAATCTACGTCCAGCAACACGCCATGGAAGGCACCTACGAATGGGTCAGAATCGACTTGGACGAAGCCGTTGACTACGACGCCACGCTACCGCTTTGGGTGTGTGTCGGCACTTCGGGCGCACAATCACCTATCCCCTGCTGCGACTACGTGGGTGACGACAACAGCTGCATGATCAAGTCAGGAAGCCAGTGGAAACCCGTCACTGACTTTGGCACCTACCGCTCATGGATGCTGCGCGCCTACACGAGCCCCATCGAGAGCCAAGACATCAAATACAATGTGTATTGGGGTCCCGAAGAAGGAGGCGAAGAGCAGATGGTATTGGGCTACGAGGTCCTCACTGCCACCCAAGCCTCTTGCAATACGACCGAAAACCGACGCTACCACGTCACCGCCCTTTGGGACGATCGCGAAACCGAGAACTCGAACACTATTTACCTTGGACCCAGCGTAGGCGTTGAAGAGAACGACATCATCTCTGAAGGCTACGCGGTCTACCCCAACCCCGTCAATGACCTTTTGACTATCAATGCCAAAGGCTTACGCCACGTCAGTCTAATCACCCTTACGGGAGCAAAAGTCTACGAGTGCTTTGTCAACGGAGAAAAGGCTATGATTGGAATGGAGAATTTGCCTCAAGGCTTGTATCTGCTGAACATCCTTACCGACGACGGCATCCGTACCGTCAAGGTGATGAAGCAGTGATTATTTCGTCTTCCAGAAACTGCGCGTGAAGAGCAGCAGTACCGTAAAGATTTCAAGACGGCCCACCAGCATGTCGAAGGAAAGCAGCCACTTGGCTGGGTTCGAGATGGCATCGAAATTGCCACTCGGTCCTGTAATGCCCGAGCCTGGACCGTAATTGCTGAAACATGTCAGGAACGAGATGGCGCCTTCTTCCAAGCCCATCCCGAAAGCAGTGAGCAGTATCACATTAATCATGAAAAGCAGGATAAAAAACGAGAAAAAGGAAACCACGCGTTTCGCTGCCAAATCATCGACGCTTTGTCCTGAAATCTTAATGGTATACATGCTCGACGAGTGAATCAACTCATGGACGGTTTTCTTGATGTACTTGAGCAGCACGATGACACGCACCATCTTGATACCACCACTGGTGGAGCCCGCACAACCGCCCACTACCATCATCAACACTGTGGGAATGAGGAACATGCGTCCCCATAGGTCGTAGTCGTAGTTGCTGCCCTGAAAGCCCGTATTCGACAACAACGCCACCACATGAAACAGTGAAGTGCGGATACGGTCACCTTCAGTATGCGGATGCGAAGCCAGCTGCTCTTCCGTCATGATGTCGAAATGCGGAGCGAAATAGAAACGTGCCATGAAAATCACCGTGAAGCCGAGGATGGCCAACAAGTACCAACGCAACTCCTCGTTCTTTTTGATGACATCAAAACGGTTGTTGAATAGGAAATAATACATCGCGAAATTGATACCCGACAAAGTCATGAACACGATGCAGACCCATTCCACATAATGCGACTGGAAATGGCCCATGCTGGCCTGATGGGTGCTGAAACCGCCCGTAGCGATGGTCGTCAAGGCGTGACAAACAGCATCAAAGCGGTTCATCGGGCCAAAATGATAGAACAAGGCACAAAGCAAGGTCAGCGCGATGTAGATAAACCACAACAGGCGCGAGGTGGCCTGCATGGTAGGCGCAAGTTTCTCCACGCTCAAACCTGGCGCCTCAGCAGCAAACAACGACATCTTTTTCGAGCCTTTGGCCACCGAAGGGATGAAAGCCAAAGTAAACACCACGACACCCAAACCGCCAAGCCATTGCATCAGGCAACGCCAAAAGAGGATGCCATGCGGCTGGTAGTCAATGTGGCTGAGGATAGTGGCACCCGTCGTAGAGAAACCCGACATGGTCTCGAAGAAAGCGTCCGTCACATTGTCAACGGTACCGTACATCAGGAACGGCAACATGCCAAAGAGTGAAAACAGCACCCATGAGAGTGCCACCACCATGAAGGTATCGCGAATTTTCAGGGTTTTATGGTCGTTAACTCCTAAATTGTAAAGCAAAAAACCGACGGTGCCCGTTAATGCAGCTGTAAGGAGGAATTCATCGAAGTCGGCCTCCCCTGCCACACGATGATAGTAACTCGCCACCGCTGCCGTCAGCAGCAAGGCAGCAGCCTCAATCAGCAACAGAACGCCGAACAGTTTGCTTTTCATGGTGTTTTATTGCCAAGGTTGTGCCCAGCCGTCACCGTAATCGAAATCGTCGTCGTCATCTGATTCGTCTTCTTCCTTTTTCTCCTTGTAGGAGTTATCGGAATAAGGCTTCACCCACTTGCGGAAATTGGCCGAAGCCAAAGCGGTAATCTCACCTTCGCTTTCAGGCGAAACGGCAATGTCAATCTCATCGTTAGCCAACTCTTTCAGCCAGTGCTCCAACTCGGAGAAGCCCATGTCGGTCACGGTGTAGCCTTCCCAGTCACCTTGGGCTGCTTGGGCTGCCAACGCCTCGGTTTCCCAGAGAGGGACATACGAATTACCGTCGTTGTCCTCCAGCATGGCAAAGAAGCCTGCCTTGGCCTCAAGCAGCCACACCTTACGCGTCTCAAGGATAGCATCCAAAAATTTTTTGAGTCTCTCTTCCATGGTTAGCGCTTTTTCTGTTGTTGTTGCAGTCTGGCCTGTTGTTTCTGGGCTTCCTCAAGGCGTTTCTGGAAGTTCGACTTCTTCTGGGGCTTCTTCTTGTTTTCTTCGATGGTTGCGCGCACCTTGTCCTCGTCAATCATCTTACGGAAGATGAACATTTGGATGAAGGTGATGATGTTGACCAGCATGTAGTAGTAGCTCAAGCCTGCCGAATAGTTATTGAAGATACCGAAGAACATGATGGGCATGAGGTACATCATCCACTTCATAGGCTTCATCTGCGGGTTACTCGAGTAATCCATCTGCTTGTTGTTCACGTAGGTATAGATGAACGTTGTGATGGTCATCAGCAGGGTGAACAGGCTGATGTGGTCCATGCCGAAGATGGGCTGGAAGGTGATGATAGCGTCGTAAGTCGAGAGGTCTTCGGCCCAAAGGAAAGGCTGCTGGCGCAACTCGATACTGGCGGGGAAGAAACGGAAGATAGCGATGAGGATGGGGAACTGCAACAAAGCGGGCAGACATCCCGAAGCGGGACTGACACCAGCCTGACGTTGCAGGTTCAGAACAGCCTGCTGTTTCTTCATGGCATCCTCTTCCTTGGGGTATTTCTCGTTGATGGCTTCCATCTCGGGCTTCAAGACGCGGGTGATGGCCGACGACTTGTAGGACTTGAACGCCAAGGGGAAGAGCAAGGTCTTGATGATAATGGTCAGGATGAGGATGACGATACCATAGTTCCAACCGTAATGGCTCAACCAGTTGAACACTTCGATGACACCGTAGTTAATCCATCTGATCAAGAAGAAGTTACCGAGGTTGATTTGGTCTTCCAAGCCCAACTTGTAGCTGCGCAAAGTCTTGAAATGGTTGGGGCCGAAATACAGCTTCATCGGGATGACATTGGTCTCGGCTTTCACGTCGTAAGGCACTTCGATGTTGGCCGACATGGACTTGTAATAGCGCGGGTTGTTCGACTTGCGCGTGCGCATGGCCATCTTGGCGTTTTCAAACTCGTTGTCAGCGATGATGACGTTGCAGAAGAAACGCTGCTTGAACGACACCCATTTCAGCTTGTTGGTGACGGTCTGCTCGCTGTCCTTGTTCACCACAAGGTGGTCAACATCCTTGTCGTTCAAGGAACGGAAGTAGACTGACTCATCAGCGAAGCGGTCGGTGCTCTTCTCCTGTTTCATCAGGTCGACGTCCCAATCGATGCTCATGTAGTCGGCATTGGTGGCGATGACGTCCTTCATGCCGACGGTGCGAATGTCGAAACTCAGCATGTAGTTGTCATCGCTGACGGTATAGACATACTCTAAGTATTTCTGCGGGTTGTCGGAAAGCAGGCGCATGGCGAAAACAATGCTGTCGCCCTCGGCCACAGTCATATTGCCACCCAAATAAGGCCTTCCGTTCATATAAGGCTGGAAGTAGAACTGCGACGTGTTGACGATGCGGTTGTTGGCGAAAAACGACAGGTCGAATTTGGCAGTAGCCGTGTCGAACATGACGAGCGGCAATGAGTCATAGGTCCTGTAATCTTTCAATTCCACCTTTTGGAGGAAACCGCCTTTGTTGCTGAAAGTCAGCTTTTGCAACTTATTCTCAATGGTCCAGGTTTTTTCCTCGCCATTGGCTGAGATGGCAAAGACACCGTATTTGTCGCGCATGATGGCGGCCTGATGCTCCACAAGAGCGGCTGAGTCCATGTCAGCGAGTTGTGTGCTGTCAATCACCAGGTTGACCGTTGTTTCAGCCTGTTTTTGTTGTTCGGCCATGCGAATCGAGTCCAAGCGGGCTTCTGCTATCCGCACCTGACGGATGGAGTCTTGTATGCGCCGTTGCTCGGCCAGCTGTTCTTTCGAAGGGGTCATGAAATACATCCAGCCAAAGAGGATGAGCGCGATGAGGGCAAAACCAATTAAAGTGTTTTTATTGTTCATTATGATTCAAATTTTGCAAAATAGGGCGCAAAAGTACGAAGATTTTTGCTATTTTTGCAGATTAAACCATTAAAAAGTATTTACAAATAGAATTATAATCACCAAATATTAACCAAACAAACCAACAACAAATGAAACGCATCTCTTTGATTATCTGCTTATTCGTGACAATGATAGCCCCGACAATGCTCTGCGCACAAACTCCTGAAGAAGTCGTCAAACGCATGAACGCCGAATTTAATAAAGGCGACTCCCTTGGCATGTCTTTCGATTTCGTGATGTCTATTCCCCTCCTCGGTGAGTTCAAAACCACCAATTATGTACTGGGCGACAAACTAAAGATTGATATGTCCGACAAGAACAAGAAAAGCATCAATTGGAATGACGGCACAACCGAATGGGAGTACGATTCCGAGAAAAACGAGATAAAAATCACCAACGCAAAGCCCAGAGAAAAAGATGAAAACTCAGGCAACACGGGTCTCGTCACTGGTGTCAGCGAAGGTTACGACCTCTCATTCGACAAAAAGACCGATGCCAAAGCGTGGTACATCGTATGCAAGAAAAACAAGTCGAACAAAGAAAAGGACGACCCAAAGCGGATTGAACTCGCCGTTTCCAAAGCCGATTATTCGACCATCTACATGAAAACCAAGGCAAAAGGTATCGGCATCTCCATGGAAAACTTTAAGATAGGCGTAACGGAAAAGGATGTCACCTTCAACCCCGCCGACTACCCCAACGCCAAGATTATTGACGAGCGGTAAAACATTTGTCTTGTCAAAAATTGGAGGCTCGAATCAGGCCTCTGCGAAGTGAACGTATTCCATGGCCGTCGTTCATGTCGGTATACATATACCCAGGCTGCGTCTCGGTATGATAGCCGATTTCCTCAAAAAAGCGGATTAAGTCCTCATAGTCAGTTGTGCAATGGTAGGCACACACCGCAAGTGTTATAGGGTTTTGATAGCCTTTAGGTATTCCTGTGCATCACGCAGCACTTCCAACTCCTTACCTTCATTGTCCATCACAACAAATACACGCTGTTGTCCGCATTTTTCCAATAAATCGGTCAGTTGGATTTTCTTTCCCGTTTTCTTTTCCTCGTTGTCTTCCTCTTTCTCTTTCTTTCTCTTTTTGCCCGAAAGAGAGCCTTTCACCAACTCAACTTTATCCTTGTATGGAGCAAATGTGGTCTCAATAGGCTTCCACCAACGATGTGCGTGTTCCACCATATATACCTTGCTGACCTTGTCTATCACGTCGAGAGCCAACAAGCCTCTTGCACTTCCAACGTCCATCTCGGCATCTCCCATTTCGTCGTGCGTGCGTTTAAGCAAGACCTCAGTAAGTTTGTCTGTCATATCATCTACCACTTCGCCAAGCACATCGGTAGACGACACTCCCCTTCCACCTCCGGCATCAATCAAGACATCACCCTCTTCTATGTGATAGCGTTCTGACTGATAGGCTTGAGGACTGCGTTGGCGATAGCCGTTCCCCTCTACATCATCATCCTCGATGGCATAACGGTAGAGCCAACTGACAAACTTTTCGCTCTCGCCTTTGGGAAAATACAACGGATGCCCGTTATGCATCACATAACACATTTTCAAATCCTTATCGGCATGGACTTCAATCGGGGGCATGTCGCGCATTTTCTCGTAAGGATACAAAGCAGCGCAAAGCGGTCTTTTCTTCAGATACTCGTATGCGAGTCTGATGTCCTCGTCGTCGCTGTCTTTGTAACGAAGCAATGTCAACTCATAATTCAAGGCCTTTACACTTTCCTGTAAATTATCGATGTCTTTATCGGTAATACCCGACAGGAACATATCTTTAACACTACTGAATAATTTACCAATGACACTCATTTTCAAATTAGTTTTGTTCACTGCAAAAATAGAAAAGTTTTTAATATCACTGTTTTAGTCCATGCACATTCACCTCAGTTTAGGCTACAAAAGTACAAAAACGTCCCAAAAGACATGAAACTTTTCCTATTTTTGCCGCGATTTTGCTGTATATGTTTATAGGGGAACTGATTTCGTTGGGCGTGGCCCTCTCGTGGACTGCCACCGCGTTGTTTGCGGAGGTGGGCTCGAAACGCATGGGCTCGCTGCCGTTCAACACCATCCGCATGACGATGTCGCTGCTGTTGCTCACCGTCACGCTTTGGTTAGTGATGGGCGTGCCTTATCCACGATATGCCGACGGCAGCACTTGGACGTGGCTGTTGCTTTCAGGCGTGGTTGGGTATGTCATCGGCGACTACTGCCTGATGCAGGGCTACATTCACATCGGCTCGCGCTTCGGCCAGCTTTTCATGACCCTTTCGGCGCCCACGGCGGCACTCACTGGTCGGTTGCTCCTCGGCGAACAGATGCGCCCCATAGCCATCCTTGGCATGGTCATCACTTTGAGTGGTATCGCGTTGTCCATCTTGTCAAAAAGTGACGATGCTGAACATCATGGCATACGTTTCAAGTTGCCAGCGAAAGGCATTTTCTTCGCGGCCATGGCTGGTATTTGCCAAGGCTTCGGCTTGGTGCTCAGCAAGGTGGGCTTGACGCATTACGATGCTGCCCTCACCGCCGCTGGCATCTCAGGCGATTCGTTCTTTGTCCATGCTGTGTTGCCGCTTCCTGTCAGTGTTAGCATGACTAGCAGATCGGAAGAGTGGTTCAGCAGGAATGCCGAGACCGATCT
>ERZ809497.23-NODE-23-length-14946-cov-6.985159_pt1 | contig 14946 bp, 10 predicted proteins | sample MGYA00521237_ERZ809497 | MGnify/ENA primary metagenome ERZ809497 (study PRJEB31581, sample SAMEA3312976) | metagenome | study: EMG produced TPA metagenomics assembly of the PRJEB8939 data set (Metagenomic analyses of Rumen microbiomes reveals... | reverse complement strand
TCGGCAACCCCAACCCGCTGTCGTTCCTGCGTCTGGTGCCCCATCAGGAAGCTCCGACTTCGCTGTGCTGGTCTTATTCGAACCGCAGTGCCTTGGTGCGCGTACCGCTCGGCTGGATCAACAATGGCAAGGACATGGCTGCCAACGCCAACCCGCTGGAGAAGAAGTCGAACAAGGACTTCAGCGACAAGCAAACCTTCGAATGGCGTGCCTCCGACGGCTGCGCCGACATGTACCTGCTGATGGCCGCCCTCTGCGCCGCTGCCCGTCATGGCTTCGAGATGCCCGATGCCCTCGAGATTGCTGAAAAGACCTACGTCGGCCTCGGCGTTAACATCCACGACGACAAGAACAAGAAGTTGCAAGAGTCGCTGGAGCAACTGCCCGACAGCTGCGTAGCCGCCGCCAAGGAGCTCGACAAGGACCGCGAGATCTACACCGCCAAAGGTGTGTTCTCCGATGCCATCGTCGACTACATGATCAAGTTCCTCTCCGATTTCAAGGATGCCAACCTCCGCAAGGACCTCGGCAATGACACGAAGAAAATCCTGAAGTTGGTGAAGGACAACATCCATGTCGGTTAATTGACCTTTGTAGAGACGCGCCGCGGTCTGTCTCTATTTTAATCCCTATTAAAATGAGAACCAAACCTTTCCTTTTTGTATTCAGTGTCCTGGCATTATTATGCTTTTCTAGCTGTGAACCAGACTATAGTATTTTCGTATCGACACAAGACCTTAACTTTGGGTTGGAAGCCGAAACTCAGACCATGATTGTCAGAGCCAACTGCAAATGGACCATTAAGAAGAATGACGATGCCGATTGGTACACGATTTCGCCCATGTCGGGCAAGGCTCACGACAGCATTGTCACCGTGACCGTCAACGATTACAGTGATGGTGATTATCGCGGTTCTTCGTTTGTCATCAGTTCACCTGGCGGCCACGTTCATCGTACGGTCTTCGTCAGCCAAAACAAGATGGACTTCTATGGCATGATTAATAAGGTGTACGGGGTGATGAGGGTAGAACATTGGAATACAGACTATTACGGGATGATTATTGAGGACGACTATAAGGATTATACTTATGACCCTTACGACACCACCTCTGGCTACCTGATGTATTTCCTTGATGAAGGTAGAGGCTATCAGCGCGACCATCACACCGACACTGTGGCATGGTGGTCTTTCGACTATGAATTTAATGCCGATAGTAACATCCTGCACATCAAGTTCCATCTGGCGAACGATAGCCTTGAGTCATACGACCCCACTGTGCTTTGCGCCTCTGACTCGCTTTACCGCGTTTTACACCAATACAAACCTAACTTCTGGGAACGCGCCGATATGCGTAAAGTTGGGACGATTAATCCCGAAGAAAAATCGTTGTTGCTCACGCGTTATGCCAAGAGCCGCAAAGGTAGGAATGGTATTTTTCAATTTTAATTCTTCTTTATAGAAAAACGGACAATGCCATGACAAAGGACAAAATATTCACTTGGAAATTTTGCCTTTGTTGTGGCATTTTTATTTGGTTCATCGTCAACCTGTTACAAGGCGTTTTCACCGCCATCCACGAGGATGAGGCCTATTATGCCCTTTTTGGAGAGCACCTCGCTTGGGGCTATTTCGACCACCCGCCTATGGTGGCACCGATGACCTTCTTGAGCAGCCAACTGTTTTCGGACACTTTGGGTGTGCGGTTCTACACCATCATAGTATCATGCCTCACCTTATTAATAATATGGCGTCTTCTCGGCGAGGCCAAGCCCGACAAAAACAAAGTGCTGCTGTTTTTTGTCCTGACCTTTTCCATCCTGATTGTCAACCTGTACGGCTTTGTCACCACACCTGACGCGGCCTTGTTGCTGTTTTCGGCCTTGTTTTTATTGGTCTATCAGCGTTATCTCAACAACAATTCCTGGAAAAACGCATTGTTGATGGGCTTGCTGATGGCCTTGATGGTCTACAGCAAGTACCACGCTTTCTTGCTGTTAGGTCTGATTGTGCTGTCGAACCTTAAACTGCTGAAAGACGGCAAGTTTTACGTGGCCTGTCTTTTGGCCTTGGCTTTATTGACGCCACACATCCTTTGGCAAATCAACGCCGATTTCCCAAGTTTCCGCTACCATCTTTCTGGACGCAGCGAGCCGTTCCGTTGGAGTTATTTCCTTGAGTATCTGCCCAATCAGTTGCTGGTGTTCAATCCGTTTGTCTTTGGCGCGTTGGTGTATGTTCTTTGTAAAGTTCCAGAAGGCATGTCATACCGAACCTTTCTGCCCATAGATTCGCTTCGGCTAAAGCCTCGGAATGACATGGGCAGAAAGGCGAGTGTATCTATGCCTTCTGAATTAGTCTTCGAACGTGGACTATGGTTTATACTAATCGGTTTCTTTGTCTTCTTCTGGCTGATGTCATTCCGCGGCCATGTAGAACCACATTGGACAGCTGTTGGAACAATTTCCGTTGTGGTGTTGCTTTATCGCAACGCATTGGTTGACAATAAATTGATGAAATACATCAAACGAGTCGTCGCGCCTTCCCTGCCGTTGGTGGTGGCTGTACGCATTGCACTATTGACCTCAATTGCGGCTTCTTTTGGCTTCTGCCAAGACCGACCGCGTTACGAAGCCATCGCATCGGAGGCGGGCGACCATCCTGTGGTGTTCCGAGGCTCGTTCCAGCAACCTGCTTTGTATCATTACTTTACAGGTAACGAAAGCTCCGCTTTACGTCGCTATTACGACAGGCAAACCCAATACGACCTTTGGCAGTTCGACACGGCATGGATAGGCAAACCCGTGTATGTTGAAGGCTTTGGTACAATGGAACATTTCCAAACCGCTAACCGCTTGGTGACGGAGTTTCAAATGGTTAATCATAGCGGAAACCAACCCATGGTGATCCGTACTTGCGACACCCTACACATTGATTTCTCCATCTACAATCCTTATCCACAAGCTATTGATTTCCAGCAAGGAATGATGTTAAAACTCCTACTTCTCGATGACAACAAAGTGCGGTATGGCCATTACGATTCGATTGGTGTGTTGCAACCTCACGAAACTTATCATGGTCGATTTTCGGTCGTGCTGGGCCCGCAAATCCCATTGGGCAACAACCGTTTGCTTTTGGGCATCGGTGACCCAATAGCCTTTTTTGCTGATACGAAAAACGCTGTAAATGTGGTGGTTGAAGCGCCTTAATTCTCGCTGATTCCCAAAATGATATTGCGCTGCCGAATCTCCTCCTTGACGTGCTCGGGGGAATTGAGTTCACGTGCCTTGGTGAGGATGATGGTATCGTAATCCTCGACATCGTAGAGCGCTGCATCGAGGCGATCCATATAACTATCCATCAGGAAAGCATAGTTAATACCGCTTATCTCCTTGATTTTCTCAAAGATACTCGTTACGCGATTGGGCAAACTTTCGTTGCGGATGATAAAGAGATAGTCGAGGCGCGGATTGAAGTTGAGGCTTGATTTTTTGTTGAACGAAACGGCAAGCAACCCGTAAACAGGGCCGTTTTCCTCGGCGCTGCAATGGTAATACGGATAAATGGCACCACTATGGACGAAGTCGTCTTGTCGCGAAAGCTTGATGGACAGCTTCTCGTTGAGCAACCAAACCAATTTGTAATCGGCTATGGCTGAATTGATTCCGATGACACGGGTGTCACCAAAATCGGGAGGGGCGACGGTATTTTTTTCTTTGCTGGCCATGCGGCAAAAATACTCAATTTGTCAGCATGTTGTATGTTTTTTCGGCTGCGATTTGCTCGGCGCGTTTCAGGGAAAAATCGCTACACTCGGCGTAACCCTTGTCGTCGATGAAAATCTGGACGTGAAACACTTTACGATGGTTCTCCATGGTTTCATCCAAGAGCCTAAATTCAAGGTGTTTACGCCGTTTTTGGGTCCATTCAAGGAGCTTGCTCTTGAAGTTGATGTCGGTGTTTTGCAGTTCGTCAAGGTCGATGTGGACGCGGATGATGCGGTCGACGATGATATGTTGCGAAAAGTGGAAGCCACGGTCGAGGTAGATGGCACCCATCAAGGCCTCGAAAGCATTGCCGCCCAACGAAAGAAAGCTGTTGCCCGCCTGGGAGTTCTCGTGTTTGTATTTGATGTAGTCGTCGAAGCCAAGTTTCTGTGCCAACTTGTTGAGCGAAGCGCGGCTGACGATACGCGAACGCATTTCGGTGAGGAAGCCCTCGGGCTGGGTAGGATAGGTACGGAAAAGGTAATCGCCCACAACAAGTTCAAGGACTGCATCACCAAGGTATTCTAACCGCTCGTTGCTGAGATGGTAGTCGCCAACGCTTTCCTCCGACTTCGATTTGTGCGTGAAGGCCAACTGGTACAAAGCGATGTTTTTCGGTCGAAAACCGAAAATGTTTTGGATGTAATCGGAAAGGGCTTTGTCGTCGGGAGAAAGGTGAGAAAAGAGGGCCATCTTATTCTTCGAACTTTTTGAAAATCAAGGTGGCGTTTTGTCCGCCGAAACCGAAAGAATTGGAGAGGCCGTAGTGGATGTCGCGCTTGTGGGCTTGGTTGAAAGTGAAGTCGAGGCGCGAATCGATTTGCGGGTCGTCGTCGAAGTGGTTGATGGTGGGCGGGATGATGCCTTCCTTGAGGGCCAACACGGTGGCGATGGCCTCAACGGCACCTGCGCCGCCGAGGAGATGACCCGTCATCGATTTGGTGGAGTTGATGCTGATATTATAGGCATGTTCGCCAAACACTTCCTTGATGGCGATGGGTTCGGCCAAGTCGCCCGCCGGCGTCGAAGTGCCGTGCGTGTTGATGTGGTCGATGGCTTCAGGGGCAATGCCTGCGTCGTCCAAGGCACGTTTCATGCTCAAGATACCGCCCTTGCCTTCGGGATGCGGAGCCGTGATGTGGTATGCATCGGCAGACGCACCGCCACCCACAAGCTCAGCGTAAATCTTCGCACCACGAGCTTTGGCGTGTTCGTATTCTTCCAAAATGAGGCTGCCAGCACCTTCACCCATGACGAAACCGTCGCGATGGAGATCGAAGGGTCGCGAAGCCGTCAGCGGGTCATCGTTGCGCGTCGAAAGGGCATGCATGGCGTTGAAACCGCCGATGCCGCAAACGCCGATAGCCGCACCTGCACCACCAGCCACACAAACCTTGCACTTGCCATAGCGGATGTAGTTGAAGGCGTCAATGATAGCGTGAGCCGAAGATGCACAAGCCGAAACCGTGGCGTAATTGGGGCCACAGAAGCCGTACTTGATGGAAATCACGCCGCCAGGCATGTTGGCGATCATCTTGGTGATGAGGAAAGGACTGAAACGCGGCGTAAGGTCGGTCTGCGCATATTCCATCATTTCATTATAGAAATGGTTGACGCCACCAATACCCGAAGTCAGCATGACACCGACATCGTCATAATCCGTGTTTTCTGGACTGATGCCCGAGTCGGCGATGGCTTCGTCGGCAGCGATGATGTCGAACTGCGCAAAGAGATCGTACTTGCGAGCGGTTTTCTTGTCGAAAAAATCGTCAGGGTTGTACCCTTTCACTTCGCAGGCGAAATGAGTCTTAAATAAAGCAGAATCGAAACGGGTGATGTCGCCTGCTCCGTTTTTGCCATGAATCAACCCGTCCCAGAATTCCTTGGCGGTATTTCCAATGGGGGTGATGGCACCGAGACCTGTGACAACGACTCGTTTCGATTCCATTGAGTTTAAGTTAGTTTCTAATTGAGATTAGGCTTCACGCATTTTTTCAATGAGACGGACCACATCACCCACGGTTTGGATGCTTTCTTGTTGGTCGTCCGGAATGGAGAGGTTGAAATTCTTTTCGAATTCCATCATCAGCTCGACGGTGTCCAAAGAATCGGCGCCGAGGTCGTTGGTGAAGCTGGCTTCCATAGTGACTTCTGAAGGATCAACACCGAGTTTTTCGGCAATGATCGGAACGATTTCATTCAAAATTTCTGACATAGTTCTCTAATTTTTAGTGAATAAATTAAAAGCTCGTTTTCGTTTTCGCTGCAAAAATACGACTTTTTTTAATAGGTTGTACTTTTTTGCGATTTTTCGGTTATTGTTTGACCTGTAGTTCTGGAGAATTTGCAAATCCGACCGAACTAAAGATTCACTTTTTCGGCAATGAATTGATATTCTCCAAAAAATCCTTTTCCACCTGGCTTAATGTGCGTTGCTGGTATTTCTTGTACTCGTTGGTCGCGTGTTCTATGGCTTGTTGGTGTGACACTTTCCCTGCTCCTTGTAGCAGTTTTTCACCGCTCATGGTCAGAATTTGGTCCAAATGCGCCGCCCAGTCTTTCATGGTCATGGCCTGTTGCCGTTCGGCTTGTCGTTCCGCAAAGTCCAAATATCCCGAAACAATCTGTCCCATAGCTCGCAATTCCTTCTCGTCCAAGTAGTTCTTCGCAATGACAGCATCTTTCAAATGCGGTCTGTCGCCTTCAAATGTGGTCAATCCCATGAACTCTTTTTCGGCATCAGCGCGGCTGACAATGACTTCAGCAGCCGTCTGACCGTGAACCGCATAATGAATCTTGTTTTGCACTCGTTTGAAAAACTCAATGGAAATATCGGCTTTCGGGTCGTAGTCAATGCTGGTGGCATAAATGTCTAATACCTGTCTATAGAAAACCTTTTCAGACGAACGAATGTCGCGGATGCGCTCGATGAGTTCTTTCCAATAGCCGCCACCGCCGAGGTTTTTCAGGCGGTTGTCATCGAGGGCGAAGCCTTTTTTGATGTACTCTTTCAGCACACCAGTAGCCCAAATGCGAAACTGTGTAGCTTTGGCTGAATTTACACGGTAGCCAACAGATATAATAGCGTCAAGATTATAAAACAGAGTTTGATAGTTTTTGCCATCAGCAGCAGTTGCCGAGTTTTTCTCGGTAACTGAATCTTTGTCCAATTCTGACGATGCGAAGATGTTTTTCAAATGAAGAGACACATTGTCCGTCGAACACCCAAACAATTGTGCCATAGCCTTTTGTGTCGCCCAGATTGTCTCATCTTTGACAACTACTTGGATTACTCCTTCTTCATCGGGAAGTTGGTATAATATGAATTGTGTTTCGTTGGTCATAGCTTGTTCTATTGTATTTCAATGAGGTCGGATTGCAAATCCGACCGAACAAAGAGGCTTAGTGCAAAATGATCCGATAATGCTTTCTATGTTGCAGATTTTCCATTATTGATTTTCTCCCATAAAACCTTAATCCAATCATTCACATCTTTTGTCCTCCCATCATTCGGATTTTTCGCAAGACATTCTTCCGCCAATGGTTTTATTTCCTCCAAAATAGATTTTGCGGGTTCAACTCTCTCAGTATCAAAATACAGTTTTGCAAGACTGTATTTGTGTTTTACCCAATTAATCAAGAATAGTTTACGATAGACTTCCAATAAGGGTTCTTCTGTTTCTATTGCCTTTTTGAAATAAGTTTCTGCTGATTTATAGTTTTTTAAATTGTTTTTCTGGAGAAGAGCAAAACTAATGTATGCCAAAGCTAAACTATCCTGATATACAGGATTTTTTGGTAAATGCTCTTTTATTTCTATTTGTTTTTTATAATTGGTTTCTGCTGAATTATAGTCGTTTAATTTGTTCCTTTGTAATTGTGCAAGATGGCCGTAAGCATTTGCTAACCAATACTGATATTCGGGCTTATCCTTCGGCAAACGTTCTCTTATTCTTATTGCCTTTTTGAGATTAGTTTCTGTTGATTTATAGTCGTTTAAATGTCTCCTTTGTAAATTAGCAAGATTGTAGTATATTCCTGCTAAAGAATCCTGATATTTAGGGTTATCTTTTGGTAATTTTGTTACTATTGCTAATGCCTTTTTGAGATTAGTTTCTGCTGATTTGTAGTCGTTTAAGAGAAAAGCAAGATGGTTGTATGCCAATGCTAACCAATACTGATATTCAGGGTTATCTTTCGGCAATTGTTCTCCTATTTCTATTGATATGATATTATTAGTTTTTGCCAATTTATAGTCAATTAAATGATTATCATTTAAACTGGCAAGACGCAAATATCCAACAGCTAAAGAGTTCTTGTAATCAAAATTATTCGGATCGTTTTCTACTTTCTTTAAAACTATTGCAATATACTTTTCGTATAATCTTTTTGCATAATCGCTTTTCCATGTACGGAGAAATTTAATGCCCACACTATCTAGCAAATCGTAATTGTATTCTGGAACTATATCATATTCGCACAAACTATTTCCGATACAATCTGCGTATGGGATGAATTCATAATATCCGTATTCTATGATTTCTTCAATATTACTCAAATACGCAGAATAATCCTGCTCAGAAATTCTAATTTGTCCGCGCAAGGATTCCGCCAACAAGCCGTGAAGTTTATAGGACGTACTCCCATTGGGAAAATTTTTTTGTGTCAGGATGGCACGTTTATATAGCGCAACTATTGCGTTTTCATAATCATCGTCAGAAGTAAAAACACCTTTCAAAAGGGTTTTAATTACGTTGTAATCAAGGTATTCTGCCTGCCACAAAATGAAATGGCACAATAATTTTTGCGCGTTGGGCTTGAATGTATTGTAGTCTATGAGTTTCTTCAAAAAAGAAACTATCTTATTGTGCCGTTTGATTGCACTTACACCTTCGCTAATATCTTCATCCCTGAAATACTCGTCGTAGAAAACCTTTTTGATCTCAGCCAAAGACTTTTTGGGCAGTCCGTTTAAATATAATCCAAGTTGCTCCGCCAAAATCGGGGTATAATCTATAGATTTGCAAAGCCCGTCAAAGTCTTCAAAATCATTATACTTGTCACCTGCTTTCAACAAAAACAACTTCTTTATAAACTCGCCATCTTGATTGTCGTTGAGGTTTTTGAAATTGAATGTTGTAAAATGCTCCCGCGAAAGAATCAGGACGTGCCAATTATCAATAATGCCGTGGAGATCATCTATAAACTTTTTATTATCTGCCTCTTTGGTTGTTTCGTTAATGTCTAAAACAAGCAGATTGGGTTTGTCAGATGTATAGTTTCCTTCCAAAAACGCGATTATTTTTTTATACATAAAACTCTCACCGACTTCATACGGCAAATTCAAAGTGGCATTTATCTGCTCAACAAACTCGTCTTCGATATTATTGTTGACCACCACGTATGCAATTTCGTTGAAGTCGTATTGATGCTTTTGCATCATAAGATAGGTAAGCGAGGTTTTGCCGCTGCCGCCTACGCCTACAAGATTGAAGAAACGGTTTTTAATAATCTCATTGTAAAGACCTTCAGTTTCCGCATCTCGGCGCAAAAGGTCTTTTGGAATAGAAACAGGGAATGATGGTATGGAATTGTTGGCTTTTGGTTTTGTATTATTATCGGTATTGTCAACAATCTGTTTTAAGAAATCCTTTAACTGACTGATTACTATCTCATATTTATCCTTTCTTAATTCATGGAGATTAGACCTGTTGTTATCGGCCAAATATTGATACATCCTTTTAAAATCAGCAATATAACACCCAGCATTAACGGCCTCTGTTTCAACTCTTGTCAAAGGAATTATGTCTTCTTCTTGTTGTTCGACTAATTCTTTCTTCTTCGCATCAAGATACTTATAAAACTCTTTATACGTCTCTTTATTTGTAATATTTGCATTTTCCAAAACAATTGGGAAAACTCTTTCCCATATCTTGCCATTTTCACGTATCAAATGCCATTCATTCATGCAATGCAACGATTTCAAATATCTTTCACTGATAACCACAATGATTGCAGCACCTTCTCCAATTTCTATTTCAGAATCGTTGATACACCATCGATAGTTGCAAAGATTAATTTTGTCTCGTTTGTAATAGATGTCATTTTCTTCAAGCACATTACACAAATTATTGACATCATCTTCTATGTCTGGGTGCTCATCATTAGCCCATGCATACGAAAAGTACACCGGGTTATTCGGATTTATGTATTTTTTATCCATACCAATTCATGTTTAAATTTCATTGCCCAAAAATACAAAAAAAAACTGAAATACAGTCATAAATGATTTTGTGGAAGAGTTATACTTATTTCTCAGTTCCAGCGAATTTGCAATCACGAGCGAATTTAAGAACTGCAATACTCTTAGGAAAAAATGTCAATAAACAGAGTTATAAGATTATATGCTATACAAGATCCATCACATATCTGCGCATCAAAGCGTCCAAACTGACTAAATCTGGAATCCATAGGCCTCGAATCTGCATTTCTTTCATCAATATTGTGTAATCAGGATTATTCACCAATGTAGTGGTTTTAATTGCAGTATATTCGCGGTCACATTGACAAGCCTCCAAGAGTTCTTTAACTTTTCTAATCATTCTGTTCTTAGTTTGTGTCGGAGAATTAGGATCAATGGCTTTGACATCTATAACAAAATCCTCTAATTTTTGTATCAGCTCATTGCAAACCCTGAATCTTGGTAAGCATTTTTTTTCCGAGTCGTTTAAATGAAGAGCATCTCTAGTTTCAATACCCATTGTGTCTTTGCCCTCGTAACGGTAGTTGCGGAATGCAAGATGTTCTTTGGGATCATTAATTGCAGGATTTACGATTGGGTCGGCAATAGTATCGTGATTATGTTTGCTTCCGTTGCACGATTTGCATGAAGGGAGAAGATTCTCCCATACTACTACCTCGTTAGGATATTGGTTTTTATCATGAAAATGCTCCACCTCCATATAATTCGATTCTTCTCCTAAAATGCACTCACAATAACAACACTTATTATGAGACATTTTCATGAGTTGTTTCTCAATATATGGTTCTTTCCAAACATGATTATGTTTAGGATTCGCCTTGAAAAGCGCCGTTTTATAGGCAATTACTTCGGGTGTAAGTTCCGAAGGAGCAGGTAACCGTTGAATTTTAATCATTTTTGTCCGTCAAACCTATCATTTGTATTTTTAACATCTCAGCCAGTTCGTTTCCTGGGCGAATAAGTTGCACAAGACGATTATACGCCTCATTAGCGAAACTTTTATTGTCTTCATCCAAAGCTTTTTCGAAATCAGCAATAGCTTCGCTGAATTCTTTTGTTCTATTATTCTTCATCTTCATCACTTCCTGAAGAATCTCATCAACTGTCCAGCTATAGCATCCATTTTCCATGCCTCCTTCTTCCACGATTCTGTTTTGTTCATTTCGTTTAAGACGTATTATTGTTGATTCGGAGGGTTTCATATTTGCCAAAATCAACGGGGAATGAGTAGCAATAACAAAATGACAGTCGCTATACTCACTAAAAATATTTTTAATCCATCCAACATAGTTCATTTGCCAATCAGGATGAGAACTATTTTCTGGCTCATCTATCAGAACGAGACTGTTATGTCGGATGTCAGCCATTATTCCAATAAATTGACAAAGCAAATGTGTTTCACCAGAACTGCTGTTTTCTAAACCATAAGCGGTTTCTTCTTTAACAACGTGCACAGATGGAAATGACACTAAATCCAATTGCGTCAACGCCTTTAAAGCCTTTGCATCTCTTTGGAATTCCTCGGGTTTTGACATCAAATCATAATTGATCACAATCGAAGATCCATAGTCAGCTGTCATTGATTTTTCTGCCAAAAAGTCAGCGACGGCTTTTAATGCATCTTCATCTTTGCTAAGTCGTGTGAAATAATTATTGTAGCCCCACGGTGCGGTTCGTCTATTGGGAAAGTATTTCTTCCAATTTTCAAACCTCTCCCGTAACATATCCACATTCATTTCTGGAAGGAGAAACAAAGTTTTGTATCGCATTTCATAGCTGACATGCAAATGCTCATCCAATCCAAGATTGTTCAACAAGATTCGCAACTCATCCTGAAACAAACTTTTTGATGACATGCAATCCATCAGACTTTCTACTGTTTTACGAATAATGGTGCGAGTCCCTGTCATGCTATAAGACTTTTCATTTCGTATCCCTTTGTACCTATAAAACTCATTTGACCGGGCCAAGAACTTGTCGGTAACCGTCATAGTGCTTGCAATTACTCTTTCAGGTAATACCACATCGGATAATTCAACAGCTTGTCCATTACGTAAGGCATAAAGTGATTTTGTTGGTTCAATCCAACTGACCGCAGGATTATCTTTTATTTGGGCATTCCATACACTATATATATCACCCATACATTCATAGTCGACAATAAACGAGAATCGTTTAGGTGTCAGCCTTTTTGAATGCTTTGCTTCATGTATTTCGGAAAAGACAGAGGCAACTGCTCCCATCAGATGGCTTTTACCTGTACCGTTTGCACCAATAATACCTGTTGTATATATATCAAAGGATTTAGTGTTGTCATCGCAAAATGTGATATCAACATTTTTCAAGACAGGATGCCCTGAAATCTTCAATCTGAGTAACCTGAAGCCAAAGTCATTTGGCTTAAATACCCTTATAATATTAAACTGTTTTAAAAAGTCCTTTAACTGATTGATAATTACCTCATAGTTATCCTTCTTTAATTCGGTCAGTCTGGATGTGTTGTAGTCTGCAAAATACTGATACATTTGTTTCAAATCATCAATATAAAACCCAGCATTGGCGGCTTCTGTTTCTACTCTTGTTAGAGGGATAATGCCTTCGTATTGTTGTTCAATCAGTAATTGTTCCCTCTCTTTATAATACTTGTAATACTTTTTAAATGTTTCTTTGTCAGTAATATTTGCATCTTCCAAAACAATCGGGAACACTCTTTCCCAAATTTTGCCGTTTTTACGCATCAAATGCCATTCATTCATGCAATGCAATGATTTCAAATATCTTTCGCTGATAACCACAATTATCGCAGTGCCTTCTCCGATTTCTTCCTCCGCTTTTTGTATGCTCCAACGGTAAGGGTAAAGATTTGTCTTATCTCGTTTATAATAAATGTGATTGGCTTCTAATAATTCACATAAGTTTTCTACATCTTCTTCAATGTTAGGGTGTTCACTATTTGCCCAAGCATACGAAAAATACACTGGATTATTTGGATTTATGTATCCTTTTTTCATATCAAATCATATTTTAATCTAATTATTTCACTATTATTTTAGCTAAAGCGGTAGCACCGCTTTTGTCTGTGACATGCAGGAAATATAGCCCTTTTGTAAGACAAGACAAATTGATGTCGTGACCTTCACCAAAGGTCTTAACCAATTGACCTATAGTGTTATAAACCTGCACTTGGGCAACTTCCATTCCAATAAAATGCACTTCACCATCTGTCGGGTTGGGATATATCCTAACTAAAGGTTCCTCGAATAGGTTTTTAATTTCCGTCAAATCATCCCCAATAGTCGAATTCTCAGGCAGACTATTGTCAGAATCAAGGTCTTTCAGCTTAAGATAAGGGCCGTTGCCGTCAGCTTCTATGGGCCAAGGCAGCGTATCGGCGTAATGCACTTGGTCGATGATGTTGCCCCAAGCGTCGGCCAAGACGAGGTTCTCCGACTTATTGGAGAGCTTGCGCGTGTATTGCCCGAAGGGAACCGTCTGGTAACGATCAATGAAGGCCAAGGAATCGGAGCAAAGTAAGAGTGCTTCGCGAGCGGCCAGGTGCGAGTTGTTCGGAAAACGATAGGTGATACCCAATTCGCGGAAATAAATGCCCGTCAGGTCGACATCGCTGTCGCCGTTGTTGGTGATTTCGATGAACTCGAAGTGGTCGCCGTCAATGCCCCAATAGTCCATCGGATGGTAATGGATTTTGGAAATGACCAACGGCGGCAAATCCACATCCATGCAGTCCTGAGTGAAACCTACATAGTTATTCAACCAATTGATACGCTGTTGAATCCAAGTCTTCATGTTGTTGACATAGGTGGCGTGTTGGTTCATCTGGTTCCAGCGTTGGTTGTCGCGAGCGACGGCTTCGGAAATCAGCTCATCGATTTCGTCGATACGTGAGCACACATGGTCATAACTCAAAGGTTGTCCTGGCTCGGTCAGCTCAAACCAGCGTTTGGCCATATAACAACGGAAAAGGTCGGTGTCAAACAAGTCTTTCCAGAACTTCGGGCCGTTGTTGTCCGCATTGTTGAACTGCCACACGTCGTACTTGCTGCGGTTTCCGAAGGCATCGTAGCCGTATGCAAGGTTGTAATCCCAAACCGGACCTGCCCTCAATTTACCGCAACGATCCTTATGGAAGAAGGTGCTGAACGAATACACGTCTACGTTGGAGGAAAACTCGGCAATCATCATAAAATCAACAAACGACGGAATGTCAATGACCGACGGAATACCCGAAGCGGCAGAGGTATTATGCTGATTGGCAACAGACGCAAGGTTGTTGAACACGTCATGGATATAGTTCTTTTGCGTGTTGGTGACCTCGGAGGGCTTGGGGTAATGGAGGATAAAATCGGTGCTGACGCCCCAGCCTCCCCAGCCACCGCTACCATAGCCTTGCATGGTCCAGGCCACAGGGTCTCCGCCGGTGGTTTTGTCGGCCTTGACGATATAGCCGCCCGTCACCTCGGAATAGCTATTGCAGGTCTGGTCCATCTTCTCAATGTTGACGCGACCTTTGTCGGGCTTGATTTTCTCCAAGAAAACATACAGCCCCTTGTAGTCGCCATTAATCACCACCTCGCAATACTGGCGGCGCGAGGCGTACTGTCCGAGCGCTTCGGAAAGTTCGTACGACAAGAAATCGCGCATACCCGTCTGGTCGTATGCCAAAGAGTTGAGAATCCAGTCGTTCTCTTCGGGCATATTGAAAATGCTGACGTTGTTGTTGGTAACATTATCGTCCTGCAAGGTCTCCAAGGCGTAAGGTTTCTTGTTGAAATTCTGCGAACTACTACCGCGCCTCTCGATGCCAATGCGACCGTCATAGTTCAGAAACTCTGGGTTGTCGATGTCGCTCATGTAGTTGCGCGAGCCGTCCTGATGGCAGATGATTTTCATCGCTCCCA
>ERZ809497.22-NODE-22-length-14960-cov-7.929420_pt1 | contig 14960 bp, 27 predicted proteins | sample MGYA00521237_ERZ809497 | MGnify/ENA primary metagenome ERZ809497 (study PRJEB31581, sample SAMEA3312976) | metagenome | study: EMG produced TPA metagenomics assembly of the PRJEB8939 data set (Metagenomic analyses of Rumen microbiomes reveals... | reverse complement strand
GCTAGTTATTATGTTTAACGTTGCAAAGATATATATAATGTTGCATCAATTCCAAATTTTTTTACAACTTTTTTCAAAAAAAATTACATTATGGCGATAATCAAAGACTTACAGACACAAAAAACGGCGATTTGTTTTGGCAGCACAAATCACCGTAAAATCAATATGAATGTATATTTAGAGAAAAACGCGGATTAAAAGAAAAGCGCGGCTTTCACCCCGCGCTCTGACGAAATACACACACTCAATCAAACATGATTGTATGTAAAACACGATTTAATTTCTAACACGATGCAAAGATATATATAATGTTGCATCTTTACAACTTTTTTTGCAACTTTTTTCACGTGAAACATCATTTTTAAATTTTATTTTACTTTTTGTCAACGCAAAGGCGGCATTTTTAAACACTTGTAAAATAAGATATACTTTAATTTCGACGGGTAACGCCGCGACGCTGCCTTTGGTTGTGTTTCGCCAAAACTTTGATTGCAATATAGCGCAATGCGTCCATACAGTGGTTAAAGTCGTCAATGGGTCTGCCCGTCTTGTTTCCGCTTTTGTCAGTCTCCCAAACGTAATTGCGATATTCTTTTATAAAATTCGTGCTTTCGCGGGTGATGCTGATGTCCTCGCACTCCTGCAAAACGCTAATGCCAAATAATATGCTGTCGTTCCCTTTTTCGCTCGGTATGACTTTGAACCCGTACTCGTTAACCTCGTGTATGGATTTCGGCTCGGCGCAATCGGCGACAATCAAGGTGTTTGCGGTGCAGCCCTGGTGTTTCAGCTCTGCGGCAATATCTTTGTTGGTCATTCCCGTTTTATAGCACATTTCATGCAGATACACACCGCCGTTGTATCTGTAAAGCCCTATTATTGCGGTGGGGTCGTTTATAAATCCAAAGTCCATGCCTACACCAAGCAACACCGCGTCCGTCGGGATAGCATCGACAAAATGCCAATTGGAGAAAACACAGCCTTGTATGCTGCCGACTTCGCCCAGACCGTACACTTTCCACCAGTTCGCCCAATATGCGCTTTTAATGTTGCTTTCAATAAACGGGTTGAGGAGGTCGGGGTCGTAAAATGCGCGGGTTTTCGCCTTTTCAATCTCCGCAACTATGATGTCGGGGAGTGCCTCGTTATCTTTGTAGGTAAGTGTAAGAGTTTCGGTGTCGGGGTCGTCTTTTATTTCAGTGTGAACCCAAAACTCCGCCGTTGGGTTAAAATCCAGCCAAATATATTTCTTAGTACGTATGGCGAGCTGGCTGTATGTCTCAAAGTCCACCGCGTTACATTCGTTTATATAAAGAATGTCCCTTCTTGGTCCTCGCACCTTGCTTTGTTTGTCTGCGGAAAAGAATTCGATAAAACTGCCGTTTGTGAATGTGTATGTAAAACTCGATTTATTCCAATGCTCTGGAATAAACCTCTCCGTGCATTGCATAATCTTTAAAAAGTCACGCATTGCACCCTTGCGGAGGTGGGGTATGCTCTCGGACACAACGGATATTTCAAGCCGACGCCGTGTGGCTGCGTCAATCAATAGGGGGAGGATGCCGTATGTCTTACCCGCACTCGTTCCGCCTGGAATGATACGCACACGCGCCGACAATTTCCGCAACTTCTTGATTGCGGTCGTATATGTGAAGCCGTCAACACTCCGTCTCCTCGTCGTCGTCATAGTCTCCAAATAGTGGTTGTTCCATCTTGACGCTTACATCGTTTTCGACCTTTTCAACGTAGCCTCTATCCTTGCAAATTGTTTTTGCTGCAAAAATAATCGCCGCCGTGTCGCCCGCGTTAATCCGTTGCATCAAGGCGTTTTCTATAAAGTCCATGCGCACTTCTTTTACATCGTCCGCCGCCGCCTTAAAATCGGGGTCATTCGCGTACCAATTGTAAAAGGTTTGGCGGTTTATTCCATACGCCCGACAAGATACGGAAATATTGCCGAGTTTCTCCTTGAATATCTCCAAAAATTTCTTTTTACTTTTCATTTTTTTATGTGTCGAAATTGTCTAAAATTTTTGCAAATATAAAAATTTTTATGTAATTTTGTGCCATTACAAAAAATTAAAATTGCTTAATATGATAACGGCTATTATAGGAAGTCGAAATATAACCGCCTTTGATTTGTCAAAGGTCGTCCCGTCCGATACTACGGTGATAGTGTCGGGCGGTGCAACGGGTGTTGATACGCTCGCCGCCAGATACGCACGTGCAAAACGTCTGCCCCTCGTCGAGTTCAAACCGAATTACCGCGAATTTGGCAAGGGTGCTCCGTTTGTCCGCAACCGCCAAATAATTGATTATTGTGATAACGTCGTCGCGGTGTGGGATGGTGTGTCAAAGGGGACAAAATACACGGTCGATTATGCCAGGAAACAAGGCAAAAAAGTAAAGTTAATTGTTGTTGACACCTGCGAAACACAAAACATTTTTGCCAACCAAACAATCGTGCATTGCCTCTAATGTACTTCCCGTCGTTATAATGTCGTCGTACAAAATTATGTTTGTTTCGGCAACTTCTTTGACGACTGTAAATGTCGGGTTTATTCTCATCTTTGTTTTACACTCGAAAACATCTTTATAAAACTTTATCCCTATTTTCTCGGCGGTGATACAACAAACGCGCTCGGCGAAGTTGTTTATCTTGTGCCGTCTCTTTGGAGCTGTCACCAATGCCCACCCGTCAAAATTTCGCAATATCTTTTGCAATGAAGATGCGAAACACTCCGCAAAATACTCGGCATTGTCGGGGTTTTCTTTTATCTTGGTCAGCAGTTCCCCGTCCTTTGATTTTTTGAAATTACACAATACAATCAAATCGGGTTTTGTGATGGTTGACGGGCGGGGTGTCAGTTCGCACCGCGCCTCCGCCTTTTCGCTCCATTTCTCCACCTCTACGCCCCACCCTTGCAAAGATTGTTTGTCCCATTCAGATAACAACTTTGCCTTGTCGTCGTCACCAAAACCAACGTTATCTTTTATGGCGTATTCTTGCAGTTTGGCGACGGGTGTCTCGACGGGTAGCACCTTACACCGCAATATTTTTAGCCCCAAGGATTTACAAGCCTTAAATCTCATATTGCCGCCGATAACAACAAACTTGCCGTTGTGAGGATAGACAATTAACTCCCTCAACGACAGCATTTCGGGCGCGTCTTTTATGGAGCGTTTAAGCGCGTCCAGCCTCTTGCGCGATATTTTGCGCGGATTGGATGGCAAGCCGTTGATTTGTCCCTCGTTTGGCTCTATAACGCTGATGTTTAAATCTTTTATCTCCATTGTTTCACGTGAAATTAAAACAAATACCCCGTCCGCCTCTTGTATTCGTCCAATTGGTGACGCGGTACAAATAGTTTTTCAACGGCGGCTTTGCCGTTGCTGTTGGCCGCCAACGTACACACCGTCCGCGTCTGCGCAACCGTCACAAATTCGGGCGGCATAGAATACTCGGAAATTATGACAAGCCCGCGCTGGCTTAACGCCCATTGGTAGAATGTGCCGTGGTCAAAGTCTCCGACCGTGTAACCCTCGGTATTAGCGTAGGGCGGGTCGCAATATATGACGGCATCTTCGCGGATCAACATATCTTTGTATGACTGTTGCACCGCTTGCAACCGTCCGATATTGCGCATACCTTTCAAGCCTCGCAACCTTGTAATATTTTGATGGTGTTCCAGGCTGTAAAATGAATACAGACCCTCCAACGATATAAGGCTGCGTATGTCCGCGCCGCTGTCACCGTCCAAACCAAACAACGTCTCGTAATCCCTCGGCAACGGCATAAACGTTTGCATTTTGGCGTATGCCTCGGCGGTCGGGAACTGCCATTGCGATTTACCGAAATAATGACGCTCCATATTGGTGCCAAGCCTCACGCCGACTTCTCGTTGTGTCTTCAATCCGCTTTTCTTAAAAGCGTCCACCAAATACTGCCGCAACTCCTCCGACCTTTCGGCAATCTTTGTTTGGAGTTTCCCTTTGAAGTCTGCAAAACATAAATTTGTACCCATTACCTCGGACAAATACCAATCCGTGTATTTTTGTTTTACAAACTCCAAATTATTGAATATCCACCGCCGAGATGCAGACGGACACCCCATTCTTTTTAAGTCTGAAAAATCGCCAAACACCCGCGCCTTGTGCAATGCGAGTTTAAACGGCTCAATCTCCTTTGCGTAAATGTAGGTGTCGCCCTTGCCGCCAAACGAGTAGCAGAAGGCGGCAATCTCATTTGTGGTGTAGGTTTTTTTAAACTCGTCCCTATCAATGAAACGTTGCAGCCTATCGTCGTCATACTCTCCACGCGCCGCCCTTACGAAACATTGACAAAGGGGGTTGAGGTCGTTATATAAAAAACTCTTGTATTTGCCGCTAAGCAATGCCGCGTGAGTGACGGCACCACCGCCGCCGAAAACGTCAACAAACATCTTCGCGGAGGGTATGTTAGCCAACACCCAGTCGGCAATCTTGTTTTTGCTCCCTTGATAGTTCAGACCGTACACCATGTTTCACGTGAAATTAAGGTTAAACGGTCTGCGACTGCGCTATCCTTTCCGCCTTGCCGTTGGTCAGTTTTTCCCAACGGGCGATAATGATGTCGCACTCTTTCGCCGACAATTCCATCATAAAGCATTGTTTTTTCAATTGCTCGGCTGCAATCAAGGTCGTACCCGTGCCGCCAAACAAATCAAGGACCGACACGGCGGCAAAGTTTTTTACAAAATGCGCCGCGAGGTCAATCGGGAATGTTGCCGCGTTTACGTCGTTGTACTCATTCGCCGCCGCGTTTGCGGTCGCTACGCTGTTGTACACCGCCTCACCCTTTTGCCATTGAGGGTGGGCAAACTTGCGTTTTTTCGAGAGAGAAAAACAATATATGGGCTCGGCGATGTTTCCCAACAATCCGTATTGCGCGGGGAAAAACGGCATAAACGCGCCGCTCTTCTCCCATACAATGATACCTTTGAAAAACTCGGCATTTGCACCAATCATTTTTGCCGTGCCGTACAATGCGCCTTTGCAACAGCCAATATTAAACATAACATCGTCGGCATTGTTTAGGGCATTGTTTAGGGCATTTTGCAAAAATTCATAATATTGCTCGTCGGTCAAGTCGTCGCTGTATTCCTCGTAGGTGTCGTTTTTGAGGTATGCCGACTCGTCCTTGATGTGTTTGTTTGCAAATTCCGCCATAACGTTATACGGCGGTGATGTAAAGCAAATGTCCGCCCGTTTTCCGTCCATAAGCAAGGCGACGTCCGCCGCGTTTGTACTGTCTCCGCACATAAGGCGGTGGTCGCCCAACTGCCAGATGTCGCCCTTTTGCGCCCTGGGCGTTATTGTTTCGTTTGCCTCATCGAAATTGTCATCTTTTACCTCTTGCGTCTCCTCGTCGGCCTTTTCCTCTGCATCTTCCCACAAAGGCAATTCAACACCCCACGCCATAACCTCGGGAGCGTCCCATTCGTTGGCTAAAATATCCCAGTCGTACTCTCCGAACGACTCGTTGTCTTTTATCGCGTATTCGCGCAATTTTAGGGGGGGGGTGGCTACATCAAGAACCTTGCAAGGGAGCGTCTTGTACCCAAGCTCTTTGCACGCTCTAAGGCGCATATTTCCACCTATAACAACGAATTTGCCGCCGTCTATTGGATAGACAAGCAGCTCGCGCAATTTCAGCATCTCGGGCGCGTCGGTGATGCTCTTTTTCAAAAGCTCATACCGACCGTCCTTGATTTGTCGGGGGTTCTTAGGCAAACCGTCAACTTGCCCGTTGTTGGTCTGCAATAACTTTATTTCAATTTCTTTCGTCTCCATCTTTGATTAAAAAATTTTTTCACGCGGAACACTTGCAAACATAACCAAAACTCCGCCTTTGTCTTGACGAAGGCTTGCATCTGTCGGTCGTCCTCGCCGTATATGGACACACACCAATCCTCCGTATCTCTCCATTTCTGCACAAACAAAGTGCCGACGGGCAAACGCTTTTTGAATGACTTTTCGCCTTTGATTACTAAATCAAAATCATCTAAATAGTTCGCCAAAAAAGCTGCCGTTATTTTTTCGCTATCCTGCAACGTTTTTTCCATTTTTTGCCATATTAGTGAATTTCAGCACAAAATCCTGCGCCATCTTGTTGGCTATGACAAGGACGCTGTTGTGCACGTCCATATCAGCCATATAGTTGAGGTCTTGCGGCAATATCTGCAATGCCTCGACCGCGTTTTCAAAGTTGCGCTTTTCCTGGCTCGGCTTGATGCGGTCCAACGTCTTGTAAATGTCGTATCCCTCTTTGAGATATTGCCACGGATTTTCAACGAGAGACAGCACCTCGACGGCGTGATGCAACATAGTTCCTACAACCAGCAACATCGCAATCAGTTTTTCATAAACGCAATCATTGTAAGACACGTATTTTGCAATGCAGCGTTTCAGCATCTCAACGTCGGGTGACAGACCCTCCGCCACCTCGTTCAATAACCTTTTGACGGTCTTTGCGTCTGCATCGGTGGCTGGTGTGCGCCGTGTTACGGTGTACAAGTTCATTTGCCGGGACTCCAATCCGTTGACGGTCAGCCATAGACCGTGGCGGAAGTTGTGGTTTTTTGTCAGTCTCGGCTCGTCCATTCTGTTTAATTCCTCTTTGATTTGCGCCAATTCGTTGAGGGCGATTTTTTGCGCCATCAATGACTGCGTCGCGCATATCTCAAACGGGAATGATAATTTTTTGTTTTGCATCGTGTTTATGTTGTTAGTGTGTGTTTGAGGGTGTCTGACAACGGGAAAGCCAACTTGTCATAATTGGTTGCCATCAGTGCCAGCCACGCTTTAAAATCCAACTTTACCGCCGTGGGGTAGGTGATTATGTCGCCCTTGTCAAAAACGGCATTCCATAACCCCATCTGCCCTTTTGTCGGCATTTCGACTACGGGGCGCGGATTGCGGAAAAACCACCCGTACCCCTTTTTTATCATACCCCAATTTTCACGTGAAACGCGGGTTTTGTACCACACGTCCTCGGTAAAATCCGCAACGGGTCTAACGTCGTAAAGCTCGACAAAACCCACCGTCACGCCGTTACGCTCCGAACGTCCAACCCCCTTATTGCTGGAACATATCAGAATATCACCACGGTATTTTATACGGTGGCTGCGTATTTCCACGGATTTCTCGGCAAAGGTGATGCCGTCGTCGGAAAATGCCGCTGTAATAAGGCAATCCGCAAACGGCTGTTTTACGGTCAATGCGCGGAACTTGTCGTGGCGGTCGGGGTCATATAATTTTGCGTTAATCTGCATTTTGTTTCACGTGAAATTAAAACGGGAGGTCGTCGTTTGAACTTGACGGGACGGCGGTGTCTTGTGATACGGGCGCGGTGGCTGTCGGGTTGGTTGGTTGATCTATTGGCGCGAATTGTCCGCCGCCCTGGGACTTGCCGCCCAAAAGTTCGATTTTGTCAACAATGACCTCCGTAATGTTGCGGAGTGTGCCGTCTTGTGCGGTGTACTGCCTCGTTTTCGTCTCACCCGCCACAAAAAGCCTTTCGCCCTTGTGGACGTAACCCTCGACAACCTTGGCTTGTGCGTTTCTGGCAACGACGTTGAACCATTCCGTATGGTCGGGAACTTGCCGACCGTCCTTGGTGGTGTAGCCCTTTTTGGTTACGCCGATAGTGAATTGCGCGACCTTGCCGCCGTCGTTGAAGTCTGTGATACGCGGGTCGCCGCCCACATATCCAATTATCAATTGTGTGTTCATAACGTGTGTGTATTAGTTCGTGATTGATTTTACAATGTTGTAAATGCTGTAAACGTAGGAGGCAAGTGTAAGGACGATAAACGCCCACACACAAAATTTTATCCTCCTCACCTGTTTCTGTTTCTTTTCGTCTTCCTTTTGTTTCTTTTCGTCTTCCATATCAAAACTCGTTAAAAACTTGCAGACGGTCGGGACAGCCGAACATCTGCAAAATTTGGTTAATCTCGCCGACCGTGATTGTCGGCTTTCTTAGCTCTACACGGTTGTCGCGGAAATTGCCGAAAAATTCAACCTTGTTTGTTATCCTGGAATGGTTAAATTTTACGTTGAACGCGCCCTTCGCAAATTGGCTCATTAGCTCGTTGTTACAGTAAGCCTCCCACCCGTTGCGCACCATCAAAAAAGGCGTTATTGCCGTGCCGTTGTGCGCGGTGATTTCGTTGGCGAGGCTCTGTCTCGCTGCATCTGCATTGTTTTTGGCTCGGACGATGCCGCCCAGCCTTGACAACTCACGGCGTAATTTTGCCGCCATCTTTCCGTTACTCCTTATGTGCTTTTTGTTTTTCATGCTGCAAATATACAAAAACTTTTTTTTAATGCAAAATTGTTTTGATTATTTTTTTATGTTTGTCGGCTCTATGTATTCAACACCGTTTGCCTCGCACATCTCCTCGAATGTGTATGTAAAATCCGCGTACCACGTCGCGTAACTGATGCCTCTTGCGTCAAATTGGTAACATTGATTTTGTCGCCTTGCAATGCAAATGTCTTGGAATAAATATTTTGTTTGTGGTGAAATGTCGTAGTTTATGAAACATACGACTACGATATTAGCATCAAGCAACGTTTTTAACCGTGCATAATCCTTGCTTGTCTTGTATGCCTCGGATTTCAGACCGTCGGCATTATAAACGGGTTTTTTCTGCATAGTGTTTAGTTTTTGTCGTCATTTTCCATTCGCATTAATATTCCATTCGTCACAAAGTTTGTCGCGGTACAAGTTGACCGCAAATTCGACCGCTCTCTCCAATGTCGGCAAAACGGTCGTTTCTTTTCTGCGCACTTCCAACTTCTGCGACGAATAACTAACGCCAATCTCAATGTCGTATTCGTATCCGTCGCCCCTGAATGTAACGCCAACAACTTGACCCAATTTTATCTCGTCACCTTTAACGACATAAACCTTGTCGCCGATGCTGTAAGCCGTTTTAAAGTTGATTACTTCCATTTTTTTTATTGTTTTACGTGAAACATTAGATTTTGAATTGCGGCAAGCCTACGATTTCAAAAAGTGTGTTTAATTGCGCCACCGTGGCAACGTTAATTCGCACATGAAAAATGCCGTCTGAACTCAAATCAATTTTGTTTATGCGCTTGCGAAAATCAACATTGACATAAATTTCGTCAATCTCTTTTTCCATCTTCACGACCGCCTCGTTTTCGTACAACATCTTCCAACCCGCCGCCGTCAATATCTCGGGCGTTACTTTTGCGGAATAACGCACGAAACGCTTTGGCACAATCGGCATTTTGTCCGTTATTTTGCAGTCGTAAAAATATGTTACGATGCAACCGTCATCGTCTTGGGTGTTGCCCCGTCCCTCTGCACACCCGCCGCCAACGTGCATAATGCAATCGCGACAAGGCGTGAAAAATTCTCCGCGTTTCATTTTCTTTTGTGTATTTCTCCGAGGGCGGGGTTTTCGTGAATGTTACCCACGACCTCTGCATCAAGGTTTGTTGTTTCGTTCTTATATTCGCGTAAAAGGCGGCTTAACTCCATCGTGAAGCCGTATGTGTGCCGAACATCAAAACGGAAGTATTTGTCATTGTAAAAGACGACATAAACGCCTTTTGCATCTGTTTGTTTTAGCGCGTCGCCCTCGTAAACGTCGCGCCCGTTCTTGTCCTTTGCGACCCACTCACCCACCGTTGCGGGGTCAACGTCCATCAATCCGACGTCGGTGTGTATGATGTGCCGTTCTGGGAACATTGCGTCCCCTGCAACGTGGGTGTAATATCCGTACACCCAAAATGGCGGATTGCCGTTGTGCGGGTCGTATAGTCCCCGTGTTAACTTGTTTTTCATAATAGCCAATATCCGTTTGGGTTTGGGGGAAACACATCTTCAAAAGATTGTGGACGAGGTGTTTCTATGGGCGCGTTTTGTGCCTTTTTATCTCCTCTTCCAAGCCATTCTTTTACGATTTCTTTTCCTTTTTCGAGTTCGGACACCCTCTCTTTGAGTCTGTTGTAGTCATCCCAAAACGGTTTTAAACATCCATCCTCAAAAAGTTCCACAATAGCGTTATAAACGTGCATCCCTATCGGTTGCCCAAATGTAACTTCGTAATTGTACTTTTCGAGTGTTGGAAATATTGTTTTGAAAAATTCCGATTGCTCGTCTTTTTTTGCGCACATTCGGCAAAATTCAAACTCGTTTTTTACTTTTGGCTCTTTGTGTGTCTTCATAGCGTTTCACGTGAAAATGTTAAACGTCGAGAAATTCTCGGCGGCTCTCCACCATTTCCGCGATTTTTTCTTCGGCGCGGTCGAGCCTCATCTGTAAATCTTTGATGCGCTCGCCTTTTTGTTGCACCATTTTGTAATATTCGTCGCGGTACTCGTCGCACTTCTTGACAAGTGCAATGTTGTTTTTCTCTATAATGTCGTATTTTGATTTTACAAAATCCGCCATCTCCTGCAAACTTTCCTCAAACCAATCCGAGGTAAAATTCTGTTTGCGCTCAATTTCGGCGATTTTCTCCGCCACTGTCGTTGCTGCCATAGTCAAAATTTTAGTTTAGAAACAAAATCATTGTGTCCACACAAATTTAAGAACGTCACCAGCTCGCCAATTGTCGTTGCGTTGAAGATGTTGTCGCGCACCTCGTCAACAGCAATGATGGTGTAAATACCGTCCCGCCTCTTGTATACGTCTATTGATACGGGTGTTTGCTCCTTTGTTGTACACCACCGCGAAAATCCCAAGTCTGCGTCGTTGAAATTGGTGGTGAAAAATTCGTCTGTCAGTGGTTGCGCTTGCCATGCCGCCTTTTCCGCCTTTTCTTTCGGCACACCGTTTATTTGGTAGATGCCTTTGAAATAGGTCTCGCAAAATACCAGCAATTCCGCCGTCGGATATTCGCGGCTTGTTAGAGCCTTGGTGCAGTCTCCGAGATAGACAAACAGCCTCGCCTTGCCTTTAACGTCCGACAATATCACCGATATATCCGACATTCCGATAAAGTGCATAAAACACTCCTTGCGTAGATTTTCAAACATTTTTTTTTGATGTTTTACGTGAAACATTGTTACATTGGCAAGTCTGCGTCCTCGTCGAAATAGTCGGCGGGGCTGCATTGCGCCCTTCCGTTAATCTGCCACACCGCGTCCAAAAGCGGGTTACTTGTAAGCATCGCCAGGGCTTGCACATCTTTTGTAGTGCAATGCGAATTAAAGAACGGTTGCGCGGGATCAACGAATGTATGATGGGGACTAATGCGGGGGTCTGATATAAAAATCTCGCGGACTTCGTTGTAGTCTGCATTGAAACGGGTCGCCATATCCGCGAATTGTGCGCAAAATACCACCTTTAATGCGATGGCGCAATTTTCCATATATTTCGCCAATTCTGCATTGATGCTGGTTGTTTTGATAAAGCGGTGCGAGCCGTTGTGGCAATGCTGCAATATTTTTTGCACAGCGTTTGTCCACATCTTGTCACCGCCCAATACGGTGAAGTCAAAGTTGAACAAATCGCGACGGCTGTGGATTGTGCAGCCGTACCAAACGGGGCTGCATACAATCGGCATGAATGGAAACTTTGCCCTTAGTTTGTCAGTAGTGCCAGGCAACACCGTTGTACATATCACAAAAACGCCGTCATACGCCCGCCTTTCCAAATTCATTTGTATTGCGGTCTCCACGTTGGAGGTGTCGCAAGGGTTCTCGCCGTTAATTTCGGCGGGGACGCAAATAAAAATTGCGTCGTATTCGCTGTATTGGGGTGTCCCTTTGATGTAGCCTTCATATTTGATGTCGGCAACGTCTGGGCGTATCGGCTCCAACTCCGTTTCGAGCTGTTGCCCAATTTCGCCGTGTCCGACAATAAGTGTCCTTGATTTACTCATTATGATATATTTTTTGATAGTGATTTTTAAAACCGTCGTGTGTCTCCATCAGTTTCTGCCTCATCCATTCGGGCATCCACGTCCCACTGAATTGATGCACCGCGAATGTTTGCGCGTTTGCGTACATTTCGCCGGTCTCGGGATTGTAACCGCAAAAATACTCTTTGGGGAAAATAGTCATATCTCCGACTATCTGGAAACGGTCTGCGCGGTAGATGTCGAAACCCATACCTTCCAACAGTTCCGTTTCCCTAATTGTACAATTTACAAAGATTGGCTCGCCCTTTGCGGTGCAAAATCTCAAACCTTCGTACATCTCGACCATCTTGTTAACTACCAGCCCGTCGGGGACGCTGCCGAGAATAAGACCCGACGCGAACATTCCGCCGTTGGAGACACCGCCAAATGCCGAATTGTGCAAAAGCGACGTTAAATCCTTGATGATACGGACGTCGCTGTCAACATAAATGCCGCCGTATTGCTGCAACACCCACCACCGCGCATAATCGGAAACAAAGGCATAATTGCCCGTGTCGTATGCGTCGGCGGCAAACTTGCACCGCCTCACATCAAAATTGTTTTCATTCCAAAATTGGATAATGAAGTCGGGCAAGATTTCGCGCCACGTCTTGACGCAATCTTTGTTGATTTGCGGCATACGTTTGTTGCCGAACCAACACCAATGTAATATTTTGGGGATTTTCTGCATGGTTGATTTTTTTTAAAACAACGGGCGAGACTTGCGCCGCGCCCGTTGCCGCTCCTTATCTGTGGTGCGGGGTTCCCAGGCCTCTCGTGAACGTGGATTTATTTCTTTCTTGCACTGGCGTTGATTTCTCGCGCCGTCTGGGCGAGGCTCTGTATCACCGCCGAGTAATGGTTTTTGATTGCCACGTCAACCTTAGCGGTTAACAACTTTGAAAATGTGGCTTTCACTGTTTCGCGGTCTCCGCTCTGGGTGTAGCGGATTGTGGCGATATATCTGCCGCCTTGACGCTCCGTGGTAATGATTGCGCCGTCGCGGTAAACTGTTTTTGTCTTTGCTGTGCTCATAATCGTGTGCTTTTGTGTGTTAGTATTTCGTTCTGTTTTGATGATACAAAATTACATTAATAATTTGTATCGTGCAAATTTTTTTAGTTAATAGATGTTAAAACCATTAACTTTTTTTCGTTGCGTCCTGCGCTTTAAGTTTGTCAAAATATGCCCTTATTACGCGGTGCATCGCCACCGTCAAGGCCAACGGTTGTAACTCTCTTGCATCTTTGCCCGTGTGTATCACCCATTTAGCCTCGTAATAATTACGGTAGCCGAGTTCGGCTTGCAGACAATAACGGTTGTATGCGCGTTGTTTGTCGTCGTCTGTCACTTGCACCGCCTCGATAAGTCCAAGCTCCAAAAGATAATTATACACGACCACGTCCTCGTGACCGCCAAAATTAAGGCGGTGTGTCTTGACATATTCGTCGTAAACTCTGCGCGTTATCCCTTTTTTGTCCCACCCTTGCGACGTTCCCGCCGTCAATGCCTTGGGTGTCTCCTTTGGAATTTCCCGCGCTTTTTGTATTGTGACACCCTGCCTTTTTCGGTAAGCCGTCACGACCTTAGAAATATAATCGGCGTTGAATGCCTGGTAATGTGCGCGGTCTGGCTCTCCGTTCCCGTTCTTTGGTAGGTACGGGTCCAACTCTCCGACGATTAACAGTTCAAAGGCTGTTTTTATGTCAACGGTCGTGAGGTCTGAATGATAACGGCGTAATATTTCCGCTATACGGGTGACGAGATACCGCCACTCCATTTCCTCGGGCTTACGGTAGCCGACGTCCAGGGCGATAAAATTAAACATCTGCATCAATGTTTCGACCAATGCCGCCGTTTCATACTCGCCGACTAATGTCCCATTTGCCGCCGCCAATATTGCGCGGTCTGCCTTGCCCATCTTGGACAATACGCGAGTTTCGTCTGCATACCTGCGCATTTCCGAGACCACGGGCGGGACTTTATGTTGTATTGCAACTGCTGCTGTTTCCATAATTTACTTGCATTTATATGTCTGGTAAGAGAATGACACCGACTGCGAGACAATGTAAGTTTTGCCACATTTCGGGCAATCGAAGTCTGTTTCAAATTCCAACTCGTTGGGGATAAATTCAGTATAATCCATTTTATAGACGTGTCCGCAATACGGGCAAATCCACTCGTTGCCCACCGAGTAGTGGGCGACCTCGTCATCAACGTTTTCCCATTCGACTTTATCCATTTTCTTGATGTTTTACGTGAAACAAAGGGCGGGGCGGGGATGCCGCCGCCCGTGTTCTTACATTCCCAAAATCTTTTTGAGGAGTTTGCGCTCTGTATGCCAGTTGTAGTCTTCGAGATAATCAAAGAAATTTTCCCACTCTGTCGGGGTCATTTCCTTGTGGTTGAGGGTGAACGCGAAACACGCTGGCTTTGCCATTTCGTCTCTCTCCCTCTGGTCTGCATCGTTCCACATTTCGTCGGTGAAATAGCGGTCGTTTATTTCGTCAAGTTCCGACATAAGCGCGTCGAAGTCGGGGGTCTGAAAATTTACTTTAATTGTCTGTGTCATTTTGATAGTGTTTTTGTGTGTTAGTATTTCGTTCTGTTTTGATGATACAAAATTACATTAATAATTTGTATAGTGCAAATTATTTTAGTTAATAGATGTTAAAACACTAACATTTTTTTAAAAGTCCCCATTTAGATAATTGCGGGCGAAGTTCCAATCCACACCGCCGCCGCCTTTCGCCGCTTGTTTCACGTGCAACTTGTTTTTATCTCTGTCTCCGCGTATGAACGTGCGCACGGTCGCCAGCCACCCACGGGCGGTGCGCTTGGTGTCGCTGGTGTCGCTCCAATCCTTGACGGCATTATAATAATATTCGAGGTCGATGTCCTTGTAAACGTCGTCGGTAAACGCTGCAAAGAATGTGTCGCGGTCTGCTGCGGAACTGTTGCGGAATAGGGTTTTTGTTACATCTGATTCCGGGGGGGGGGGTGGATATGGTCAACCAGTTTGCACAACAGAAACCA
>ERZ809497.21-NODE-21-length-15218-cov-6.416936_pt1 | contig 15218 bp, 20 predicted proteins | sample MGYA00521237_ERZ809497 | MGnify/ENA primary metagenome ERZ809497 (study PRJEB31581, sample SAMEA3312976) | metagenome | study: EMG produced TPA metagenomics assembly of the PRJEB8939 data set (Metagenomic analyses of Rumen microbiomes reveals... | reverse complement strand
TACGGCGACCAGCGAGATCTACACTCTTTCCCTACGCGACTCTCTTCCGATCTGCTAGTTATGACTTAATACTTAATGTCGCACAATATTTATGGCCAGACATTAAGCCATACGCTTCAACACGATCTACAAACCATCTCACAACAAAAAGACCGCCCGGGTATCAACGGACGGCCTTGATAAGTGGTATTAGCCTACGCTACAAAGGCAAGTTGCCTCCAAGCACTCCACGTGCCATTTTCAAGCGTTCTGACGTAGATGCGGCCATGGGATGAATCAGTATAACGTTCCATGAATATCTGCTGACCATAATCACCTGCCGATGCGCCTGCGGTGTATGGAATGTTGATTAACCAACCATTTGCCGTAGATGCTGGCTTATTGGTAATATTGTTGCCGTAGCAGAAGCGGATTTTACCAACAATATCATCTGCATCAGCATCAGTAATACTTTCAACTGCGCTAGGAATAACATCATCTTCATTTACGATGTGCTTCCAGTTTCCGGCCGTACCGCCTTCAATCAACCTATAATAGATTGCGCCGCTTGGTCTTGCGAGATAAATCTGATATAGATAATCATCACTATTCGTGCTAGGAATAACAGCAAGCCAACCGCCTTGGTTTACAGGCCTATCGGTAAAGGTACCCGAGAAGTAGAGGCCGCCTTCCTTAACATCGTTGACAGACGTGCTTGCTTGAATAGTGTTAGCAAATAGATGACCATCATCAACAACATAATTGTTGCCATTCCAAGTTGCTACAACGATTCTATTGCGAAGTTGATGCGCGGTAAGGTTGTAACCGTTGGATTTTTGGCGCAAGTTTGTCTGACCGTTTTCGCTACTATGGATATTAATTGTAACAGGGTCACCATCTACAATACCTGCATCGTCGAGGGCATCGAATTCAATGAGAACACTATCTCCAACATTGAGGCTAGTATTGTAATCTAGATCACATACAAATTTGTTTCCGGTAAGATGACGAGCGGTCAATACCTTCTGAGCCGATAAGTATTTCTTATCATAAGGCAAGAACGTGGTGAGCAATTCATGCAAGGTGTTCGTTAGGTTGCGACCATCAGCAATTTCACTCTCAAAGGTGTTGTAAGTATCTTCATGAATGTTTGCGTTAAGGTAAATACAATCGTGGAGGGTGCGAAGTTGTGCATCAGTACAATCGTTCTTATATACACCCTTCAAAAGCAACTGAGAGTCACCGCCACCGCCAAAGTTTACAAGTAAGCGAACTGTTGGGAACATTGTCTGAACCAAGGTGCCTAGTTCCATAAACGTTACACCAGCGCTGGTTGGTTTGCGACCTTCAACATGAATGAAGTAAATATCTTTATCGTTTGCCAACTGGAAGATTGCGGTGCGAGGATGACGTTCATTCACAACACTTGGCTCAATAAGACTCTGAGCATACCAGTTATTAGCATCAAGGTTTCCGTCGATAATAATCTCACCATGAGATTTCCAGGAGTTCTGGACATGATAAGTATTAATCAAATCCTCTGCGGTGTAAGTTTTATCGTAAAGCATCAAATCGCCGCCAGCGGTCTGAGCAATCATCTTTGAATCGGAGGTGTAATTATCGCCAACCACAACACCATCACGAATCCAGATGCGATTTGGAGTGGATTCCGTAATAACATCTGCGTTACTCATGAAGATTGCGTTGGTTTTCTTTGCCATGTCGATGAGTTGTTCTGGATGCTCACCAGCACTTGCAAAACTACCACCGGCAAAATAACCCTGCAATGGAACATGGTCAATCTTTTCCGGATTTGCATGAATCCTAGTAATGTAATAGATGAGAGGGAAATCTTCATCAACGGTCTTTGAGTTAGTAATCAAGAAATTTTCAGTAATGTCGAGATTCTGGCACATGAAATATTCAGTAATGATTTCTTCCATTTCGCCGCTTTCGACCATCTCATCCAACTTATTGTTGATTTCTTCCTGAACATCGAGATTGTCAAAGTAATGATCTACATAATCTTTGAGAGTAGTAATCATTTTCTTTACTTCTTCAACCTCTTTATTATTTGCTTCGAGTGCTGGAATAATAACTCCCTCGATATAAGCGATGAGTTTGGTCAATTCATCGTAATATGAGAGCGTATTATCATATACACTCGGAATGTTCGAGGCTAGGAATGCCTTGAACGGAGGTAATGGGATCGGATTAGACATTTTAACTCCTTTCTAATAAACACCCATAAATAGAGATGATAAATCCTTAATTATATCTCTATCTATCATTATAATATTTTCACGATATTGCTGCACCATCTTCTGAGCCGTTGCACTTACACCGGAATTACCCTTGACGTGCTTGGTATAAGATTGGGAGCCATTGGAATTTGAAATATCTTCGGAAGTGCTTTCGGCTTCGTTAGCACCAGTAGAAGAGGCATACGCGCCAGCCAAAATGTTAGCCTTAGATATCTGACCTTGTGGAGTGTCGGAGTTAACATTTAAGCCACTCGAAACACCCTTGCTTTTGCCAGCCTGGTTGTTGCTGGTTGCCGAGTCATAATCCTCAACATAGTCAACGTTAACCAATGGGTCATATTTAATGGCCGCAGAGTAAATCAGAGGAAGTTTCTCTTCCATGATTTCCTGCATCGCAACTTTGGCTTTCAGTTTGAAGAGGCCAACGGTTTCGAGGCCAATTTCGCGCACATAATAATGATCTACAATCTTTGCTGCGAGTTTTTCTTTTGACCAGGTGCCGCGTTCATTAATTATGGCAATTTCCTGGTCCGTCAGATAATCTTCGAGATTGTAATCAGTAAAGAATGCTTCGACCTCTTCCCGGCTTGTATTTTCTACAATATCGCGAAGTTCGACAGTATATTTACTCATCTTTTATCTCCATATCTTCATCGGTGATTACACCGTCACCATTATAATCTGCAACAACGGATTCTTGCTGCTTAATTATATTATACAAGTCTGAGCGAACTTTAACATCAATGGCTTTATCACCTTCAAGGCCGAAGAGTTTGTTGAATTGTTCACAAGCCTTCTTACGAGGGATGAGATAGGATTGAAGGTTCAAGTTGATTAATTCATTGTTAGAGTTAATCTCATTAGAGATGAGGCGCTCTTTCTTTTCAGAGAGGTTGTTAATACCCAAGAACGATAGAGCCTCATTCCAAATTTCCGTCTTATATTCATTCAACTTATCTGCGATGAATGGTGGATTAGTTGGAAGGACTTTGAGGGATTCTTTGAGATTCGAGAGGGAATCTTTATCACCAAAGATGGCCGGCTTATTGGCATCAATCTGATTAAAGATGTTTTCCATCGTAAGCCTCTGATTTTCCTCAGTAGAGATAATAAATGGCATACGATTGATGGATATATTAACATCAGCGGTCCTCTGAGCCAAATATAGGCGATATGCGAAGAGTTCGAGGGTATAGGCGGTTGCACACCTGTTTTGATTGTTCAAGACGTGTACAGCGTATTCTGAGGGGTCAAAACCATCAGCCACGAAGCCATCAAATACCTTCTTAGTCTGGTTGAAGCCAACCGAGTAACAATTGATTTGCGTTGGCAATTCATAAATGTTGATATCGCCAGCGGTACAGGCCTTGGTGTTAATCATAACACCGGCATCATTCTGTAAGAGTGCGGCCTGACCAGTATAGTAAAGACAGAATTCAAGGAACCTGGAATCCATTGATTCTGGAAGATTTACCCACTCGAACATCGAGATGGCAATCTTCTTTAATCTTTCTAGGTAATCGATATATGTATCATCATTAATATACATATAATCTGTAAATTTCTTTACGCGATTACCGACATATCTTCTACGCATTTAACCTCCTTATACAATTGCGTTATTTTGAGAATAATCTAGGTAAGTTGACGGATTATGCCAAATCGTAAGACCATTATTGAACATGGCTTTTAATTGTTGCAAATCGCTCTGAGGAATATCACCTAAGATATTGCAACCAACGGTCTTGACATAGTTCCAGTTCGCTCGGCCGGTAAGATTAGGCACTTTCATTCTGTTCGTCTTATAACCAAACATCGAGAAATAGGAATCGATAGCCCTTGCATATTCAGCACGAACGCTCATCTTGTAGATCGTGAAGCAGCATTGGTCAGCACTAAATTGAAGGTTGCCGCCTGCCACGTTGCCCTTGGCCTGAGGTGGAACCATCTTTGCATTGCGAATCATATTCTGAGTATTAGCAACAGAAGAGGCAAAATTTAGAACAGAGCCAATAGGACCGCCAGCATTCACGCTCATTTGCATCTGGTCAGGGAAATAGCCTCTTTCAACCGCGGTATCAATGCTGGTTGCATGGGTTGCAGCCTGAGTTGATAGTGGGTTAAGAATGCCAAGCGCCATGCCTGCTGCCTGCAAGCCTGTTTGAATTGCAAGGTTTTTTCCGTTCTTAGCCTGCCAGTTGAGGTAATAATCAGAAGTCCAGGAAAGCATTGGCAATCCGTTGCCGTTGATGCCTTCTGAATATCCTCTTCCCATAACCGACGAACCGCTGCTGTAACTGGTTTTCTTAGAGTTAGTCGGGAAACACTTAACAGCACCGCCCTGATCTAGACAACCTTGGACCGTAAAGTTTGGTTGGTTGTTTCTAAATTCTTCATAATAATATTCAACATCTGTACCGCCATTATTCGAGATATAGAAATAATTGAACGGAGCCACGAAGAGTTTATTATTCTTTGGTTGATACCCGTCAACCGTTGTATTGAGATTAACATTGAAGATATTGAACGAATAAGCGCCTGTTGAAACGTTTGGCTTGTAATAATATTCACCAACCCAAATTCCGTGTTCACCAGTTAATTTAGTCCATCCGGTTACGCTACGAGGACAGAGGAAAATAGAAACAATCGCATCTGCTTTGCCGGCCGCATCGTAGGCTCCAATTAGGGATGTCAAGGCACCGAGAGCAGCCTGACCATAAGGAATGCCTACAATATAACATCCCTGTGGAACACCGTTAATTAACATATATTGTGGTGGATTGGATGGCTCACATGTTGTGCCTCCAACCGTATATTTAAGCGTTGTTAATTGAACGCAAATCATAACCGGACCGGTACTAGACGGAGGTGTTAATTCAGGATTATACAATTCGCAATGAGCATAGTATTCATTTTGAATGCCATTACATACGAATTCACCTGTATCTAGGCCTTCTGGCATTGTATTTGCGCCTATCGTATCGTCATTAGTATGTTCGCGTTCGATATACGATGCTTTGAATGTAATATCGAACTGCCAGGTTTGCCAGACATCCGTAGATATCTTGATTGATGTCATGTTATCGTTTTCATATTTCATGTCATCAATAAAAGCATAGAACCACTTATTACCATGGTTCTTATTCCGGTACATACAATAATTATATTCCAAGATGCTTTCCATTGATCCAGGCCAGCGTATCGTTCCATCCTTTCGCTGGAAGGTTGCATTGGTTAGGCTCAGTTTTGGAAGACCATTGAAATAGTTGTGCTGGGCTGTTGCATTGGCAAAGTCCAACTGATTTAAATTGTCTAATTCAATCGGGCATTTAATTAAATAAATTTCCGAATTTGGTGCTATAACTGCCATAATTTCATTATAACATAAGAAAAAGACCGCTTTTTGCGGCCTTTTTCGTTAATTTTCCGGATTTCCCTTCCGGCATGGGTCTGATTAGTAAGAGTAATCAGATGGCTCCTCAGTAGCAAATACGACAGCGTTTGCAAAGAGAGAGTAATTGTACATCTTAACAACGTTGAGATAGTAGTTATACACGCGGTTGTTAGGATTGAAGAAGACATCCATTTCGATGTCCTGGCTCTTGATCTTGAACCAGTTCTTGTCAGCCATGATACCAAGGATGGCAGAACCATCGAAGACCTTTTCACCTTCATCGTTGTAGATATCGAAGTCTTTCACACCGATGATGCGGCCATAAAGTTTGGCGCTATCGATATGGAATGCGCTTGCCATGACCTCGATGTCGAGTTCAGCAAGAACATCGTTGCGGATGAGGAAGACGACATCATCTGGGTTGGTCCAGGTAATGATAGCCTTATCGTCATCGGTATTGACCTTTGCCCAAGCGTTGTAATCGCTGGTTGGAGTCTGGAAGTTCATGAAGTATTCACGAGCAACCTTCACGAATGCCTTAGCCTTAGATGCATCGGTTGGAGCCTCAACAATCTTGTTGATGGTATGGCCGTTGCGGTAAGCGTTGGAGACGAGAGCCTTCGTCCAGTTGTACTGGTCGATGCTTGCGCCTGCATAGAGGCTTTGAGTAATGCCGTTAATGAACTCTTCGAGAGAACCCCAAGAGACAAAGGCATTCTTAATCTTAGCACGAGTAATGCTTACTGGATACTGAACATCCATATTGACGGTCTGGTACTGAACCTTAACATCAGATTCGTACTTAGCCAAAAGACCTGCAAAGTCATCGACATTGAACTTTCTCGCGCGAGCCCTATTAACGAACAGGTCTTGGCCACTATAACCGAGAGGTACCTGCTCGCCTTCAAGCTGTGCGAGTGGGTTGTCGAACATTTTGCTAGTAATCTGCGTATAAGCGATACGCTTAACGAGTTTCGAAATGAATTCGTTGCGAACATCTTCCATTTCGAGGATTGGGGTACCGAACTCACCAATAGAAGTCAAATCGGTGATGATCGGAACATACTGATGATAGACGCTGCCTTCTTTGACAGACATCTCACGCATCTTGTTGAGAGCGGTTTGCAAACCGGTAGATGGACCCATCTTTAATCTCCTATATTAATGTTTAAAATTACCATTAGCATCGAAACAATCTTTTAGAGAAATGTTCTTGGTAGGACTTTCCTCTTCCTCCGTTTCTTTGCTAGTATGGCCAACTGGAATTTGTTTGAAAAGTTGAGCATTTGCGGCAACTAACTTCTCATTCTTCGATTTCAAATCAGCGATTTCGTTATCTCGGTCTCGAATCGTCTGATCCATGACCTCTCGACCGGTGATTATAGTTCCCAAATCATCACCAATCATAGCAAATGCCTCATCGCCAATTTTGCCTTTAATGTTGTTATTAATCTGATTTAATTCTTCTTCCGTCATACCTATATTATATCACTTTTGTCAAATGTTATTACCAGCCCCAATGCTCCCATGCAACAGGCCAAGGAACGTTTTTGCCAACCCGTTTAGTTGGTGTTGGAGGTGTTGGCGGCTCTGGTTCCTCCCACTTATCGTATCTAAAAGCACCAAGAAAAGCATCGCCAAGATAAGCATTCATTATATTAAATGCCTTGCCGGTTGTAGGGTTGGAACCTGTTCCGAAGTTCTGAGAAAGAATTCTTATCGTATCTGTTCCGTTGTAATCTTCATCAGCATAGCCAACGTGTCCGGTTGTGCCATACCAGCCGGCATAAGTATTAAATACAATAATATCACCCTTTTTCAGAAGCCTCTTATTGTCAATCTTCCTGAAATGGCCGCTGCCGTTGATATCTCTACACCAAGTATTTTGCCAAGCGCCTTTGGCTCTGCCATTTCCTAGAACGAAGTTTTGGCCAATATCGTTCTGAGTATATAGAAGTTGCACACCATCCCAACATTGCGCGCCATAATAGCCGTCTAGATCATACCATTTACCATTGACGGCATCACGAAATTTGTCATAGGTGGAGTGAGCAACATTATATTTAGCCATTAGTAATCGAACCCATATTCTTTAAGTTTCTTATAAGTCTTCGGTCCGGTGTACCCATCGACATAAAGACCGGTGCGCTTCTGAAATTCCTTAATTGCGCTTTGAAGATATTTACCATATTCCGGACCGAGCGCCTTTGCACTAGTATAGGAAGGAAATTCGCGGCGCATGAAGGTAGCAAGATAAGATATACGCTTATCATAGTCACCAGGACCCCAATAGCCCTTTGCTGGCAAGAAATTTGAAGATGTTGTAATTTTTACAACAGGAACACCATCCATGTTCGTATCCCAACCGAGAAGGCCGCTCGGCTTTACAATCTTGCCGTCAGAGTAATAAGTGCCTTTATCATAGACGATAACATGCCCATATTTACTAGTCGTTGCCTGATAAACTGGAACAGAGATATTCTTTGGAATATCATACATATTCTTTAATGTTCCGTTCTTCTTTGCCGCCTCATATGCGGTCTTGGCGCTTGCGTATTTGCCGGTATAGATGTGAAATCCTACGCGGCAATTCTGTAAACACCAGCCCTTTTTCTTTCCCATATCTTTTGGGTAGAATGGTTTGATTTGTTCCCAACTCATAATTATCCTATCCTTATTAATGTTAATACTCCACGATAAATAGTAGATGCCGTTGAATTATAACCTTGTGCGTAGATAACAGAGTTTGCAGCAAAGGTTCCAAATCCGATAGAGGTCATATCTTGCCTTCCTACATATGCATTTGCACGAAGGGTGTTCGGAATATTGGTCGTTCCGTTAGCCATTCTAATATACAATTGAGCCGCCGAAACGCAATCAATATTAAATATTAGTAAGTAGGTTCCGGCCTCTGGAATCGTTGCGCTCATGATATTCTCATAAGCACCTGATGCTGGAACAGATTTATTCTCTGCAAAAGCAGTAACAACAGGAATAGTCGACCAACCAATCTTTGCCGATGTAACAGCATTATTTGCAATCTGGGTTGTCGATATCGTACCAGATAGATCAGAGAATTGCGTTGGTACGTTGATAGATTCAGAAGTAGTTCCGTTCTTATCTGTAATTGTGATAGTTGTAGTACCACCGCTTTGGGTTACGGTCGCAGTTGGTGAATAGCCATCAGCGCCAGCAGGACCCTGAGGACCAGTAGCACCGGTTGCTCCGGTTGCACCAGTAGCACCTGTTTCACCTTGTGGGCCTTGCGGACCGGCTGGTCCGGTTTCACCTGTATCACCCTTAGGACCTTGTGGACCTGTTGCACCGGTGTCACCTTTTGGTCCTTGTGGTCCAGTATTACCAGTATCACCTTTTGGTCCTTGTGGACCAGTTGCTCCGGTTGGACCTTGTGGGCCAGTATCGCCGGTATCACCCTTTGGACCCTGAGGACCGGTATCACCAGTATCACCCTTAGGCCCTTGTGGACCGGTAGGACCTTGTGGACCGGTCGCACCATCTGCACCTCTTGGAATCATAAAGTCCAGCACAGCAGCAGAAGATGTACCGCTATTAGTAACAGATGCGTTAGTACCAGCGGCACCAGTTGTGGTAGATCCAACGCTAATTGTTGCCGCTGCGCCTGGTTCGCCTTGTGAGCCGTTAATAACTTGCGCCGAAGTTGTGCCGCTTGCATCCGTAATTGTGATTTCTGCACCATATTCTGTTTGCTCCACACTTGCAATTGGTGAAAAGCCGTCCTCACCATTGAGGCCATCTTCACCTGCTGGACCTTCTGGACCGGTTTCACCCGTAGCACCGGTTGGACCTTGTGGACCTTGTGGACCAGTAGGACCTTGTGGACCGGCTGGACCTTCTGGGCCTTGCGGACCGGCTGGACCCTGAGGACCCGGAGGACCGACCAAGGCATCATTCGTGGTGATAAGTTCGTCGTTGTCAAAAACTGAAACAGAGTCTTGGCCAACAGTTACCATATCATCAAGATTAATGAAAACATTATCCATTATAAACCTCATATACGCTTGGCTTAATAGTTATGCGACCGGACAGAGGAAAATACGGAGTGTTGTTAATCGTTACTCTTACATCATAAATATAAGTTGTATATTCCAAATCAGCGGTTGGAATCGTAACCTGGTAAGTTGTATCACTAATCTTTGTAATACCATTATTAAGAGAACGATAAATTACATAATTTGTATCGGCATAACTTTTCTTTCCAGCCAACTCAAACGTTGTAAAATTTACCGCGCTCGAAAAAGTAATCGTGAATGCAATTTGTTCACTTCTTTTTGGTTGAAAGTTTTTTATCATTTTGTTTCCCTTTCGATTCGCTTTTCAATGATTTTAATGCCTTCTTAATAACATCCGGAATCGGAAGACCGGCTTCGCCAAGATTCTCGACAATCGAAAGACCTTCGTTTGCGACAAAGTAATAAATGACAAGCGTTCTTACCGCACCAGATTCGCCGGTAACTTTATCTATAAGAACCGCAAGCGCGACAATTACCAAAACACCAACCTTCTTCAAGATGCCTTTCACACCTATCTTCGAAGAAAGTTCCTTATTTACAAACGCTTTGATAATACCCGAAATATAGTCGAGCGCGATTGCGATGACTAGACATTGCAAGGCAACATCCCAATCACCAAAGATGAATGTTAGGAATGTTCCCAGGCCGGCTAATGCTGCACAGATAAATTCCTTCATGGTTTAATTATAGCATAAGCCGACCAGCATTTAATTCTTCAATAAGAATATCGCAGGCGCTACATGCAGAATCAATTGATCGTGTCTTTTCGAAATCTTTTAATAGTTTAATGATTTTCTTTTTCTTTATTTCGTTCGTATTCATCCAATTTCTCCTGTAAGATTTTAGCAGCATCTTTGTTATCAAGCATTGGAAAGTCTTCCGGATCGAGTTCGTGATGACATTTAAGAACCTCACAACCGAGCGCCTTTGCCTCGACAGCGCAGCGACTTACAGCATAAACCTTCTTATATGGTGCCATAAATCGTAGCAAATCATCTCGCTCTAAATCCCAAGGTGCAAAATCTACACCTTCCGGAACATACCTTTCAATATCTGCCTTACGCCAACCCCACCGGTTGCCAACATGACAGACTTCTTTTGTTTTCTTTGTTCGGAATTTCTTTACATATTCCAAATCAACAGAAACCGGCAAATAGATGCATGGCAGGCCAAGCGATTTAACATATCGCTCGGTGCATGGTTGATTTACCACAAAGATTTGGTTCTTGTAATTTTTACCTAGCCAGCCTCCGTAAATCCTCTCATGGTCAGCGTTATTGTGTAAAAACACAATGGCGTTATCGAAAGAACCGGTGGAACGCTTACCGAGTAAATCCCAGGGTCTGTCTGTCTTTACGAGAGGAATAATGTTTTCCTCTATTTCTTTGGCATAGAAATAAGCGCCATTAAATTTACCATGAATGAGTCTATTTCTAGCCTCTGAAAATTCTTTTGTGTCCGCCCCTATTATTTTCATCTTCAACCTCATCAATAAATTTTTGTAGAATCATGGCGGCATCCTTATTATCTAAGATTTGCCAAACATCCGGGTTCGGAAATCTTGGATCATAAGGAAGTACCTCGCAGCCAAGAATCTTTGCTTCAATTGCAGTTCGACCTACTGCATAAACTTGTTTGTATTTTCCCATCTCTTTTAAAAGTTCATCGTGTTCTAGCCCTCCGAGCCTTGGCACCTCTTTTGGAACCAAGTTAGAGTAAATTTTACACTTGCGCCCAGCATAGCAGACCTCTTTTGTCTTGCGCTTTGGCTTGAATTGTTTGACATAATCTACATCGACCGACAGAGGAAGATAGAGTGAATGTCCAAGAGTTCGAACACGTCTGGCAGTTTCCGGGGTTCCGGAAACCACAATCACGTCTTTGTAATTTTTAATGAAGTTATATTTGTAAGGGTATAGATTATTGTGTATGAAGTATATAGAATGGTCTAAACACTTCTTTCCGACCATGATTGTAATCCAATGGCGGTCGGTTTTGACGAGAGGAATGATATTCTCGCATATATCTTTTGAATAATAATATGCGCCGTTGTGGAAGGACGGACCTAGATGACTCCGTTCTTCTATTGATTGTGGATCTTCGTGTGAGATTATCATCTTCGACCTTTCTTCCTATTTTGTCTTTCCATCTTGCGCTTTGCCGTTTTCTTTTTCATTCTCGCACGTTTTAATTCGGCTCGATGCAGCATCTTCTTATATGTTCTCTCTACTGCTTCATCGATAAAATCTTTGCTAATCGTTTCCATCCAACTTCCTCCTTAATTGCCGCACTTTCTCGATTCGTTCTTTTAGCGAATTTGCTACGTCTGGCATTTGGTCCTCTACATAGAAATGTTCATAACTGCGCTCTAATGCAACATGATAGTACTTTATAGCGGTTTTCACCATCTCTATTTCAGCCAAGGTAAAATCCTGCTCTTTGATAGCAAATTTATGGTCCTTGGTTTGTAGAGTGTAATGACTTACCATCCCATTTCCTCAATCACTCTTAGAAGTTCTGTATCTTTGACAAAGATATATTCAATATTTGGTATATATTTAATACTGATCTTCATTTTGAAATTCCTTCTTCATTATCTCAGAAGCGTAATTTTGAATTAGTTCTGAGCATTTCATATAAGTTTCAAATTCTACATTGTTATGAGTTTTTAGACCGCGCTCAACCAATTCAGTAGATAAATCTACCAAAATCTTAATCCTTTGGCTGGCTTCGTCAATTCTATTTCTCATTCTTTTTCCTCGCTGGCCCACGCTTAGACCTCTTGCCACCGATTGAACCGCATAATGCTGCACGTTCTGGATCATTGAAGAATCCGCCGGTGTGGCCATTCTGACCACCCTTACGACCGATGTTCGCGTAGAACTCTTTACCATGTTTTTTGATGTTGGTGAGGGCTGCTTTCCTGCCGCCTTCTTTTGTACCGCTCATTGTTTCCTTTCGTTATAGTTATTATGCTCTTAGTATAAGGCTTATGATTGCAATAGTCAATAGAAATTATGTTGTATTATTTACAACAAAAAGACTCGCATTGATGAAACAGATGCGAGTCGAAAGCCATTCATCTATTATACCACAAGAAGGCCGCCTGCGGGAATACTGCGGCGGCCATCTATAACGAAAGATGTGATTTAACGACAAATCACACCTGTATTATATCATTAATTGATTGAGAAATCAGTAGGAACAAGCACAACACCGCCAGGAACATATTTATATGTAAGTTTGCGACCGGCTTCACCAATCTCTTCATCAGTAAAGTTGGCGGTATTAAATCCAACCTTGAAATTGTCAAAGTTAACCAGATGGCCAAGTTTCTTCGGAAGCCCTGCGACCGTTACGTTGCAACTCATGTCGGCCCATTGTTCCATGTAACACTTAGATTTAATATACTTGGAGCGCCAGAAGCGGCTTTCAATCTTCCACGCGCCAAGACGATAATCATCAATGTCGATGATTTTCTTCAATTCTTCTAGATCATTGCGTACTAGGCCACAGACATGAATCGAGTCGGTGTCGGAGTACGCGTAGGCATCGAAGCCTCGGTTCTTGATTGACCAATCTTTGATGGCTTGCGAGGTGCGAATTGTCTTGCAGCGCGCATAGGCCGTTGTGAACGAAGCAACCGGAACGTAAATCGGTTTTCGTTCTTCAACGTCCAAATAGAGTTCATGCAGCGCACCATCATCACCAACGAAGGGTCGTTTCTTAGCACCGACCGGATTCGTTCCGTACTTGCCATAAGTCGAGTTCATGATTACTTTTGAAATCAAATATTGGGCCTTGTTTCCTTCCTTCTTGGCCTTAATCTTCTGTTCGGTCCAGTATTCGATGAACTTCGAGAAGAGGCCTTGAACTCCCTCGAATTTCCAACCGCCTTGCCATTGAATGTCATAAACATCATATTGCTCGAAGAATAATTCAAGGTCTGGATTGGTGAGATAGAGGCACACCAATTCACCATTGCTCGATTCCAGGTATTCGTTTGGACGGAATGAGAAACTGCTCTTAATCTGAATTGATGGTATTTTACCCGGCTTAATCTCGAAGCGACATGAAAGACATTGAACGTACAGAGGATGTAGAGGGTCCGGAACGTATTTACCCTCGAATGGCTCGGGAACGCGCACCGGCAGCAAGGTTGAGGAAAGAACGTATGGGTAAAGGCTGTTCACGTCAAAGACCCAGCCGGAACCGCCTTCCTTCTCTTTGTATTTTGGATTCAGATAAGTAAAGCCGCCTTTGTAGGATTGCCGAATATCGCGGTCAATATTAATATCTAGCACCGGAAATAGATTGCGAAAATCCGGACACATCGACTTGAAATGAGCCAAGGCATCCGAGCCAATCGTCATTTTGGTGTGGCCCTGTTTGAACATGACATCAAGAGCGCGCGCCACAATCTCGACGTCGTTTCGAATGTAATCGATTTCGTGAGGTGTAAGTTTGTGGCCTGGTTCGCGATAAGAGGTGTAATCAAGTTCAAGTTTGCGAATCGGTAAGCCAAATCCCTTTGCGATATCTGCAACAGAAAAGTTCAGGATTTTGAGCGAGTCATAGATCGTGACTTTATTGCGATGCTTACCATTCACGCTGAAAAAGATTTCGATTGAATACCAGGCTCCCATGTTCGTGATGAGCGTTGTATAGGTGTTATCGTCAGCATCCTTTACGTCCGGAATCCATTCAAAATTATGAGTTTCCAGCCAGTAAGTAATAAACGCACCATCGAATTTCAAGTTATGAAAATACAAGGCAACATTATCTTTCTGATTCTTGCACCATTCAATCAAATCATCGATGTTGTTGCCATAGAGGAAATTGTCCGGATTGCCTATTTCGCATAAGGCATAAGCCCACACGCGGCAATCGTTCAAATCCGTAGTGGTTTCAAAGTCACAGGTGAATCGTCGCATTTTAATCTTTCGTTATTGTAAATTTCTATATCGTTCAATAGTCCTATCAATTCGGTTATATAAATCTTCAAAGGCTTCGAGCGAGTTCTTATCTGACATTGAGCCGCCGCCTTTGACTTCCATGTTGTAATAAGTGAAGATGTAATTAATCGCAGGGTCCTCAGCAAATAGACGTTCAAATTGTTGTGGAGTTAGAGTGTTTAATTTCTTAATGATTGCTTCCATCTTTTCAGACGGAAAGCCAAGTTTCTCAGCATCCTGGAAGAGCGCGTTTACCCAGTTTGAGTAGAATTGCTCTGAGCGTTCCGAGGCTTGCATGACTTGCATGCCAGCACGCGATCCAATAATATCTTTCCAGTTATTAGATAATTCACGCTCACGCGCTTCAAGCCTCTTAATATACTGATTATGAGATAGAGGCGAAGTTGCATCAAATCCCGTCATACGGCTCAACTCCCTTTGTGTTGCTTTACGTTCGCGACCTAGTTGAAGCCGAAATTTAGCGATTTCATACAGCGAATAAGTTTTGCCTCTGATTTGTTTTGTTTTTACTAGCAGATCGGAAGAGCGGTTCAGCAGGAATGCCGAGACCGAT
>ERZ809497.20-NODE-20-length-15277-cov-6.382933_pt1 | contig 15277 bp, 11 predicted proteins | sample MGYA00521237_ERZ809497 | MGnify/ENA primary metagenome ERZ809497 (study PRJEB31581, sample SAMEA3312976) | metagenome | study: EMG produced TPA metagenomics assembly of the PRJEB8939 data set (Metagenomic analyses of Rumen microbiomes reveals... | reverse complement strand
ATGCAAGCCATGGGCTGCAAACTCACGGCGGAACAAATCTTCAGCTTCAACCAACCCAGCATCAAGGACGCCATCGTGCAGTTTGGTGGCGGCTGCACGGGCGAGATCATCTCTCCCGAAGGCCTGCTGCTCACCAACCACCACTGCGGCCTGAGCTATGTGCAGAAACATTCCTCCATCGAGCATGACTACCTCACTGACGGTTTCTGGGCCAAGAGCAAAGGCGAAGAACTGCCCAACCCCGGCCTCTCCGTCCTCTTCTTAAATAAGGTAGAAGACGTGACCGAGGCCGTACTGAAAGGCGTCACTGCCGAGACTACTGAAGCTGAACGCGAGAAGCTTGTCGCCAAAAATAGCCGTGAGCTTACCAAGGAACGTAAGGGCGACCGTAATGTACGCGTTGAGATTGTGCCTTTCTACAGCGGCAACCAGTACATCCTCTTTGAATACGACGAATACAAGGATGTGCGCCTCGTGTGCTGCCCGCCTTGGGGCATCGGCAAGTTTGGCGCCGACACCGACAACTGGACCTGGCCGCGCCACAAGGGCGACTTCAACATCTTCCGCGTCTACACCGCCCCCGACGGTAGCCCCGCCGAGTACAGCGAGGATAATGTTCCGATGAAGAGCAAGTGGTATCTTCCTATTAATTTAGGTGGCGTGAAGCCCGGCGACTATGCCATGATTCTTGGCTACCCTGGTTCTACCGACCGTTATTCAACTTCATACACGGTGAAAAACGTCATTGAGGAGGAAGGCCCCGCCATCATCGACTGCCGCACGACTAAACTCGACAACTACCGCAAGCACATGGACGCCGATCAAGAGGTTTTCATCATGTACGCCTCCAAACAGGCCAGTGTGTCGAACTATTGGAAATATTACATCGGTCAAGTGAAACAACTCAAGCGCAACCACGTCTATGAACGCCGCCTCGCCCAAGAAGAAGACTTCATGAACTGGGTGAACGCTGACCCGAAGCACAAAGCCGAATATGGCGACATCTTCACGGGCATCAAGGCCAAATGGGACATCCTCGACGAAATTGAGAAGTCATTCGTCTACCACCGCGAAGCGGGTTGGAACGGTGGCGAGGCCATTGCTTTCAGCCGCAGGTTCATGCGCATTAACAAGATGTTTGAGGACAAGGCCGACAAAGCTGACATCAAAGCTGCTGCCGAGTTGATGCAACCCCAAGTGGAGACTTTCTTCAAAGACTACAGCATGCCTCTTGACCAAGATGTGACCGCCGCTTTGCTTGGATTATTCTATAAGAACATCCCTGCTGAACTCCGTCCGAGCGAAGTCACCCGCATCGGCGACGAAAACAACGGCGACTTCTCAAAATATGTGGCCAAAGCCTTCGAGAAGTCCATCTTTACCGACAAAGCCCGTCTGGAAAAGTGGATGCAAAAACCCAAGAGCCTCGACAAAGATCCGATTTTCGCCCTTTCGATGAACATCATTGACTCATACCAAGTACTCTATGCCCGCTACGAGGAAGCCCAAAACCTTGGTAACCAAGGCGAACGCCTCTACATGAAGGGCTTGATGGAGATGCAGAGTGACCGCAACTTCTATCCCGACGCCAACTTCACCATGCGCCTGACTTACGGCACCGTAGAACCTTACAAGGCCGCCGATGCCGTCAACTATAACTATTATACCACCATGGACGGCGTGATGGCCAAGTATGTGCCCGGCAACTGGGAGTTCGACATCCCGCAAGATGTCCGCGACCTGGCCAACAACAAGGACTATGGTCGTTATGCCAACGAAAAGGGCGAGTTGGTCGTCAACTTCATCACCACCAACGACATCACGGGTGGCAATTCAGGTAGTCCCGTCATCGATGGCGAGGGCAACCTCATTGGCCTGGCTTTCGACGGCAACTGGGAAGCCATGAGCGGTGACCTCAGCTTCGAGAACAAGGTGCAGCGCACCATCTGCATGGATGCCCGCTACCTGCTCTGGTGCATCGAGAAAGTCGGCAAGTGCCAGAATATTATTGATGAACTGGTGATTAAATAAATAGATAGACTATCATATTGGACGCGAGACTGCGAGACGCGTGACACGAGACTTTGGTCTTGTCCCGTGTCCCGAAGTCCCGCGTCTCGTGTCAAAAACACACGGATGAGCAGGGGTTTCATAAAAGAAGGCGATCAAGAAGAGATTCCAATGGTGCCGCCAAGGGCTTACCTGCCAGAAGGCGTGCCCAATTATGTCACCAAAGAAGGCCTCGACGCGCTCAAAGAGGAACTGAAAAGCCTTGAGGTTGAGCGCGTCAAGGCGGGTGACAACTACATTATGGTCAATTTCCTTGATGCCACGATTAAGCAACTCGTTGGCCGTATCAATAGCGCCGTAGAGGTCGACCTCTCCAAGGTCGGCAAGGACACGGTGAGTTTTGGGGCTTGGGTGCGCTACAACGGGCGTGTGGTGCGCATCGTGGGTGTGGATGAAGCCGATGTGAATAAAGGCCTCGTTTCATTTGTATCACCCATAGCCAAGACATTGATGGGGAAAAAAGCAGGCGATGTCATTGAACTGAAAGGCAAAGAAAGGATAGTGGTGGAGGAAGTATCATTTGAGCCAATGACCCTCACACAAATTGTCCACGACAAGCTTGTAGTAACAGCAACAACAGAAAGACGAAGGCTGGAAACCATCGAACAAAAAGTTTCACAAGTTGTAGAAGAACATCCGACCATAGTGGAGAATGACAACGACTTGCCAGCCCAAACAGATGGACCACGTGAATTTGTGCCTGAAGAAAATCCCATCGAGTTTCTGCCCATCGTCAACGAGCGGGGTCACATCGTGGGGCGGGCATTGAATGTGGAGTTGCACAAGGGGAATAAGATGTTACACCCTGTCGCGCATCTGCATGTTGTCAACGGCAAGGGAGAGACCACAAGGCTGTATTGGTGGCATTTGGCATTTGGCGAAACGCCAGAGAAAACCCTCAAGCGGAAGATGGCGGAAACACTGGGACTTTCGAGAGCAGTTCCGAAACTGAAGAAACAATATGTCAGAGAGAGCAAAACCGAGAAGGAGTTGGTTTACGTCTTTACGATTGTTTCTGAAGAAGATTTGCCCATTCCCCCTGAAGGGAAAGAGTATGTTGAGCTTTTTGTAAAAGACTGAAAACCATACTTTTACTTATTGCAATCTATTTTGTTTTAACTAAGGCGTGTCATGATGTTTTTCTGGCACAGAACTTGCGGCATAAACCATTAGTGTGTACTTTTGCGCCGAAAACCAAAATAGAAAGGATAAAATCATGAAAAAGCTGTATCGTTCGAACATTGACAAACGCTTGTGTGGCGTTTGCGGTGGCATTGCCGAGTATTTTGAGTTGGACCCCACCATTATCCGTTTGATATGGGTGCTACTCACCTTCTGCAGTTTTGGCACAGCACTGTTGGCTTACTTCATCTGTGCGCTCATCGTACCACCTCAACCCTAATAAACTGGGCTTAAAACCGTAATTAAAGGATATTCAGTCGGTTGGCATCCTGCTTCACGAAGATGGCCAACATGATGGTGAACGCCAACATGCTGGAGCCACCATAACTCAAGAAAGGTAGCGGGATGCCAATCACAGGCATTAGTCCGATGGTCATGCCGATATTGATGGCCACATGGACAAAGAAAATGCCTGCAATGCTATAGCCATACACACGGCTGAAGGTAGACCGTTGTCGCTCGGCCATCGTGATAATCTTCACTAACAGCGCCACATACAACAGCACCACGGCAGCCGTACCGAGAAAGCCTCCCTCCTCACCTATTGTGCAGAAAATGAAGTCGGTATGCTGTTCAGGCACAAAGTCGTACTTGGTCTGTGTGCCTTGCAAAAAGCCTTTTCCCGCAAAGCCTCCCGAACCAATGGCAATTTTCGACTGGTACACATTGTAGCCCACGCCCTTGGGGTCGTCGAGCTGCCCCAACAGCACCAACACACGGTTGCGCTGATGTTCCTGAAGCACATGGTTGAAGGCGTAATCCACAGAAAACACTATGCCAAACGCCATAACGAATACAATGATAGCGGGAATGATAGCATCGCGTTTCCTATTGTAGATGAGGTACAGCAAGACCAACACCATCAACGCACCAAGAATAAGGAACATGACTTTCTGCGACCATACCAAGGTGAAAATAAACAGCAAAGCCGCCACTACGCCGATGACCATCAGCCAGCCCGCTCCAGGCATGCCCTCGCGATACAGCACAAAGATGAACGAGATGAACACCAAGGCTGAACCAGTGTCGTTTTGTAACAACACCAAAGCCATGGGGATGAGAATCAGTGCCGCACTGACAATCTGGTCTTTACGCTTGCGTAGGTCGATGTCGAGACGGTCAAGATAGCCCGCGAGGGCCAAGGCTGTGGCCATCTTTGCAAACTCCGAAGGCTGGAACTTGACTGGGCCAAACTCAATCCAAGAAGTGGCACCTTTAGTGGCCTTGCCATACACCAGCACCATCACCAACGAACTCAAAACGATGATATAAATCCAAAGCGAGAAGGCGTTGAAAAACTTCGCGTCGATAAGCAGGATGATGAATCCAACAAACAATGCCGCGCCAATCCAGATGAGTTGCTTGCCATATTCCATCGAGAAATCGAAGATGCTGGGGTGCAGCTCGTTATATTTGGCGGAGAAGATGCTGAACCAGCCTATGAGTACCAAGGCGAAATAAATCAGCATGGTCACCCAATCGATGCGGCCTATGATCTTGCTTCTATTGTCGTTGTCGGTAATCATCTTTCGTTTTTGTAGGTTATGCGGCCTTCCATCATGCGTTGCTCAAGGTCTTCGCGCACGGAATAACCACGAATGTATTTCTCAATCATCAGGCTGGCAATGGGAGCCGCCCAAGTGGCACCGTAGCCGCCGTTCTCAATGATGACGGCAAGGGCAATCTTGGGGTCTTCAGCAGGAGCAAAGGCGATGAAATTGGAGTGGTAGTTGCCGTGAGGGTTCTGTGCCGTGCCGGTCTTACCACACTGGGCAATGTCACGCATTTCATAACGCCGCGCCGTGCCCGCCGGACCGCTGAAGACGGTGCGCAGACCTTGTTTCATCACACGGACATGCCGTTGGTCAATGCCCGACTCCACGCGGGTAGTCATCACCTCAGGAATGGCGGTGGTGTCGCCGAAACATTTGATGAGGTGAGGCGGATAATAATAGCCTTCGTTGGCAATGAGCGCAGCGATGTTGGCCAGCTGCAAAGGCGTCACCAAGACCTCACCCTGTCCGATACCTAACGAGCGAATAGTCACCGAGTTCCACTGGCCTTTGTACATTTTGTCATAATACTCCCGCGAGGGGATGTTACCTGAACGCTCGTAGGGAATGTCGGTGCCGAAGGTGTGGCCAAGACCTAATTTATAAGTCATGTCTTTCCAATATTCATAGCCTTTCTTGATATTACCAAACCTGGGATTGTTGATGGTCGCCTTGAACGACTCGTAGAAATAGGGGTTGCACGAGTTCATGATGGCGTTGGCGAAGTCGGGGCTGGGACCGTGGGAGTGGGTACACTTGATGGGTAAGGAGGCGGGACCGCTGCAATGGAACACCGTCTGTGGCGTAATGCTACCGCTCTGCATGGCAATCATGCCAACGACCGTCTTGAAGGTGGAGCCAGGAGGATAAGTGCCGCTGATAGCTCTGTTAATCAAGGGTTTCATCGGGTCTTTTTGTAGTTCCTGATAATGTTTGCCTCGCTCACGACCTACAAGAAGGTTGGGGTCGTAGGTGGGACTGGAAACGAATGCGAGAATCTGTCCTGTCTTAGGTTCGATGGCCACAATGGAACCAATCTTGCCCACCATCAGCTTTTCGCCGTAGGCTTGTAGGTCAGCATCCATACCGAGATAGATGTCCTTGCCAGCAACGGGGTCGCGGTCGAGGGAGCCGTTGTCGAAGCTACCCATCTCGCGGTTATGCACGTCGACCATCATCACTTTCAAGCCCTTCACACCGCGCAACTCCTTTTCGTATGAACGCTCAATGCCCGATTTGCCGATGTAGTCGCCTTGACGGTAGTAACCTTCTACGTCCTTTTCTAACTCGCCAGGACTGATTTCACCGATGTCGCCAAGAGTATGGGCAGCGATGGCATCAGGATAGTGGCGCACCGTACGCGTCTGGAAATAGAAACCTGGATAACGGTACAACACCTCCGCCACATGGGCGTAATTCTCCTTCGACACGGCGGTCATGAACGGCGACGGTTTGAGGTACGATTCCTTCTTGGCCTTGTTGATGCGCTCAATGAACGACTCGCGGTCGATGTCCAACAGTCGGCAAAAGTTGGCGGTGTCAAAAGGATGCAAAGAGTCGCGTTTCATGGCCTGTTTGGGAATGACCATAAGGTCGTAGACGGCTTCGTTGAAGACGAGGAGCTTGCCGTTACGGTCGTAAATCTTGCCTCGGGCGGGGTATTGCGTCACGAAACGCAAGGCGTTATTATCGGCCAGCTGCTTGTAGTGCTTGTCGATCACCTGCAAAGCAAACAGCCGAATAAGGTATATAACACCCGTAGCGATGAACACGCCCATCACCAATAACTTCCTGTTTGACAAATTGTTGTATCTTCTACTCATTTCAAAATAGCGGTTTACAAAAATACGAGTTTTTCTCCGTTTCCCCGCAAGAGGTTGTACGAAAAAAATTCAAAAAAAATTTCTTTTGATGAAATTGAGATTTTTAGGCCTTTGACAAAAAGTTTTTTCTTACCTTTGCACGGTTTTATAGACTCATCTGAAATGAAGAGACGTATTCTCATCGCGTTGGCATTTTGCCTCACCTTTATCGGTTGCCGTCAGCAACAGGATGATGGCACTTTGATCCACCGCGAGTTTTATCAGACCGTTTGGGAGCGCTTTGACTATGTCAGCAACACCATTGAAATCAGTGAGCCAACCACTTTTGACCTCGGATTGAATATCGGCTTCACCGAGAATTACCCATACGAAAACATTTCTTTGGTCTTTACCGTCTTCACTGCCGACGGTACGCCCTACCGCAGCAAAGGATACAAGTTCCGCGTGAAAGATAGCGAAGGCCACTGGAACTCCGAACTCATAAATGGTTGCTACACTTTTGAGTTGCCTATCAACAAGGCTTTGCAACTCACCGAAGCTGGCAAATACCGTTTCCAGATAGAACAAAAAATGCCTGTCACACCTTTGGAAGGTGTTACGGAATTGACCTTGTTTAACAACAACAAATGAATCACAAAATCACTAGAAATATGAAACACGGAATCACAAAAATTTTCATTCTCGCGCTTTTGTTCGCCCTTGGCTTTGCATCGTGCGTACCACAAAAGAAGATGCTTTATTTGAAAGAGGCCCAGATGGCCGCTGAAAACATTTCGAAGGAATATGTCAACGAACGCAACATTGATTATAAGTTGCAACCTGGCGACAACCTTTACATCCGCTTCCTCAATACCATTGACGAGCGAGGCACTGCATCATTGACTGGTGACTTTAGCAGTGTTAGACAAAATTATATGTCATCGGATGCCGCTATTTATCTCCAGTCCTATACCTTGGACGAAGAGGGTTGCATCGAATTGCCATTGACGGGCAAAATCGAATTGAAGAATTTAACTGTTGATCAAGCCAAAGAAAAGTTGCAAATCGAACTCGACAAGTTCGTCAACCAAACCACAATCATCGTTAAATTGTCGAACTTCAACCTGACTGTTTTGGGTGAAGTGACTCGTCCGGGCATGTATAAAGTCTACCAGTCTCAGATCAACCTCTTCGAGGCTATCTCCTTGGCAGGCAACATGACCAACTTCGCCAAAAACAACGAGGTGAAGATTATCCGTCAAACCGACAATGGTTCAGAAATCGTCACCGTTGATATGGGCAAGGCCGATATCCTTTCATCAGAATATTACTACCTGAAACCTAACGACATCATTTACGTGGAGCCGCTCAAGATCAAGCAATGGGGCTTCACTACATTCCCGTATTCAACAGTGTTGTCTATTGTCTCCCTCGCAGTGACCTTGTATTTAGCATTCAAGAAATAATAATCGATTTTAAAACTAAAATATCATGGCAAACGAAAAAGCATACATCCCGCAGCAAGCCAACGAAGAACAAAATGTTGACATTAAGCAATTAATCTTCACCGCTATACATCATTGGTATTTGTTCGTCGCATTTGTCTTTGCGGCATTGGTCGTTGGATTTTTTGTCAACCGCTACTCGACCAAAGTCTATCAGACCTCGGGTACTGTTCTAGTCAAGAAAGACAACAATTACGATCCCACTGCCATCATGACTTCGATGAACTTTGGGACGATGCAAAACATAGACAACGAAATAGCCATCCTCAAATCGTATACCCTCACGGAACGTGTCGTCAAGAAGATGGGTATTGAAGTAACCTATATGGAAAAAGGCCGTTTCACCACCAGTGAAATGTACAAAAACTCGCCTTTTCAGGTGGAGTTTGAGCGCAGCGTTCCCCAGGCGGTGGGTCTGATGTACGAGATACGTTTCTTGGACAATGGCAATTTTAGCCTCCATGCCACAAATGAATCTCTCAGCAAGTATGATTTTATTCTTTGTCAAACTACTGAAAGTACCCCAACATCTATTGACGTCAGCGGTGAATACAAACAGGGTGAATGGATTGACAACGGCTACAACCGTATCCGTATCACCAAGACCGACAGCTTTAACCCCGAGACTGTCGGCAATCGTAAGATGTACTTTTGGCTCAATAGTTACCCCACTCTTGTCAAGCAGATGAACGGTTTTACTGTAAGCACTATCAGTAAGCAGGCTTCCGTTGCTTCCGTTGTAATGAAAGGTACCAACAAACTGAAAATAGTAGAGTTTGTCAACCTGCTGATGAACGAATATGTCACCCGTGGTTTGGAAAAGAAGAACCTCGTTTCGGAAAACACCATCGAATTCATTGACAACGAGTTGGGAGGAATCCAAGAGTCGTTGAGCCAAGCCGAAACCGAACTGAAGGACTTCCGCCAAGAGAACAACCTTATGAACCTTGACCTGCAGTCCAATCAAACTTATACCAATTTGCTCGCTTTGGAACAGGAAAAGGCTGAAATGGCCGTTAACCTGAAGATCTACAAGCGTATGCAAACCTACATCCAAACGCAAATCGACGACCCCGAAAACCTCGCCGCTCCCAGCACCATGGGTATCAACGACCCTCTGCTCAATCAGTTGGCTCGTGACCTCGTCATGCTGGCCCAGACCAAAGCCACACAACTGCTCACCCAGACCGAGCAACACCCGCAGATTGTGAAACTTAACGAACAAATCGTCACTACAAAGAAGGCTTTGTTAGAAACCATCAACAACCTTGTTAACAATGCGGAAATGAGCTTGAACGAAATCAATCGTCGTATATATAAACTCGAAGCAGAATCGCGCAAATTACCCGCCAAGCAACAGGAACTCATCAATTACCAACGTAACTTCCAGTTTACCGATGACACCTATAAGTATTTGATGCAACGTCGCGCCGAGGCTCAAATCCTGCGCGCCTCCAACACGGCCGACAATGAAATCCTGGATGAAGCCCGTCTTGAGCGCACCACCTTGATTGCACCGCGTACCTCGATGAACTACCTCGTGGCCATCATCATTGGTTTGCTCATCCCTGCGCTGTACCTCTTCTTGAAGAACTTCTTCAACACCACCGTCACAGATCGTAAGGATGTTGAGAAATTGACCAGCTATCCCATCATTGGACAAGTGGCGCAAGCCAGCAGCCAAGACCCGTTGTTGGTCATCAATAATCCCAAGTCGCCGATTTCTGAATCGTTCCGCTCCGTCCGAACAAACGTCGAATACTTGACACAGAGCAAGATACCTTGCACCATTCTCGTCACGGGTGATGTGCAGAGCATCGGTAAGACCTTTAACAGTATCAATATCGCATCGATATACGCTCTCTACGGCAAGAAGACCGTGCTGCTTGGCTTTGACATGCGCAAACCCAAACTGTATCAAGAATTTGGCCTGAACAACAACATGGGTATCAGCAGCTACCTGTCCAATAAGGAACCTTTTGATAACATCATCCAAAATTCGGGCAAGATTCCGACCCTTGATATAATCACATCAGGTCCCATCCCGCCCAACCCAGCCGAGTTGATTGCTTCCGAAAAGTGCAACGAGTTTTTCGCCGAACTGAAGCAACGTTATGAATACATCATCATCGATACTCCGCCTATCGGACTGGTTACCGACGCCTTGTTGCTCATGCGCTTCTCCGATGCCAATATCTTCATCGTACGCCAAGGTGTGACCAACAAGAATGCCTTCGGTAGCATCATCAAGGACCTTGAGTCACGCGATATGAACTTCTCCATCGTCATCAATGGCTTGAAAGCTGAGAAGGGTTATGGCTACCGTTACGGCGGCAAGAAATATGGCTACGGCTATGGCTATGGTTACGGTTATGGCTATGGCTACGGTTATGGTAGCGACTACTACGGCGAGAGCGAAGAAAACGAAAAGAAAAAGAAGCACCACCACCATCATCACCACAGCAGCAGCAGTAAGACAAAAGCGTGATGGACAAGCCCACTGTGAAACATCTTGACGAGCCCCATTGGCATGCACTCTATGTCAGGTCGCGCTCCGAAAAAAAGGTGTACGACCAACTCATTGACTTGGGCTATGAGGCTTATCTCCCACTGATTACACGCCTCAAGCAATGGAGTGACCGCAAGAAGAAAGTGGAAGAACCGTTGTTCAAGTCGTATGTGTTTGTCCGCAACAACCAGCGCCAACACTACTATGTTCTTGGCGTGTATGGAGTGGTATGCTTCGTCACCTTCGAACATCAACCCGTGGTGGTACCTGACAAGCAAATCCTCGCCATCAAGAAGTACATCGACAACCCTATTGACGACGAGGACGAGTTGAAAAACATCGAATTGCATGAAGGTCAACTGGTCAGGATCACCAACGGGCCGATGCAAGGTCTCACGGGACGCTTGGTTTCAGTAAAGAGCAAACGTCGCCTTTTGGTCAAGATTGACGTGGTGGGACAATCCATCCCCGTCAGCCTTCCCCGCACCAAGGTGGAGCCTATTGAGGAAAAAAAGAGCACAACCATCGTCTATAACGAAAACGCATAATCTTGCAGTAAAATCAAAAATCACATACCATGTATCCAGAAGAGAGAATGAAAAAAGCCGCCGCCAGAAACAAGAACCTGCTGCTCGCAGCCTTGGTTGCGCTATTGGTGGCATTGGTGTTCGTCATCGTGTTGGCCGTCAAGAACTCGTCCGTCAAGAGTGAGTTGCAAAACCTTGAAGCCGAGAAGGAACTGCAACGCCAAGACTTCCAAGCCGAGGTGGACAGCCTGATGAAAGTTCACAACGAGCTGAAGGAAAGTTACGGCGAGTTGAGTCAGGAACTGGCCGAAAAAGACAGTATCATCCAAGCCGACGCCGTCGAAATCAAGAAACTCTTGGACTCACAATGGGACTACTACCGCATCAAGAAAAAAGTTGCATCGTTGCAGGCTATCTCGCAAAAATATGTACGTCAGATGGACTCGCTTTACACCGTTAACCGTGAGTTGGTGGCTGAAAACGAGCGTATCCGCGAGGAATACCAAGCTGAAAAACGCCATAACACTAACCTCACACGCCAAAACGACGAACTGACCGGCAAGGTGAACATTGCCTCCACCATCAAAATCCACGGGTTGACTGCCAATGGCGTACGCTTCAAGGGCGGCTCGAAAGAAGCCACTACCGACCGAGCCAACCGCACCGAGCGTATCATGGTCGACTTCACGATGGTACAAAACGACCTTGTTGAAATTGGCAACAAAACGTTCTATCTCCGCATCGCCGACCCGACCAAGGCCGTTATCAGCAAAGGCAATGGCGACGAATATTCGTTCACCTCGAATGGCGAGTCGTTGCAATACACCGAGCGGGTGTTTGTCAAATATGACGGCAAGGATACTCCTGTGCGCGCCTACTACATCAAGCCTTCAGGAATTGAAATGATGCCTGGCCGCTACTACATCGACGTGTACGAACAGGGCGGCAAACTCATCGGTCAGACCTCGCTGGAACTGCGGTAAGTTTATTCCAACACCGTTTTCAACACTTCATGCGACTTGAAGCCCTTCATCACGGGGGCATGAAGTCGCATGAATGTTATTATGCCATCCAGCATTTCACGCCGTTGTGCCACATTGAGCGGCAAGCGGCAGGCTTCGTCAATGCCTGCATCCAAAAAACGGGATAAAAGGGCGGCGTTGGCATTATCGAAATAGTATGGATGTACAGGATAATCGTGAGCAAACTGTCCTTCCATCATATCGAAGCAGAAATCCTGCACATAGTTTAATTTGGGATAAAAACCGAGGTGGCGCGTCAATTCAAGGGTGAAGTATAAAGGAAAGTTAGCGTAGTCGGCTTCGACAAGGTCAAGCCACAGCAAGCTTTGCTCGATGAAATCGTACAAAGGCTCGTTCTTTTCCTGTTCCGTCAAGGTTTTTGAAAGTAACTCGCTGACATACATCACAATGGCACTTTTGTTCATCACAAAAGGTAGACTGTGGTAAACCGTTTTCAGCTGCACATCCTTCATGTAGCCCAAAGTAGTCTTTTTCGGATTGCCGACCTCTATATAATTAATAAGGTGTAGATTTTGGAACAAGGCCACACGATTTTTTGCGTTGCGGTTGAACGCGCCTTTCACCATATATGACTTTAGTCCAAACTCACGCGTGAATACCTTGACAATCAAACTCGTGTCGCCGTAGCGCAGCGATTGCAGGACGATGCCTTGAGTTTTGTCGCCCATGGCTTACTGAACCAAAATCTTGGTGGCGAAACGGTCGGTGCCGGTGGTGGTACTGGTAAAGATGAAATAAACGCCCGGGCTAACCCTTTGTCCCTTGATGTTGGTGATGTCCCATACGGCCTGACCACCTTCCGACATAAGTTGGGTCACGAAACTACCGTCGACAGTGGTGATACGGACTAACGAATTGGCTACCAAGCCTTTGATACCCACATAGCCCGTATAGCCGTCCCTGACGGGGTTAGGATAGGCGATCACGTCGCTGATTTGTGGCTCAGGTTCGGCCGACTCACCTTTGTAGGAAATAACACCCGAAGCCGTGCCGAAGAACACTTCGCCATCGGCAGAGATGGCCATAGTGTTGACGGAGTTTTCAAACAGCGGACTGTTGTCAGTGGTGAAGTAATGGATTTGTTCAGGTTTGTTGGCAAATGACATGAGGCTCACGCCCGACTCAAGGCCAAACCAGATTTGGTTGGCACCATCAACGGCCATGGAAAGGACGCTGGAACCCTTGAAGAGCGGGTCCCACTGATCGGTGCCGTCATTGCGAGGTACTTCTTTCACGCTTGCACTGTAACCTGGTTCGGTGAAGATTTTACGTGAGTCTGCAAAGTAGCAAGGGCCGTCGGTGGTGCCAATCCACACGATGCCATTCTTGTCAACGACGAAGCAATTAGCCGTACCGGTAAGTCCGCCTGTGGTGCTGCCCGTATTGAGGAGTGCCACTTGGTCATCGGATTCATCGTCAAGGGTGCCGCCGTCGTTGAAAACAAGGATGTCGCCCCAACGACGAAGGATCCACTTATAGTCATATTTGTCGATGAGCATCACGCCGATGTAATCGCCGCTGGTAGTGCCGCCAAGGCTGAACGACTTCCATGTGCCGTCAGGTTTCATTACGGAAAGCAGATGGTTGGCACCCGTGTTGGCCGCCCACAGGTTGCCTTTGCTGTCGAAGCCAAGGCCGCTAATGTTGATGAGGCTCGGGTCGGCAATCCAATAATCGAGGGTGCTGTTGTCGGCATTGTAAACCTCTACAAGTTTATCGTTTTTCAGTTTCAAAACGCCATAACCCCATGTGCCGACGTATGTAACACTCGGGTCGTTGGGATCGGTGGCGGTACAAACATAGTCATTGAAACCATTCAACTCGCCCATGGTTTGGCTGTTGAAGATCGTCCACATGCCATCGAAGCGGGCCACGCCCTCGTTCATGTAACGCTTGCCCCAGTTGGGTGCATGGCCGCCGGTGGCAATCCACACTTGGTCGCCGCAGGCTTTCAGTTCAAAGACATTTTTCGAGGCAGTGCCATTGGGTTTCACGTCCATATTGTTCCAGCCGTCGGAGGTCTTGATGAGGCCACGTTGTGAATCGCCAATCCAATAATCGCGGTTGCTGTCAATGGCAGTCGAAAGCGGTGCAATGTTGCCACCAGGCGAATAGATGTTCAGTGTCTCGTTCAAGTTACTATCGTAAACTTTTACATTGTAACGGTTTGTGATAACCAAAGTGTTGTCGTAAGCGCGAAGCCCCATTTTTTGGCTCACGTTACCTTTTTCGAAATAGCCCCATTCATTGCCGTTATTGACGAAAAGCGTGTCACGATTGAAGCCGCCATCGTAGTTGAGGAACAGCTTGCCTGCGAAGACCTCCATTTCGGTATATGCCAAATGCGGGTGAATCAAAGAGGTGTCAAACTGCCATGCAGCATAATTGGCAAGGTTTTGGGCGTTTTGCGAGGCATAATACACACCATCGTCGGTGGAGGCATAGATACGACCATCGAAGATAGCCACATCTGTCACATTCACCATATCGCCTTGGTTACCAATGTAGTAAGTGTCTTTTACCTCTTCGCGCTTCAAGTCGAACACGACGATACCGAAACCGCATGCCACATAAGCGAGGTCGCCATCGAAAAAGACATTGTTGATGCTCTTGTTGCCCACAATGTTCTTGTCCTTGATGTCGCTCATATTACTGATACTGCCGTTGCTGTCAATGAGGTCGACATTGGCGTTGGTGTAGGCCACGAAGAGCTTACGTTGGCTCTCGCAATAGCCCATTGTGCTGATACCAACGTCCGATAAGCCATTGATTTTGTTGAGGATATGAACAGAGTTGTCTTCTTTGTCGTAATAGAACAACTCATATTCCGTGGCCGCATAAATCAGGTTCCCGACGGGCTCCACGGCGATGACTTTTTGGTAAGGTAGATGGGTGCGCCAGTTGCCGATGGAAACGCCATCCTGCGCAAAGACGGTTGCGCTGATGAAAAAAGCTATTATTAATAAGGTAAAAGTCTTCGGTTTATTCATAATGTTACGATTTGGGCGGTAAAAGTACGAAATTAATGCTTAAAACGAGGTTTCCCTATGATTTATTGTATTAATGTGGCCTTTGGTTCCCAAATA
>ERZ809497.19-NODE-19-length-15505-cov-6.074563_pt1 | contig 15505 bp, 12 predicted proteins | sample MGYA00521237_ERZ809497 | MGnify/ENA primary metagenome ERZ809497 (study PRJEB31581, sample SAMEA3312976) | metagenome | study: EMG produced TPA metagenomics assembly of the PRJEB8939 data set (Metagenomic analyses of Rumen microbiomes reveals... | reverse complement strand
TCGGTCTCGGCATTCCTGCTGAACCGCTCTTCCGATCTGCTAGTCCTTTGTGGGATCTGGTGCCGATGCCATCATGATTCACAGCCGAAAGAAAGACCCTGCAGAGATTTTCGAGTTCGTTGAGAAATTCCGTGCTAAAGATAGCACTACGCCCATTGTCGTCGTCCCCACCTCGTTCAACACGGTTACAGAAGATGAATTCAAAGCCAGAGGTGTCAACGTGGTTATCTATGCCAACCAACTGACCAGAACGGGGTTCCCAGCCATGCAGAACGCCGCTAGAACCATCCTTGAACACCATCGCGCCAAAGAATGTGACGACATGTGCATGCCCATCAAGGAAATCATCACTTTAATTCCGGAGGAATAACAAATGATCAGACCCGAATTCTTTATCGAAACTTTACGCAATCATGGCATCGACTTTTATGCCGGAGTACCCGATAGCTTACTGAAGAACATGTGTGCCTACATCACCGACCATTTTGATGCAGCGCACAATATTATTTCCGCCAACGAGGGTGCTGCTGTGGGACTGGTCGCAGGCCATTACTTGGCTACAGGCAAGCCTGGCTGCGTATATATGCAGAACAGTGGTGAAGGCAATATCATCAACCCTATCGCCTCGCTTACTGACCAGGAGGTGTACAACATCCCCGTATTACTACTGATTGGGTGGCGAGGTCGTCCAGGCGTTCATGACGAGCCACAACACGTGAAACAAGGCAAGATTACCACTGGTTTGCTGAATGTGATGGGTATCAACTACGAGGTGCTTGCCAAGGAGGAAGACAAAGCCTCCAAGCAAATCGAAAAAGCTGTGAATGCCCTCAAAAACAAAGAAATGTTCGCTCTTGTAATTGAGAAAGACACTTTTGAGGAATACAAGTTGCAAAACGTTGAAGTGAATGACCTTACGATGAGCCGCGAAGAAGCCATTCAAACCGTTGCTGCCGCCCTTGGCGAGAGAGACTGCATCGTCAGCACCACCGGCATGATCAGTCGTGAGTTGTTCGAGTACCGTGCAGCCATGGGTCAAGGTCACGAGCGAGATTTCTTGACCGTAGGCTCCATGGGCCACGCCTCGCAGATTGCCTTGGGTATCGCCCTTGCCCAGCCTGAACGCCGAGTATGGTGCTTTGACGGCGACGGGGCTACAATCATGCACATGGGCTCCATGGCCGTGTTGGCCAGCCTCGCCCCTAAAAACTATGTTCATGTGGTATTCAACAACGGAGCGCATGACTCCGTGGGCGGACAACCTACCGTGGGACTCAAAATCAATCTTCCTGGTGTGGCCAAGTCCGTCAACTATAGGGAAGCCCTTTCCGTCACCTCAAAAGAAGCGTTGGGACAAGCCCTAAAAGACCTCGCAAACATGGACGGCCCGATATTATTGGAAGTGAAAGTGAAGAAAGGCAATCGAAAAGACTTGGGACGTCCAACAACCACTCCCATCCAGAACAAAGAAGCCCTAATGGCTTTTCTAAAGCAATAATCCCATGCAGCACATCCTCGAAAGCATCAAGGAATTACCTCAAGTCATAAAGAGTATCGGAAGCAAAAAACTCTTTCTTGTCATGGACGCTTCATACCCTTTCCTCAACATTAAAGACGACATTGAAAGTCTGGGCATTGCAGAGAAAGTGAAATTCAGCAACTTCACGCCTAACCCGCTTTACGAGCAAGTGTGCGAAGGTCTCAAGCTGCTCAAGGAATCACAATGCGACGCAATTCTGGCCGTCGGTGGAGGTAGCGCCATCGATGTGGCAAAGTGTATCAAGCTGGCAGCACTCTACAAAGAAGGATCGAGTGCGCTCATTCCACCTATCGTTTCACAACGCGTTTCCATCGAGCATGGCAAACTCCCGCTTATAGCCATCCCCACAACAGCTGGCACAGGGAGCGAATCCACACACAATGCGGTCATATACTATGAAGGTGCGAAGCAGACCGTCACCAACGATGAAATCCTACCCGATTTCGCCATTCTGGAGCCTTCGGTATTGTACACCTTGCCTTTATACCAAAAAAAATGTACCATGATGGATGCCTTGTGCCAAGGTATTGAGTCGTGGTGGTCAGTAAATTCCACTGAAGAAAGTCGAGAGTATTCCAAGAAAACCGTGGAACTTGTCATGGCATACTGGAGGCAATACATTTTTGACAACGACCCCGAAGCCACACGTCAAATCATGCTGGCAGCCAATTACAGCGGTCGCGCCATCAACATCGCACAAACCACTGCAGCCCATGCCATGAGCTATAAGATAACTTCGCTTTTCAAGCTCCCTCATGGCCATTCCGTGGCTGTTTGCCTTCCCGAAATATGGAAATACATGTTGGGTCATCCCGAAAAATGCAAAGACGAGAGAGGGAGAAGTCACGTTGAAACCAATTTCAATCACATTGCCGAAGCCATGGGAGCCGCCTCGCCCCATGAGGCCATCAAAACATTCTGCGCCATGATGGAAGCGATGGACTTGGGGCATCCGACCGCAGATTGCGACCGACAATCCATATTGGAAACGTTGAGTCGTTCCGTCAACCCGATTCGGCTAAAAAACAATCCTGTGGAGTTAGACGAGGACACTATCTTGGCATTGTACCAAGAAATTGTGCCAGTTTTGAGCAAGCGCCCGTGACGCCATCGCTCCAAATCTCCCTCACAAAGCGTTTCCGATCTTCTTCAGGAACCAACAGCTGGTCTTCCTTCAAGACGGACACCAAACCCTCGAAATCATTCACCTTCTTACCCACTTTCAAGTCGTCAAATGGATAATTGAAGTCCCGCTCCTTTTTATATTCCTCATAATCATAGATATACAGTACAGCTCCCTTATTTTCCATAATCATGTAATCAAAGAGGATAGAGGAATAATCCGTGATAAGCACGTCGGTATAGGGCAAAATCGGATAGATGTCAAACGTTGAGCGGAGCAACTTGATGTGTGTCAAGCCTTCGGCGACACTCGGATTGACATAAGTATTCTGGTGGGGCTTGAGCAGCAGTACAGCGTTGCGCTCACGCATCAGTGTATCCATTCGTTTCAGGTCGAAATCTTTCACAAACAAATCCCTTTGCGCGTCACGCCAGGTAGGAAGGTACAGCATTACATGGTCAAAGCTTGATTCCTTGAGCCACACGATCATGTCCTTCATCTCGACCGACTCATACTTCTCAACAAATCTCATCCGCTCTTCATCAGACCAAAGCAAAATTTCATTGCGGGGATAGCCATACTCAAGGCACCTGTTTTTAGGAATACGGAAAGACGTGGCGAAATCGTAAGTAAAGAAATCCGTGGAGGAAAGCACGTAATCGGGTCTTTGGAAGGTCTCGGGATGATAGAACCGTTCCTTCAAGGTCTTCTTCGCGAAACGATCGGCCAAAGCCCCTTTGGTAATCCTGAACTCAATGAGCTTCATCGAAAGGCCATGCCACAGGTTAATCCTGATGGTATTGCCTGACAGACAAAACATAATGTCGGAGGAATAAGCGTTATAAATCCAATATTTTGAAGTCAATGCGAACCAAACACCTTGCGGGCTCAAGATATGATAGGCCTTCAAGCCTTTGCTGCGAATCAGCTTGACCGTTGCGCGGCTGATGCTCAACCAAGCGCAATTCTTGTCATTGAGATGCTCCGAAATGTAGATGAACAAATATTTCGCATTATCGTTGAACGCCCCACGAAAACTGCCGAACGCCCACTTATTCTTGTCTCGCGGAAACAAAAACGAGAAAGGATAAATGCAATAGCAAACCAGATAGCCGAGAAACTTAATCATCGCTTACTTTCAATTAAGTCCTTGTTATGAATCGTTTTCTTGATTTCCTCGTCCGAAGGCACTTGCCGCCAATTGCCGTAGAGACAGGTCAGATAGGCATCCTGATTGCGGGGGACTGGCAGCACTGCCGACTCGAAAGGTACTTCCGACACTGGAAACAAATCCTGTTCCCACATAATATGCTTGGGAAGACCTTGACCCAAACCGTAATGCAGTTCACCTTTCTTCCTAAACACATTCAAAGGCCATGTAAGAGGCACCAGACAACGGAATACAATCCATTGCAGCTTCGTCACCCACTTGCGTAACCAAGCATTCTTAATCAGATAGGTATAATGAAGCAGATATACCCTAAGTTTGCCACAAACCAAAGAGCGCAAATAACTGTTTTTCTCGATGGAGAAGATATCCACACCTACACCCTTGTACTTGTAAAGTCTTCCACGAGGCGGGCATGAGCCAAGCATATTCCCCTCTTTCTCCCTGAATTTCGGAAATTCGTGAACATAATTGAAATCTGTATGACGGTCTTGAAGCACATAAGGGCCTGCGTCTGTTTCGTGAAGAATCTTAACAAGTCTCTTAAAATCCTCCGAAGGCAAGGCAATGTCCATATCGTCGTCCCATGGAATAAAGCCATGGTGTCTTACCGCTCCCAAGGCACTACCCCCAGACAGGAAATAGGTCAATCCATGATTTTTACACACCTTATCGAGAAACAGAACTTCTTTCACCATTCTAAGCTGGTATTCCCTCAACGCAGATCCCTCTGGCGAATACTTCTGTTTCAGTTTTTCCGTATCAACCATCATGTTTTACAATTAGTTTTGCAAAAATATGGAAATTTCAAAAAAGCAGCGCACTTTACCCCTAAAAAAGAATAATGTGTATCTTTGCGGCATACAACCCTATAATAATGAAAAAGCCTGCGCTTTTATTCGTCCTACTCTTTGTTTCAGCCATTTGTGTTGGACAAGTCCACATAGGCGACATTCTCTGCACCGATGGCGCCATTGTCAGCGCAGCTGATTTTCCCTCTTCGGGCAGAACGGCTTGGGGCATCGTGTTTTACGTGGATGACAACGACGCACACGGTTGGGCGGTTGCGCTCCATAATCAGTCTTCTTCCATCAAATGGAGCAGTTCAAACTATTATGGTTACGACATCCCAAACTTGGTCAACTACGAGAATGCCCGAGCTGCCATGCACAATCTTGACGGAAGCCAAAACACTGGCATCATCCGAAGCACCAGTGGCTCAACCAACTTCCCTGCAGCTTGGGCCGTGGATTATGACGACGGCTGGTTCTTGCCCAGTGCGGCACAACTGCGCTACATGTATTCATATTACCCTGAAATCAACGCCTCGCTGCAAGTTGTGGGAGGCTCGCAGTTCCCCCTTGACGGCAACTACTACTGGTGGTCATCAACTGAGGTCTCCGGTTATCACGCCTACGACATGAACTCGGGCGGCAGCATCGGCGACTATGTGAAAGACAACCACGTCAACTATCCTCCCAACGGTATCGCCGTGCGGCAAATCAGGGACTTCAACATCCCCAATGTGGTACCTGCAACCTACCATATCGGCGACCTCATCACCAACGATGACGGCAGTCAAGGCATATTGTTTTACCTCTCTCCCGACCAGACCGAAGGCTGGATGGTCGCCTTAAACGACGCCTCAACCTCTATTTCGTGGGGCAGTGGCGACGTGCCAGGACTTGACAACCAAACCTATTCGTCACCATTCGGGATGTTGCTCAATGAGACCGACGGTTACGCCAACACGGGCATCATCAGAGACTACCAAAACGGCATGAACACCGCCGCCAACGCCGTTGACTATGAGCACGGGTGGTATCTCCCTACTGCTGGACAATTATCGAAACTCTTTGGTGCCTTGCCTTTCGTTGAATACAAACTGCAAGCCTACGGAAGCATATTGGCACAAGCCGAGTATTGGTCGAGTTCGGAGGCCAACGCCAACGAAGCCTTCGCTGTGACTTACAAGCCTGCTGGCAATGTTCGTGCGGGAGGTTTCATCCGCAGCGACAAGAACCAAAACTACCATGTCCGCGCCGTGCGAAACCTCTCACCGACACCGCTTCCCATCGTTGGTGAGATAGTCACACCCGAATCCATTTGTGAAAACGGGGTCTTGACCTTGCAAGTCCCCGAAACACAATTCGCCACTTCCGAAGGGTGGCAAATTAGTCCAACGATTGACTTTGACAATCCCATCCCATACGAAGACGAGCCCTTAAACTCCTCTTACAATGGTTGGTTCCTCCGTTATTTTGCCACAAACGAATCTAACACCGTGTACAGCAACATCGTAAGCATCATAGTTTGGCCGACCTACGAGACCTCCTTCAGTACCATGGCCTGTACCCACTACGTTTGGAACGGCATCGATTACGACGAAAGCGGCGACTATCAGCAACACCTCTTCTCCATACATGGTTGTGACAGTATCGTCACCATGCACCTGACCATTGCCGACGTGGTCACAAACGAGTGGTCACAACAAACCTGCGAAGGCGAATTTATCTGGAATGGCATTACCTATTCAGAGACAGGTGATTACGAACAAGTTTTCTCATCCTCAGAAAATTGCGACAGCATCGTCATACTGCACCTCAACGTGTTTGATGCCTACGACATCGCTATCGACAGCACCGTTTGCGGAAACCTTGTGTGGAACGGACAAGAATACACTGTATCAGGCCTCTACGAGCAGCAATTTGTAACCGCAGGCGGCTGCGACTCCTTAGTCAGGATGAACCTCACCGTATTGCCTTTCCCCGAAGCCATCCCCGAAATCACAGGCTTGACGGAAGTCTATGTTTCAACCGACATTGTCTTGGGAAAATACAACTATTTCATTGACTCCGTGGGATTTGCATCGCATTACGAATGGATTCTTGAAGGCCCAAGCTGGATTATGGACACCACAGGAACCCATTGCACCCTTTGGGTCACTCTACCAGGCACGGCGACATTGAAAGTCAGGGCATGGAATGGCTGCGGCTATACTGAACGGGAAATCATCATCCATGCAGGTTTCTTTGACATTGACGACAACCAAACTTTACCTGTGGCTGTCTATCCCAATCCAGCCCGCGACAAAGTATTCATTGAGTCTGAGGACATTGTGCGCGTCAGGTTGTACGACTTATTTGGGCAATGTTTGACGGAAAGGTCAACCGAGCCCTGCGACCGCATGGAATTGTCCTTGCAAGGTTACGCCAACTCCATCTATCTCATTGAGATACAGACAAAACGAGGAACCATCAGAACCAAACTCAAAATCAGCCCTCAATGAAAAAGCGCTTTTACTTCATCCTATTCGCTGCATGGTTTTGGCCTACACTCTTGTTCTGCCAAAGCGTGAAAATCGGCGACATTCTCTGCACCGATGGAAGCACCGTCAGCGCTGCTGATTTCCCATCATCGGGCAAAACTGCCGAGGGCATTGTGTTTTATGTGAACGAAACCGGTCATGGCTGGGCCGTGAGTTTGGAATGTCAATCCGTCAACACGCACTGGGTGACTTCGGGACATTATAATGAGATGTTCAACATCCCCGATTTGCACGACTTCGAGTATTCGAGGGATGCCATCTACGACCTTGACGGTTATAGCAACACAGCCATCATCAGAAACACACATGGTTCCGATTGGTATCCTGCTGCCTGGAGCGTCGAATTCAACCAAGGCTGGTACCTGCCTGCCGCTGGGCAACTACGCTGGCTAATGGCCTATATCAACGAAATCAACGCCTCGCTCTCTGTCGTACACGGCACGTTGTTTTCCTTCGACCATCCACGATGGTACTGGACCTCAACCGAGAGAGGTGGAGCTCATGCCATCGTCGTGAGCCAGACGGGCAGCGTGGCCAACTATCCGAAATGGAACTACATCGGGCAATATCAAATTGGCGTCAGGGCCGTCAAGTCCTTCACTGTGCAAGCACAAACTCCTACGATTGGCGAAGTCGTCACCGCACCAGATGGACAAAGAGGCGTAGTGTTTTATGTCGACCCCAACGACAATTCCTATTGGTTGGCGGCCTTAAACGATTTGTCGAGCAATTACCAATGGGGCCTCGCAAACGACCTCCCCGACCTCGACAACTACAACGAAAACAACCAATTTGTGACGTTGCATGGCGTGCATTGCGGCTACGATGCCACTTCCTATATGCGTGAAGCCATGGGCACCGCAACGCAATACGCCTCATCACATGTTGACCTTAACAATGGTTGGCACATCCCATCGGCGGGACAGTTGTCCAAACTCTTTGCTGCATTACCGTTCATTGAGACCGTCTTCACCAACAACGGAGGCACTTCCTTGAACAAAGACTCCTATTGGACCAGTACAGAATGTTCTATTGGCAACGCCTGGACCATTAGTTTCGGGCCGACCTCCTACACCGCTGGCATTTTAGCAGCCCGTGACAAGACCGCATCGTATGCCGTGCGCCCCATTTGGAGTCAAAGCTGCGAAACCGTTCATCTGCCGACCGTTGGAAACATCATGGCACCCGAAGCCATCTGCGCTGATGAGAGTCTGACCCTGCAAATCCCAGAAAGCCAATTCGCCAACACACAAGGCTGGCAAATGAGCCCGACGGTAACATTCGACAATCCCTCTCCATACCACGGCGAGCCTTTGGATTCCTCTTACAATGGCTGGTTCCTCCGCTATTTCGCCACAAACGAGGCAAGTACCGTGTACAGCAATGTGGTCAACATCGCTGTTTGGCCCAAATACGAGACATCCATCAACGTCATGGCCTGCACCCACTACGTCTGGAACGGTATCGACTACAACGAAAGCGGCGTCTATGAGCAAAGCTTCACCTCTATCCACGGTTGCGACAGCATCGTCACCATGAATTTCACCGTTGCCGATGTCGTCACGAACGAATGGACAGTACAAACTTGCGACTCTCTCACTTGGAACGACACAACTTACACAGAACCTGGCGATTATGTACAGGTATTCACCACTATGCAAGGCTGCGATAGCACCGTCATTCTGCATTTGGTGCCAGACGATTATCCCGCCGCCATTCCCGAAATCAACGGACTTCAAGAGGTCTACGTGTCAACGGACATCATCTTGGGGAAATACCACTATTTCATTGACCCCGTGGAGTTTGCCACGCATTACGAATGGATTCTTGAAGGCCCTAATTGGGTCTTGAACACCACTGGAACCAATTGCAGCCTTTGGGTCACCTTGCCTGGCACGGCAACCTTGAAAGTCAGGGCTTGGAATAAATGTGGTTATTCCGAGCAGCAAATTGTCATCCATGCAGGTTTCTTCGACATTGACGACAACCCGACTATTCCTGTGGCCGTCTACCCCAACCCCGCCCGTGACAAAGTGTTTATTGTAGCAGAAGGTGTCATACGAATAAGGCTGTTCGACCTGCTTGGGCAATGCCTAATCGAAAAGGAAGGAAATATGGGCGACAAAACCGAAATAAGCCTAAACAACTTAACACCAGCATTTTACACTATCGAAATTCTGACCGAAAAAGGCCGAGTCATCCGAAAACTGAATGTGACACGCTAAACCAGCTTATTTCCAACGAACCATTCCCAATCCCTTGTCAATCACGTTGTTGACAGATTCAGAGATTTTTAGCTTGTAGATGGTGGTCACACCCAAGGCAAGGAAAAGCAGTGATTTCAGCACCGCATCGATGAGCAAACCGAAAATGGGTTTGGCAAACAAGCCTGCAAACCATGGCGTCAATGTCATGGACCACAGGTAATTAAGACCAAACATCACACCGACAACCAACAGGACGAGCAGTTGTTTGCTGCACAGCGGCGACGTGCCGATTTTCCATCGGATTAAGGCGAGTAACAAGGTATAGTGCACCATGTATGCCACCAAAGTAGCGAAGGCTGCGCCATTTACGCCCCAAACAGGAACCCAACGTGCGTTGAGATACCAAGCCAACACCGTCAGTAAAATCGTGAAAAACAGGGAGTAATAGTAGATTTTGGAATAGCTCAAAACGGTGGTTCCCACGTTCAGCGTCGAGTTGACGAGTCGGCTCAAGCCCAAGACCAGCACTGCCCATTTGCCCGCCTGAAACACCTCGCCATTGGGCAGCAAGGCAAAAATCATGTCGATATTAATCCAAATGAAGAAAAATACCAGCGAGCCAACGAGGAACTGATGCAACGAGACGCTTTTGCAGATACGGTCGGCCTCTTTCACATTGCCATCCGCCATGGCCTGCGAGATTTGCGGTTTGCTGATGGTGCCCAACGAACGGTAAGGCATTTCCACCAATGAAGCGATATAGATGGCTATGGTCAAAATGCCACCCACAGCGAGGCCTTGCTTGCCTGCCACAAAATACCGGTTCAGCAAAGGCGTAATGTTGCCCGCCAAAGCCGAAGTAATCAGGAAAGCCGTGTAAATCAAGAAGTCACGTTTCAGTTTGGGCGTGACATACTTCTTCTCGATACGGAATGACACCCGATGCAAACTCAACAGATAAACGATATTGACCACCGTTGCCAAACCGTAGGATACGCAGAACGCGACAACCATGCCCGTAAGCGACAGCACATGTAAACCGTACAACAAATAGATAATCAAAGTCATTACCCGCAAACCCACCTCTCGGATGAAGCGAGGCACCACAATGCGCATCAGCAGGTTCGAGTTGGTCTCAAACACCGAGATGTAGAGCATGAAGAACGCCAATGGAATTACATAATAGATGTAATCGATAAACAGCTCTGACTTTTCAGAGAAAAACGAGGCAATAGGCTTTTGCAGTAGGAAAAAGAAGCCCAAAAACGCAACAAAGCCAATCAACGGTACAATCAATGTCCAACCGAAGAAGCCGTGGTCGCGGTGTTCCTCATCCTTGAAATAGGGATAATAGCGCATGGCCGAGGTGTTGGTGCCCAACTGCGCCAAACCCGAGAACAACAGAGCCGACTGGAGCAACACGTCAACGAGACCGATTTCCTCCGTGGTCAGATACTTGGTCTGGATGAAAAAGGTCGTGACGATACCCACAGCCACCCCGATATAGGTGGCGATGGTGCCTTTGATACTCTGTCGCGCTACAATGCCCATGATGCTATTTTTCAGGAATCGAATACTGCTCTTCAGAACGTTTCCGCTCAGCCTCTACATACTCTTCGTAAGCATTGATAATCAACTCATTATTCTTAATTTCCTCCTCCATATTCTGAATCAGCACGTTCTGTTCCTCAATGGTTTTCCTAATGGCATCGATTTTCTGGAGGCGATACTCGTTGTCTTTCTGATAGGTCTGGATGTGCTTCGTCAAATCCTCAATGACGATTTCGCGACGGCGGTTGGCATCTTCTGACACACTCAATTTGTCCGTATTTCGACGAATACCCGAATTCAGGTCGTTGCCGGCCAAAATAAGGATGGCGACAATCCAAATCCACAACAGGAGAATAATGAGTGTGCCGATGGAGCCGTACAACACATTGTAACGCGAGAAATTGGAAATGTAAGTGTTGAAGGCTACCGTACCCAAAACGAACAAAGTGGTGGCGAGAATCGTTCCCGGACTGAAGATGACAAAATCGCGATAAAGTTTCTCCCCATTGGGTCCCGTCCGTTTGCGCTCGATACGATAATGCTCCTTGAAGGGAACGTTGCCAAAATAATACAGCAAGGAGATACCCAAGGACAAGGCAAAAACGCCTATTACCCAACGCAATACGCTGAACAGGAAGAAGGTAAACGAGCCGCCTTCAAGAATCTCATTCTCAACCAAATGCCGCAAGACTGTACCGCCCAATGAAATCAATAGTACCGAGATGACAATCAACGCACCCAAGACGATGAGCATAATGATGGCGAAAAGGCGTTGTATCAGCCAACCTTTCAGATCCAGTCCCTTGTCAGTCAAGAAGTTGGCATAAACATTACGAAAGCCGTTGAAGAAGGCCACAATACCGCTGGAGCCAAAGATGAGGCAGAGGATGATACTCAACGAAAGCAGTCCATCGTGAGGTTGGTTCATGATGCCGTCAATGGTTTCCTTTACATAATCCAACGTTCCTGAGGGAAGGAGGAAATCGTCAAGAACCATCATTACCCTTTCGTAAAGGTGCGGGATAGGGATGTATGGAATTAAGGTGAAGAAAAACAGAATCAGCGGAAAAAGGGCCAAGAAGAAGTTGAAAGCGACGCCAGCAGCACGGTCGACAGTGCGGCCCTTGGTGAATAGCTTGAGGAAGTCTATCACCACGTCAAGAAAGGGCAGTTTCGTACCTGGGAAACGCACCTTGCGGAGGACGTTCTCATCCTTGTTGTACCAATCTTTCAAGGCTTGCACCTTGGATTGGGCCCAAACGGTCAGCTTTCCTGGTTCGTTCTTCTTGTTTTTCGACATAAAATCGGATTTACGCCGCAAAAATACAGGTTTTTGTTCAATTGAGAAATATTTGTAGTTTTGCCATCGAAAAACAGACTATCATGACCAACGAAACTATTTCTCACGAAGGCATCGTCACGAAAATCACCGACGACGAACTGGAAATCAAGATACTGGCGCAGAGCGCCTGCGCGGCATGCCACGCCAAGAGTGCATGCGGCATGGGCGAACAAGCCGAGAAAATCCTCACCGTGCCACGACCCAAGGACAAGGAATTTGCCTTGATGCAAAAGGTCAACGTCAAAATGGCCATCAATCAAGGCAATACAGCGGCAATACTAGCCTATCTCATCCCCATCATCCTGTTGTTGGCCGTGCTGTTTGTCTGCCTCGGCCTTGGTTTTGGTGAAGGTCTTTCAGCCCTCATCAGCATTGTCGCGCTGATACCTTATTATATAGTGCTTTACCTGCGACGCGACAAACTCAAGCAGAAGTTCGAGTACACCATTGAGTAGTGATTTTCAAAGTCCATAGATTTCTTCGCCTTTTGATGGCATGTCATACCGAGCCCGAAGGGTGAGCGTATCTATGCCATCAAAAGCCTCGAAATGACATGTACTTTGAAAAAACCGAAATTTTTCTTTTGCCAAAAAAAGGAGATTCTGTATTTTTGCAGGTTCTAAAAATCGAAAACAAACTCAAAATTCTATTACTGATGAGTAATACCTTATTTATTTCCCTTGCGGTTCTCGGAATCCTGGGCGGCGTCTTGGCCGTGATTCTGTACTTCGTGGCACAGAAATTCAAGGTGGAAGAGAACCCACTGATTGACGAGGCGGAGGCTTGTCTGCCTGGCGCCAACTGCGGTGGCTGCGGTTTCGCGGGCTGTCGTGCCTTGGCCGAAGCCTGCGTGAAGCAAGCCGCAGAGAAAGGCAACATCGACGGTCTGGCATGCCCTGGCACCGACATGGGCAAAGTGGCTGCTGTCCTCGGACTGACCGCCGCCGCCTTCGAGCCTAAAATCGCGGTGGTACGCTGCAACGGTAGCTGCCAAAACTCACCCGCCAAGGTACATTATGAAGGCGCTGACATTTGCGCTTTCGCCAACACGCTTTACGCTGGCAAAGGCGGCTGCTCGAAAGGCTGCCTCGGCCTCGGCGACTGCGTGAAGAAGTGCAACTTCGATGCACTGCACATCGACAAGGAGACGGGCTTGCCCGTCGTCGACCCCGACAAGTGCGTGGGCTGCGGTGTGTGCGCCAAGACGTGCCCGCGTGGTATCATTGAGGTGCGACCACGCGGCAAGAAAGACCGCCGCGTGTATGTGTGCTGCTCCAACACCGACAAGGGCGCGTTGGTCGTCAAGAACTGCTCGGTGGGCTGCATCGGCTGCCAGAAGTGCTTGAAAGAGTGCCCGTTTGAGGCCATTGAGATGCGTGGCAACCTCGCCTACATCGACCCGGCCAAGTGCAAGGCTTGCGGCAAGTGCGCCAAGGTGTGTCCGCGTGGCAGCATCCATGCCGTCAACTTCCCCATGGCCAAGCCTGAGACCCCAGCGTTGCAAGGCGCTGAACCCGTCGTGAAGCCTCAACCGAAACCCGAACCCGTGGAAGCCAAAACTGAAGTCCAATCCGAAAAAACCGTCACAGCATGAACCCGTTAAAGACTTTTACCAGAGGCGGTGTGCATCCTGAAGAGAACAAAATCTCCGCACACCAGCCCATACAAGACTTCCCGATGCCCAAGCAGCTCATCGTCCCGCTGGGACAATGCCTCGGCGCACCGGCTGAATGTATCGTCAACAAAGGCGACCGCGTGCTGACGGGTCAGCTCATCGGCACGGCCAAGGGCTTCGTTTCAGCCAATGTCCACAGCCCCGCTACTGGCACCGTTGCCAAGGTGGATGTCGTCATGGACCACACTGGTTACTATAAACCCGCCGTCTTTATCGACCGTGAAGAACAAGACGAATGGGTTGAAGGTGTCATCCAAACGGATGAACTGCTCACCGACATCAAGTTGGACTCCAAGCAAATCATCGACAAGGTGAAAGAATGTGGCATCGTCGGCATGGGCGGCGCCACCTTCCCGACCCACGTCAAACTGATGGTTCCCGAAGGCAAGAAAGCCGAATACATTATTATTAATGCCGCCGAGTGCGAGCCTTACCTCACCTGCGACTTCCGCCTCCTTCTCGAAAAAACCCAAGAGTTCCTGATGGGCGTGAAGATCCTGATGAAGGCCGTCAACACCGACAAAGGCATCATCGGCATCGAGAACAACAAGATGGAAGCCATCGAACTGCTTGAGAAGACCATCAACGAGCATAAAGACCTTTACGCGGGCATCACCGTGCAGCCTTTGAAGACCAAATACCCTCAAGGCGGTGAAAAGCAACTCATCCAAGCCATCACAGGTCGTGAGGTGCCGTCGGGCAAACTGCCTATCGAGACGGGCTGCGTCGTGGTCAATGTGGCTTCGACCTATGCGATTTATGAGGCCGTTCAGAAGAACAAACCTTTGATTGAGCGTATCGTCACCGTTACGGGTAAGTCGGTCAAGAAGCCGGGCAACTTCCGTGTACGTTTTGGTACGCCCGCCGACCTCCTCATCGAGGCCGCTGGCGGTCTGCCCGAAGGCATCACCGACGTCATCAACGGTGGCCCGATGATGGGTAAGAGCGTGTCGGTCACCAACTTCCCGTGCATCAAAGGCACCTCGGGCATCCTCCTGATGACCCTCGATGAGGCCCAAAGCCGTCGCCAGACCAACTGCATCCGCTGCGGTCGTTGCGCCGGAGCCTGCCCCATGGGCTTGCAGCCTTTCCTGCTCCACAAGTTAGCCAAGCAGAACAATTTTGACGAGACAGAAACGAACCACATCATGGACTGCATCGAATGTGGCTCCTGCGAGTTCACCTGTCCCGCCAACATCCCGCTGTTAGACTACATCCGTTACGGCAAAGCCAAGACCGGCGCGATTATCCGTGCGAGAAACCAGAAATGAATGTTGTAGAGACGCAATGCATTGCGTCTCTACCGGCAACAATTCAATAAATAAACGAAAACATTTCAACAATGAACAAATACACAATATCCGGTTCGCCGCATGTACATTCGACGGAAAACACGCAGAAGATCATGTTCCGTGTGCTTCTGGCCTTGGTTCCCGCCTTGCTTGTGGCCATTTACTATTTCGGCTGGTATGCCTTGAGGCTGACCATCGTCTCGGTGGGTGCCTGCATGCTGACCGAATGGCTCATTCAGAAATTCCTCATCAAGGGGCCTTTGACCATCAACGACGGCT
>ERZ809497.18-NODE-18-length-15512-cov-6.672834_pt1 | contig 15512 bp, 8 predicted proteins | sample MGYA00521237_ERZ809497 | MGnify/ENA primary metagenome ERZ809497 (study PRJEB31581, sample SAMEA3312976) | metagenome | study: EMG produced TPA metagenomics assembly of the PRJEB8939 data set (Metagenomic analyses of Rumen microbiomes reveals... | reverse complement strand
GCAATACCACCGATGTAACCTTTTTGTTTTGATTGAAAGCGCCGTCTCCAATGCCATCGACAGTGTATTCAACGCCAGCAAACTTAACCTTCTCAGGTATCACCGCTTCGCCTGCAAAATCCTTGTTGTCCGCCACTTCTACCTTGTGTTCCTTATCGTCGGATATAATCCTGTAATTCAATCCACCTTCGGAAAAACTATCCGTATTGAACAACTTAAACCCAAGTTCTTCTAAAGTTTTTTTCAATCCCACTGCGTTTTTAGGAATAAACGCCCAACAATTGGACAAGTAATCGTTATGAGAATCAGCTTGATCAAACACATGGGTTCCTTGTATGTCATACTCCTTGTTAGGGAAAACGATTCTAACCAACGAGTGAATGGACGAGAAAGCATAATCCTCAATTTTTGTTACGGACGGAGGGATGGAATAGGCTTCTCTGCCGTTTGCGGCAGGGTATGCCACAAGTTTATCCATTGTCTTGTTCTCGGTCTTTTCAAACAACACGCCCTCTTCGGCCACATAATTACCCTTATTGCCCAACTCATTGTCGCATTTGAAATGCTCCAAACGGGTACAAAAGGCAAAAGCTCCCAGCCCAATGGTTTCCAAAGTCTCTGGAATAGTCACAGAGGTAAGCTCTTTGTTTCCCTTGAAAGCATCCCTATCGATGCTACAAACCGTAAGGGTAAGGTCATCGAACTTGATTTCGGATTCTATGTTGGCGGATCCCACAAAATCCTTGTTGTCCGTTACAACTATTTTCCTTCTCTTCTCCTCCGTCTCTTCTTCCTCCTCAAACGCACGATACCTCAAGCCATGATGATAGAAAATCTTCTCTTTGTTAACCACAATATCATCAAACACATTCCATTGCGCCGCCTCCTTATACTTTTCTTCAGCATAAAGCGGCACAATTATCTTGCATTTGGGGTTCACGTTTTGGAATACGTCATAGCCCAAAGCGGGTTCATCGTAAACATCCTCATAAAGCTCTATGGAACGCAAATCGATGGTCTCAAGCGAACTGCAATCAACAAACGCTTGATGCCCAATGTGCTTCACACCATTGGGGATGACGACTTCTTTCAACGACTTGCATCCTGCGAATGTCCAAGGCTCAATCTCAGCGATTCCATACTGCAATTCCGCTTTCTCCAAGGCCTCGCAATTCTGGAATGCAGAACGCCCTATTTCTTTGATGCGCTTGCCAAAACTGACGGTTTTGAGTTTCTTACAGTTGAAGAAGGCAAATTTTCCGATGAAAACAAGGTCTTCGGATAGTTCAACTTCAGTTATCTCTCCGCAATCCGCAAAGGCTTCCGCATCAATTGCTGTCACATAACTAGGAATTTCTACCTTTCCCTTGTATCCCTTGTCGTTAAGTCCTTTAACAACGCCATTTTCAATTTTTAGTTCCATAATATCTTGTTTTTTTATTATTCACTAATTGGATAGAGTTCAAAGACGGCATCATACTTCAAGTTGGTAAAATCTTCGACGCTCATTTGTTCCGAAGTTATATTCCGTATCCATACGGCCTTCTCACCAGAGACCTTTGAGATTTCTATAGCATCTTTGACCTGGGGAAGCAAAGCCTGCAAATTCTCCACTGCCTTCTCTTCTTTCTTTTCCTCAAAAAGCGTCACCTTGACACTGAAGCGTTGTGGAATAGACTCTAATTTGCCATTTGCATCCATTGTGGCCATACCAGTTGGGATAACCAGCACGTTGGCCTTCAGCTCTTCGTTCAAATCATTGCATATCTTTGAAGCCTCTTCCCTTGTCTCGGTGTTGAAGATGAACATGGGTAAATTGCCGACCATTTCCATTGCTTCCTTGAACAAAATAGCTTTTTGTTCCCTCAGATAATTTGCAGTATGCTGCTTGTTTCTTCCGTATCTCAGCATAAAGAGGTCAAGCTTTTTATACACTATCTCAATCTCTTCTTCCTCAACCTTTTGAGGCTTAAAGATGGCTTCGAGGTCATTCTCCTTCTGCTCTTGGCCGTACTTCTTCAATTGGTCCTCAAACCTGTCTTGGTTCAAGATCAGGCTCAAATAAGGCATGTTCAAGCATGTCAGCACCTTATCGCGGTGCGTCACTAACAGCAGGGCATCTCGCTTCTCAACGCCGCCGACAAAACCGACGCCTGGCATGTTGACAGAATCAAAAACGCTCTTGTCCTTATAATAAAGTATGGCCATCAGGACAAATTCCAGGGCTTTTTTCTCATCAACAGTCAACTGCTCATTTTCATTTTCTTCTGCCTTGGTCAGCAAATAGATGGACTGCCGAATTTCTTCGATAAGACTTTCGCGAAGTTCGCCGTTAGACTTCTTATCTTTCAACACGTCACTCGCTTTTAGCACATTATATTCAGGATAGTATTCCCAAAGGTCGTTAAGAGCCGCCGCCACATGATACTTGTCATCCTCATCACTAATCAGCCCTTTACGGAATATGGATTCTGATATGGCTCCGCCGTCTAACGCCACTTCCGTTTCCTCAAATTCGGACTTATAGCCTTCGAGGCAATAGGAAGCATCGTCGCCTTCAAGTTCGTAGTTCAGGACGACAATGGGCAAATTGTTCGTCTTGACTTGACTGCGTATATCGTCCAACTTAAAGATGCTAAGGTTGTCGAAATTCAACCGGTATAAATCCGCCTTGTCGAAAGCCTCCAAGCTGGAAACGGAAGCCTCTTGCTGTTCGCCATGGATGTCATTGTGCGCATCCCAATATTCAGTCAATTCTCCCTCACTTTGGTAATAGTGCGGGACTTCCCTTTCACCCAGTTTGGCATTGACTCTTGACGGAGTAAATTGGATGTCTTGGTCCAGTTCGGGTGACGCTTCGGGCGAGAAACACTTGATCAACAACGTTATCCTTGCGAACAATCTGACCAAGATTCTTTCATCCTTACTGCGGTTGTAATCCCGATAGGTTTCGGTCCACGTGTATCGCTTTGCATCGGCGGCAGCATCGGCAGCAACAACGAATCTTCCCAAAATGACAGCTTCCTCAAGGCGGTTATCAAGAGCCAACTGGTATCTTGACTGGAAGTCGTTATAAAAAGTAATGAATTCGTTGACCGCTTCATAGACATCGTCGGCGAAGGAAAGGTAGGTGTTGATTCTCCTGTTGTCGAAAGGAATGGAATCGAGTTCATCCATGCTCGTTTGAAGAACTGCTTCTTCGCCGAAAAGCGACTTAAACCACTGCCATTGTGACTCGGACAACAAATGCTCGAAATCAATCCTCTCAATAGCATTTAATCTTTTCCTGACCACACTTATTTTTTTATAGAAGCTGTCAGTGGCTTTGCGCAGGAAAATGGGGAGTATCGAATAATCGGCCAAACCGGAAGTGGAAAGCGACTTCAATTTAGGAATGGGATTAAATGTTGAGTCTTGGCTGTTATTATCGCCACCTCCAAGCTTCATCAAAAATGGCACCAGCTCCAGCTCAACCTCATCGCCGCAAATCGAGCACGACTGCTCCGAACAAATCCTATTCTTCTCATCTTTATAGACTTCGTGCCCAACGACCTGCAACCCCAACAAATAGTCATCTTTGTTTTCCAGATCTGTCAATTCTTTGCCATTGGTGGCTTCTGCTTTAAGAATATACAAAGCTTCCTCCGATAATCCTTGCATCAGGCAGTCCGCTTTATCAACATAGTACCGAAGAGTCATCTCATTGGTGTTCTCTATCAGTGACCCCGATGCCGACAAAGCCGTTCCAGGAGAAATCGTAATTTCACCTTTTTCGCTGTCATATTTACAGGTCAATCCATTCATGATGCCCTGTCCGAACAACAAACTGCGGGTGTCTTTCAGTTGTCTGTGCAAGAAATTGAACGAACCGTTCAAATCATCGCTTGTCAAAACATTCCCATCATGGAATATGGGGTATCTGTTTCTTTTTGTGTCTTCGTTATTCATGGCAGTTTAGTTTTCAATTGTCCCATTTATATACTTCTTCGCTATTGAGCGTGGTATATCCCAAGAGCATATCTTTTATCTTTTCTCCAGAGGAGACTCTTGTATCGGTTCCCTGGTAGCTGTTTCTCAAGTGTGATAGGTTGTCCACAAAAGTGGCCAACACCCGAGCATCATCCGTTTCATTCCTCATATACTTCATGAACTCATCATAGCTGTTTTCCAAGTTCAGCATCTGCAAGGGGTCAATCCAGCATATCTTCACCGCAATATGAGCAGGGAACTCCTCTGCTATGACATTCTCCACAACATCCCTGAACTGGTGATTTTGGGTAACGTCGAGCCATCCCGGCAACACTACCGTAACCTTCATTGAATATGGATCCTTGGTCAACTTTCTTGAACCATCTTCATATTGTCTCAAGAATGCAGTTGAAGTGCCCTCCCACAAAAGGACATGTTCGTAGATATGAAGGCCAAAGGTCTCATGGTAATCCACGTCCCTATTGTTAGCAAATACGACTGTTTCTCTCCCTTTTATGTCCTTGCTTCTGCTTTTTACCACAGGGTGCAGGTGCTTTTGTGGCGCATACGATGTCAGGCCAAACTTGATGGCCAGCTTGCGTTCAATCGGATAGTAATTGCCGTCATAAAAGCCGTCGCCTTGGTAGGATTCATCCAAACTAAGATCGGAATGGTAATCGATGGCTCCTGCCCGCCGGTATCCGAGCACAGGGAGATGGCCCAGCATCGTGGACTTGGAACAGACCAGTTCGTATTCCTTCTCTTCTGGCGTGCTCTTACTTTGTGAGATGTATTGCATGATGGAATACTCCACAAACTCTTCTCCAAAACGAGCCAAAAGGGTGTTGAGTGCCTTGTTTTTCTGCTTCAATTCCGATTGGGCATCAAAAACATCATTCTCGAACCACGACTTATAGTCGTCATCGACGACCTTACTCAAGTCATCGACAACCTCATCATCCAATATGCGGTGTAAATAATTCAGTTGTCTTTCCTTCCACAGGTCAAGGTCTTTCGACTTCTCCCACGACAAGACATGCTTGGCACTATTGAGTCGCATCAAAAAATCAGCCAACAGCTGGTCGAAAAACGCGAGATAGCCTTTCAGTTGCAGACGCTGGGCCTTCCGCAAGTCAGTCTCGCTGTCCGATATGTTTTCTTTTCCCACCAAATACACATCGGGCAGGCTGTGTTGGAAACTATAATACTTATCCAAGGCTCTGTTGGCGCTTGTATCTTTCTCAAAAGTGAACACCATATCATCGTTACGGCTCTCCTCTTTTGGTGACTCCGACGGTTCCGCATAGAACTTGAAATCGTTCAACAAAAAGACAATGTTGTTACTCGTTTTGCTCTTGTCGGCATTACCATCAACAAACCTGAAAGTCTTTTTTCCAACGCTGGATTCTTTAAGGCTTATCTGATGATTCTCAACGCTTACCCATTCGGAGTCGTCGCTGTTCACGAAGAACCTCAGATGACGGACACCCTTCACGCCCTCAATTTGCATAATGATACCTATCACATCCGACACATACAAGGTATGATTGTCTTCCATACCTTCCACTTCATCCATATCGATGAAACCTTTCTTGGGGAAAGGACCTGTAAATATGTCAGATATAGACTTCCCTTTGCGCAGCATCTCGTCCATCGAATAGAATCGCGGTTGAGGCGAGACATATTCTGTCAGTTTTGTGACGATGCTCCGTAAAATACCACCATAGTCAGCTTCGGGCTCCACTTCAATGGCGGCATCGATTCCAACTGGAATGTGACCTATAGTTTCGACGTCGTTAAAATCCTCACAAAGATTACGATTCTTATCTAACAACGTCTTGATTTTATTCTTTGTTTCCTTTTCGTCGGCCTTATCGTCCAAATCAGCAAACACATCGTAGAATCCTATTATTTTCCTCTCTCCTCCGCCAACATCCTCTGGAAGTTTGATGGTCTTCTCCGTAGTTTTCAGCCAGACATTCTTTATGTGATCAATATTTTCAAGGATTAGCTTTCGGTAATCGTCAATCGTCAATGGAGCCGAGGGCAACACTTGATAGGGTTCGTAAAACGTACTTTCATAATGCGGGGTTCTCTGTCCTTCTTCTGTTAGCAGGTCGCGAATGTCAAAAGTCATCCGGTAGCCCAAATCGAGGATGGAGAAGCATAGTGCCTCTATGATAGTAATGCCTGGATCGGTGGCATTGTAGTCATTCCAGATGCTGCCACTCAACTGGCTGATACGCTCTATCCCAAGGCTTCTCAGCGTTTCAATATCCATAATTGGACGACCCTCGTTATTTTCCAATTTGCTATCCATTTTACACCTTCTTACTTAATCGTAATATTATGATTTTCAGCGGAAGTGAATATTTCATTCTGATTCTTATCGATAGTCTTGTCAGCAATCGTATAAGTCTTGCCCTCTACCGTAATCTCTGCCGACACCACAAAGTCGACATACTCCAACTGTTCGAGGAAAGCGTAAACGTCGGCGACGTTCTTCGAGTTATAGGTCATACTCCTGTCAAACTTGCCCTCACCTTCGCCCGTCCAAGGCGAAATGAATGTCCTCAAGTCCGAATTGAGTTTGTCGCGATAATAACTGATGTCAGAGAATCCCTTCCTCAATTGCACATCACAAGAAATCTGTATTTCCTTATACTTGAAATTCGACACATCTATACTGACATGATTAGATGACAACCCTTCAAGGTAGGTTCGAATTCCATTGATGACCATAGCGGGGACTACTGGCTTAAACTTATCTTCTTGACGGACGACATCCACATCAGGGCTTACGAACAAGGTAACACATCCCGGGGCAAACTCTATCTCGTTGTCGATATCATTCAACCGCGCGTGGGGCATACACAAGGCAAACGAAATCTGCGGGAAGGCTTCCAGGGCCAAACGCTCATAATCCCATGCCGTTGACGCCCTGCCTTTATGCCTCAACCTTTCGCTCACTCTGGTATAATAATCCATATCGCCCTCAGCTTCCTTGCCGCCAAACGATGGATAAGGCTGTTCCATAGTCTTGATTTTCGGGTTGCGTTCAACGAACTTTTGTATCGTTTGGGCAGGCAATCCTGCCTTCAGATGCGAAAGTTCATTGCCATCATCAACAAATGTGGCGGTTACGCAGTTGGTCCGAACATTCAGCACACTCGGGAACCTGTTCTTATCGCTCACCATCGAAAGGCACAGCCACAACCTTTCGTCGGTCAACTCGGCATCTTCGGGGAGCATGAACGTGATGACGCCCGACTTGCCCAATTTCTCGGTGTTATCCCTCACAATCTCCTTCTCCTCAAAAAGTTTCCATTTCCCTTGCCTAAAGCAACTCCACGAATATCCGTTCCCGTCGTTGATGATAGGATTGTCTATATCAAAATAAATGTTCAGTTCCGAGCCTGCACTCACATTGGCAACACCGAAATAGTAACACTTCTGCGACAGTCCATCCTGTAACGCCACAGCAGGAGCATGAACTTGATACAGCATAGACTCTTCCACCTCTTCTGCTTCCCCATTCATCACTTTCACCTCCTCATTCAAGAAGGGATGTATCGCAAACAACTGAAGCTCATCATTTTCGGAGTAAGCCATTAATTCATAATCAACGGACAAACTCTGGATTTCAGGGAGATATGGCTTTTCTGGCATCGTCTTTTGTTGATCATTTGAGACGACTACGCCATCTTTTATTACCATCTTCGTATTCTCCACCATTACTTTGCTGAGTAACTTACTGTAAATCTCATGTCCAAAATCGGTCGTCAATACGACTTTGACAAATCCCGACTTGACATCGCTTGAATACTCGGTGAGTGTTTGGCGGATTGAGTTGCCCTGGTCTGTGAAAAAATTCCGAGTTCCCCAAAACCGACCGCTGGCATTGCTCTTAAAGTTCTCCGTCTTCTCGTTCCACTCTCCATCCTTCAAGAAAGAACAGTTACCAGGGAAACCGTGCTCTTTATTCCTTTCAAACTCATTGATTCTCTGCACAAACATGTTATAACCATCTGCACAACCTGCCAGTTCCATCCCGTCTTTGTAAGTGGTATAATAGTCGTGCAAGTCATCAGGGAGACCTCTCCATTCGATGGAAAACCCAAACGAATGTAAATACTTGTTGAAAATCTTATTGTTTCCGATCAAGAAGCGCGACGAGTCAATGACAGGATTGGGGCCAAAAGGCAAGAAAGGAATCCCATTGTTCAGTTTCCCGTAATCGTTGTAAAGCAACAAATCGGTCGATTCCTCCACATTAGCCACAATGCAACTAACCAAATTGGACGACAGGCCCAACAAGCTGTGTATTTCATGGCATGAGGACTGTGCATCTTTCCCAAAGACGAACCGCAAAACAGGGTCTTTGGCATTAATACGCAACTGATGTATGGGTTCGGCATATTGGGCAAACGGAGGCATGGCCTTGGTGACCTTCAACTCCACCCAACTCTTTTCACTCGAATCGCTGATTTCTACAGATCGCCACCCGTCAGCCGTCGAATACTCCACATGGTGACAGTTTCGCACCAATTGTGCTGCATAATCATCTACGAAAAAGACCTGCACCGTCCTGGCTCCGTCTTTCAGGTATAGGACAGGCGAAGAAATAGCAAAACCCAACTCAAAAGGTCGGGGTGTACCATCATTCAATATATCGTCTTGAACAATAGATTTGGCCTCATCGGAATCGGAGCCGTCAATCGTCACAGCCTTCACCTGGTTGATTTCCGATTTATTGACTATCACATCGAAATCGCTTGCATACAACCGCTTTTTCCCATTGTTGTCATTGCCGCCATCGAACATGGTTCCCTTTGGCACCAACACTTTGGTTTCCTTGTTGTCAATCCCAAGAAACAGATGGACTTGGTCGGCGACGGCATCCTTGCGCTCAAACTTAAGTATATTGTTGTAATAATACTCCAAATGGCGCTGGGTGAAACGGTTCAACTCCTCTTGCGCTATGTGGAACACTTCAATGAATGCAAAATACAAAGCCAAATGAGCGGGCACCTCGGCTTTGGCCTCCATCTTATTGATGTTCTGCAGCGCAACCTTGTCCGAAACATAATCGTAAACCGCCTCGAAGAAATCCTGCCAATCCCCATCAACCTGATTCTGCTCATTGTAAAACTTGATATGCGCAGCCAATTTGGCGGTCTGTGCCAACAAATCCTCTTTCGAGCGGTCATCCAACTTGAAATAATCAGCGCCTAAGGCTTGGGGAAGTCTCTCAAATCTGTATGTTCCTTTATGGTCAGTAAAACGGCTCATAGTCTTCTCATTTGATTACCCGATTCCGTTTTCAAGATAAAACGGGAATACCATGTTGTATTTTGTGTTGAACCCCTTGATAGTGTAAGCCACCGATATCTCCACACAATCATCATCTTGGTTATTCTGGACGTCAACCTGATCCACCTCGACACGGACTTCGTTCTCCACGATAGCATATTCTATCATTCTCTTGATCCTGTTTTTCTCGGCCGAGTCAACGTTGCGCAGGAAAACGTAATCATTGATATCGGTTCCCAGATTGGGATGGAAGAACCGCCCCCCTAATCGGGTCAGCACGATGAGCTTCACACTCTTGGCGACGTTTTCCTCTTCTTCGAGCATCTCCACGCCTTTCGTTTCCTTCGAAAAGGTAGGGGGAAAACTCCATCCACGTCCTAAAAACTCGTATGATTCCTTGTTCTTCATAACATTATCCTCCAATTAATACAGTTGGGCAACCCACGGCGGCATTAGCGCCACACAGGCAGACATCCGTTGCACGGATTGCAGGTTTGCCACAGATCAGCACCGTTGTGCTCCCAAGCAGGAATGGAGACGACGGGATATGTGGTGTAGCTGGGGTGGGCACGATGGCACAAGCGTGCATATCGCCCATCACAGCGGCTGGCATACCACCAATCAAGACAGTTGGTGCGCCTGGCCCGACAATCACGCCTCCGTGTGTAGTAACATCTCCGACTCTTGCTGCTGCTGCTGCCATATCTTTTCAATTTAATTGATTTGCACTAATGAGCCTTTTACGACCATGATACCCGACGACGACACCTCGGCATTGGCACTGCCCGATGCCTTATACGAAGCTGACGCCTCCGAAGTCATGTTGACACCCTTGAGATTCATGTCGGAAGTCGCCTCTATCGCAATCTTTCCGGCACTCTTGATGGTAATGCCTTGGTTGTCCATGACAATCTGGTTGCCGTTCGAATCGACAATCTCCAGTTTCCCGTCCTTGTCGTTCAGCACCAATTTGTTGCTTCCAGGTGTCTCAAGGCTGATGATTTTATCTTCTTCGTTGAATTCCAACTTTATGCCGCTCTTCAAATAAAAGCCCTTGACATTATTGTCATCTTTCAACTCTTGCGGCGAGGCCAACTTGTTACTATGCAACGCGCCCAGTATGATGGGATTGTTCGGATTTTGGTCGGCGAAACCAACGACTACTTCATCGTCAACCTCTGGGAAGAAGAACACGCCTCTTTCCTTGCCGGCATTCGGCGTGGCAAAACGTGCCCATACTTCCGTGCTGTTGCCGTCAAAGCAAGGAAGACTGACCTTGATTCTGCAATCTCCTGCCGGGTCGCCTTCCAACGCGACCACCTTGGCCATCTGCAAGCCGTGTGTGGCCGGTGACAATTCCGAAGCGGGAGCCGCGTCGATGTCGTCATACGACCAATAATAAGGTGTCTCCTCCAAACCGAAGCCGATGACGGTATTCCATGCGCCTTGCTCAAAATCGTATCCCACCTCGGTCACGAAGGCGTCGCCATTGAAACTGCCGCCCAATCCGCTGAAATTCACGGTCTCACCCGGGATGACGCCTTCCACGCCGTAGAGCCTCACCTTGCCAATGATACGTGAAAGATTATTGCGCATCATAGTCGCATTCATTTTCTCTGTGATGATGTCGCTATCGGCGAAATAGCTGTTGAAATTCATGTTATAGGTATCATTCTCCAGTTTGTCTGCCAGCTGCTTCCCTTGCTGCGACCCTTGGCTGAAATCGTCCGAAGCATTCTTTTGCTCCACCTCCTGCTTCTCCTGGCTATTGTAGTTCCACGAGGCGGCCTTGTAGGATGAAAAAGCGTTGCGTCCATCAAGTTGGGCATCAAAGTCAATGATGGATTCATAACCATTGATTTCAAGTTTGGGGCTATCCACCTTGGGCTTCTTGACCACAATCTGATCATCATCGGCAAAGACCAAAAGCGAGTTCGCATCCGCCTTGATATTGATGAAATCCCAATCGCTGCAATTGTATTGGGTCACGCTTTCATTCTTATACGAAGTGGCTTCCACATCACAACCCAGACCATATTTGTTAATCAGCTCCTCGATGATTTCACTGTCTTTCATGTCGGTGAAGACGTGGTTATAACGGTTTTGGGTCATCTTATATGCCTTGTTCTTCGCCGTGAGCGTAAGAACAGACTTCTTATTCGACAAGCTGACTGCCTTCTTCACAATCACGCCCTTGAACAGGCACAAGTCATCTTCGCCTGCACTTATCTCCAACTCGTTCCCGATGGCGAGGTCTTCGTTTTTGTCATCAACAAACTCATCGTCCAACAGGCTGCCATAATGCAATACAACTTCGGCAGAAGAAATCTTGCAGAACTGCTTGTGGACATGGATAGCCACGATGTCGGCCAGTTCTCTCAAGTCGCTACCGCCAATGCTCACCCTAAAATCCAGGGAGCTGTCGTTCAAATCATATTCATCATTATTGCTATTCATGCCATATCAAACTTTAATCTCATAGCCATCCACTGTTGAAAAATTGGCGTCTACGCTTGTGTACAGCGAGTTCTGGTTGTTGTTTCGCGCCTCGGCACACACATCGGGACATGCATACCCGCCAGTACCACTCGACGATGTCGAAGAAGGTTTCGATTTCTTTTTTGGTGTCTCTGGCTTATTATCCTTGATGGTCATGAAAGAACAAGTGACCTTGGCCCGCAAAGTGTTGCCGTAACGGTCGAACAGAGTGTGGTCAATCTTAAGGTTACTGGTGCGTACCGTCCACTCCAAGGCGCCATACTTAATGGCGAGGGATTGAACGGGTTTCCCGCTGGTGGTTTTATACACGACCTTCAGAAATTCGTCAATCATCTCACCGACGCTTTGTCCGTCGTGACGCGTTTGAGTGGGAGGAACCACATTCGTCCTATCCAAATAGAAAGTGAACGAAATGGTCTCCGGCTCGCAATCGAAGGCATCGCCCTTACTTTTCGACTTCGCCGACTTGTTGCTCGTCGCGGCCAAGCTCAACGATCGGGAGATAGATTCCGGATTAATCATCACAGTAAAGTCGAGCTTGCCATTCTCGGGCTTTTCCTTGGAGTCGTCCGCATTTCTACAGAACACAAGCCGCTCCATTTTTCCGCTATCCAGTTTTTGCTCACTCATGACTTTTTGACACTTTATCTTTCTCTATTGATTTTGTTCACGCTCAACAACTCGACCGAATCCTTCATCTGCACACCATCATCTGCGTCCTTCGAACTCTCGTTCGGAGCGGCAGCATCCGGCTTCTTTTCTATCCTAGCCCTAATTATCAGTTCATTTATCTTTACGGTCATAGTTTTCTTATTTGACAATTTCCTCTACTAATTCTTCAATTTTCTCTTTCAGGTGCAGGCCTTCGCTTAAAGCCCTGTCTGCCTCTTGGCGGCATGGCTTCATGGCGGTCTTCATCTCTCCCAACGTCTTCTCGCATCCTTTAACCGCATCCTTTTGCGCTTCTTTTACCTTCTCACCCATTTCTTTGACGGCATCAATGGAAGCATTCATCTCTGATGCCATCATGTTCAGACATGCCTTCGCATCCTCCTCGACTTCCTTTTTCACGGCTTTATTGATTTCCGTAACCGATTTCTTCAATTCCTTCACAGAAGACGACACCGATTTGCTATAATCCGACACAAGGTTGTTGAAGTCCTTCATCAGACCTTCACTTTCAGTGACATACGCCACGCCCGTGTCAACCGCCGAGGTGAACTTCTCCACGAAAGAGTCTACTTCATTCTTAACGTCAGTCAATCGGTCAACCATCTCATTGACTTTTTCGACCGCGCCCCCATTTGCGACTTCATCCTTGAGTCGATCAAGTGCATTATTGGCCGTCGACTCCAATTCGGAAAGTTTCTCGCTGACAAACTCGCTCGGAGATGAGAGGAAAGCGTTATTGTCGATATAGTCTTTCGCCTTATCAAGAATGTTGTCGCACGAATCAACCAAATCGTCAATAGCTTTACTTCCTGGGCCAATCAAGCTCTCGTCGACAAACTGACTAATTTGGTTGCTTATCTTTTCCGCTTCGGCTGTGGTTTTCTTTTCCACGTCGCCAATGAAATTGGAAACGGCTGTGGATGCTTCATTGATGGCGTTTTCAGCTTGGCTCGTATAATCGGCGAAAGTCTTGGCTACGCTTTCGGCGCTGCTCTCAACATAACCGATGGCCTCATTCATCGCGTCGGACAGCTGGCCCATCTTATCGACCGCTTTCTTCATGCCCGACGAAACGATACCTTTGGCGACATCAACCTGGTCACAGGCCTTGTCGATCAGTTCCTTGGCTTTTGAAGCCGCGTCTTCAATTTCCTTTGTCGATTTTTCGGCAATGTCCTCAATGGCATTGACAACTTTGTCCGCTTCGTTCTTGACTGCCTCAAACTCGTCTTCAAGACCTTTCACAACGCTATCGGCCGTATTCTTGACACCCTCAACAGCGTCGGAGATGGCATCCTGGACGTCACCCGCCACTTGTTCAAGTTTGCCTTCAACCTCTTCGATGGTATTGCAAACGCTCTCGGAAATGCTATTCACCTTGTCCGAAACCGTATCGACAGCCTTGTCAACGGTCGAAGAGACTTCGTCTATTACCTTATCGACTGTGTCAGACACCTCCGACACTTTCTCGTTAATTTCATTCACAATGGATTCAGCCTTGTCCTGAACTTCCAAAACGGCATCGGTCACGGCAGAAGAAATTGAGGCTATGGTTTCATCCACCTCATCTAAAGCTTCCATCACCGCGGACTTCACCTTTTCGGGGACATCCTTGAGGCTGTCCGTAATCGTCGACAACTCATCCTTCAAGCCGTCAACGACATCGTTGGCCATCTTCGATACATTATCAACCGTATCGGTGACCTGTTTCGAAATGGAGTCAATCTCACCCTGAACCATGGCGATGGCGTCTGTCGCTCCTTGTTCAATCTTGCCGACAGCCTCGCTAATATTATCAGCTACGGTTTGGATTTCGTCTGTAATCTGGCCTATCACCTTTTCCGCAGCTTCAGTGGCGCCTTCGATGGCATCCCCAATCTTGTCGGAGATCTCTTTCGCCTTGTCGGAAATAGTATCGATGGCCGATTGCACGCCTTCCTTGGCTTTGTCGATATGCTCCGACACTGTAGAAGCCACTTGTTCCACGCCCTCTTTGACCTGATTGATGGCGGCTTCCGCGTTTTCCATGACATTGTCAACAGCATCCTTGATTTCGCCGCTGACTTTGTCGACATTTTCCTTCACATCATTGATGACGCCTTCGACGCCTCCCCTGATGTCGGATATGGTTTGGGAAATCTGTTCTGAGACTTCCTTGGCTTTTTCTGAAACGTTACTTATGGCGTTTTCGACAGCTTCTTTCGCACCTTCTATCGTATCGCCTACCTTGTCGGCAAGGTCTTGCAGGCCTTCTGATAGTTTATCGTAGGCTTCTGCTGCCTTTTCGCCAATCTCTTTCGCCTTATCGACGATTTCTTTCTTGACATCGGATACCTTGTCCTTGATGTCATTGGCGGTCTTTTCTATCTCTGCCTTGGCTTCTTCAACCTTTTCCTTGACTTCCTCTATACCTTCTTTGACCTTATTCTCAATATCTTGTGCGGCGTTCTTAACGTCGGCGACAGTTTCCTTAGCCATTTGCTCAACATCCTTGGCGACTGCTGAGACTTCATCAATGGCGCTATTCACCTCCTCCTTCACTTCGGCGACCACCTTTTGCGCCGTTTCTTTGACGGACGCTACTTCTTTCTTCACGCTTTCGGCGGTCTCCTTGATGGTGGAGACCATGTCTTTCACTGCATCACCAGCGCCCTCCAATGCTTTCTCAATTCCTGACGTTGCCCCAGAAAGGTCATTCGACACCTCGTCGGCAACCTTTTGTATCTCTTCGACTTGCTTTTCAAGAGCCGCTTCCGCTTTCGTCACCTCGTCAACGACGGCTTCAGCTTGTTTCTTGACCTTCTCCACTTCTTTAGTGATAGTGGCCTCAGCTTCTTTCTTTAATTCTTCCGCCTTATCGACCGTATCCTTGACCTTATCAATGGCGCTCGAAGTCTTGCTCTTAATATCATCCAAGGCCTTCGATTCAGGCGAAAGATTCATCCTGACCTCGGCATAAGCCAGTTCGATGGTCTCGATGACAATCTCGTTTTTGGTGGCATCAAATGTGGAGCTCCCGAACTTCACCGGATAGACTAGCAGATCGGAAGAGCGTCGTG
>ERZ809497.17-NODE-17-length-15780-cov-5.407631_pt1 | contig 15780 bp, 3 predicted proteins | sample MGYA00521237_ERZ809497 | MGnify/ENA primary metagenome ERZ809497 (study PRJEB31581, sample SAMEA3312976) | metagenome | study: EMG produced TPA metagenomics assembly of the PRJEB8939 data set (Metagenomic analyses of Rumen microbiomes reveals... | reverse complement strand
GCTAGTCCAAAGGATAATTGGTATTGCTTGTTGTGGGTATATAGGCTGCCTCGTTGCCTCCACCAAACACGTTGTCAACCGTGCCACCCGTGACCTTCACCTGCACCGTGCTCTTCGGCGTACCGTTGACGTTGTTGCAGCCAAAGACGGAACCCACCGTTCCGCCGCTGATATTGACTTGCACTGGGCCGTTGACTAAAGCGGCATGGCCTCCGTCGCCCAATCCGCCGCCGTACACAGCCCTAACGACCTCGCCATCACTAACCGTGACGGTAGAACCGCCCGTGTTGGCCAAAGCGCCGCCGCCGTACACGTCCTGGGTGACCGTGCCACCACTGACGGTGACCACAGGGCTGCCCGTGTAGGCAGACAAGTTGCCGCCGCCATACACATTCTCGTTGACCGTGCCACCGGTGATGTTCACCGCCACGGTACTCTGCGGAGCGCCATTGACGTTGTTGCAGCCGAACACATTATCGACCGTTCCGCCACTGACGGTGACAACCACCTTGTTCTCTTGAGCCGCATGGTCGGCATTACCCAAGCCACCTCCATAGAGGCCGCCATGGAGGGTGCCACCTTCAAAGTTGACGGTGGTGATAGTCTCTCCTTCGTCAGTGTTGACGTTGCCCAAAGCCGAGCCGCCATACACATCGCCATAAAGTTCAGGAGTTCCGTCGACGTTGACGATGACGTTGCCTGTGGTTTCGGTACCTGAACCCCAGCCGCCGCCGAAGACTTTGCCTTGATGTGAGGCATCGGTACCCACATATCCGCCCAAAATATCAGCTCCCGATTGGGCGCATTTGGGCGCAGCCGTGATACCCGTAGCTACCAAATTCGCAGCTGTGTGCTCGCTATTGGGCTTATATACATTACCACCGCTCACATAGTCATAATTACCATTACCGCCGCCATACACATCGCCGACGGTGCCACCCGTGACAGCCACGCGCGAGAAGCCGCTCACCGTACCGCTGATGTCGCTGCCACCGAAAATACCCTTCGTCATATTGCTGAAATCGCTACCCTCCACAAGGACGAGGCTGTTTTTGGTCACACCGTTCATGCAGCAACCGCCATAGATGGCTTCCATCACCTTGATGTTAGGAGTAACAGCTTCATGACCACCTTCACCGTCGCCATCGTATGAAGCGAGCAAATGCACATAGCTGCCTATGTCACTGTAGGTGTCACCGTGGGCACCAACAATGGTTTTGGTGTGGGCATTATCATTACTACCCGCAGTCATGGCACCTTTGTTGCAACCACCATAAACGGTATTGACCTGACCGTTCAGCAAGATGACTTCAGGCACCAGCAACAAATCACCTTTGTTGTTGCCGCCGAAGATGGTGCCCACGTTGGAATAACCGATAGGACTTGAACTTGACTGAACATTGAAAAACACTTTGATGAATCCCGTCACGGTAACACCGTCGCCACCACCATACACCGTACCGATATGTGCGCCATCGGCACCGCCTTGGACACCCACATCCACGAAAGTGCATTGCTGGATGGGCTGGAAACCAATGTTACAACTCACCACCGTTTCCTTGTCGCCAGTATAAGCTTCAGCTTCTTCAAAAGTCGTAAAATAGGCATAATCGCCATTACCGCCGCCATAGACGTTGGTAATGCTGGGGTTGCCCGTAAGTCCGACATAAGTGTACACCTTGGGATCTATCAACGAGGTTACACCGTCGGAGGCCACTTGGTAATCTGGAGGCAGTACACGGTTGGAAATAGGCGTTGCCACTGTACCCAAGCGGTCGTTGCCGCCATAGAGGGACTTGTCGATGGTGCCGCCCGATACCTGCACCTCGTTGCTGCCATACACATCGGCCATATTGCCACCTCCATACACATTGCCATAGACGTGGCCGCCACTCATGCGAACCGATGACAATCCCACTAATCTGGGGAACAGGTCGTTGTTAATCGCTCCTGTATTGTTGTCGAAGCCGACACGGGCCAAGTTGCCGCCAGCATACACGTTGCCTTTCACTGTGGCACCCGGGTTGACCACGACATGGGTCTCATTATGGGTGGGAGAAGCAAGGCCAACATAGTTATGGCTTGTATAGTAAAGTGCATTGGTGTAGAATCCGTTTGCATCAAGGCAATGGTAATAGCCGTTGCCACCGGCAAAGAGGTTCTTGTAAACAAAGCCGCCCGATGCCACAACGTAGGTTCCACCATACACCTTCTGATATGCCGGATTAGGATTGTCCTCTCCAAGGAATTGAGGTGCATTCATATTAACGCGCGTGCTACCAACATCGCCGCTGACGTTGCAACCGCCATAGACGGTGCCCACATGACCGTCATTGAGTTCAACCCAAGTACTGTAACGCACATTGCTCATCTGGCATCCACCGTAAAGATAGTCAACCAATACGGTGGGACTATCCATTTTCACATGGGTACCATAGTTCACCGTCTCTCCATTGATGGTAGTTCCGGTTTCGGAGTAGCCCCACATGTCACCTGAGTTGCCGCCACCGTAAACCGTGCCTAAGCTGCCTGAGGTGAGCGTAATCTCTGGCACTTTCACGTTGAGGTGACTGTCGAAAGTGGCCATGTTGTTGCCTCCAAAGAGGGTGCGCACGTTGTAGATGCCTCCAAAGCCGTTCCAGCCATAATCATCCTTAGGTGTAATGATTCCGCCATCGTAGGTATTGATGGCATTGGAATAAACCTTGTTCCAAGTGTAACCACTGCCATCGCCCATCGCGCAATCGACCGTCACATTGGCCGCATACACGTCAGCCGAGTTGCCACCCGCGAAGATGGTGTCGCACTGGCCACCAAAGATTTCCACATTCGTGGTTGAGCCATACACCTTGTTGCCGCCACCGAAAATGTAGCGGATGCCGAAGTCGCGGCCATAACCTGTGGTGGCAGAATTGTAAATACTATCGACAAGGTTAGTGGTTGTTTTTGTAACCACAATATGATGCTGGCCATGGCCTTGGGCACCACCAAAGTTGTTGCCGCCAAACACGGCCATGATGGTACCTCCGTCAATGGTAATCAATGAACCATCAGGATCATCCTGATTACCATTAAAGGTCAAGAAAGCGTTTTTGGCGCCGCCAAAGATGGAGTCGGCCGTCACATAGTTGTCACTCACCAAGATTTCGGTCTTGGTTATGGAGGGGAAATCGAGCGTTTTGGTGGCAGTACCTGCGTTGGTCCACACGACATCGCCCACTTGGTGCGTCCGAGTCATGGCCTTCACGCTTTCGCCCGGCGCCACATCATACGATGTGTGGTCACTCGCAGCCGCTTCAAAGGAGGAGCCGTTGTAGGCATAGTAGCAGTTGCCGCCGCCATACACCTCACCGAATTTGAGGGTCACGCCCGCTGGCGTGGTACCGTATTGATCATAGCCGTTGGTATTGCCAGTATTGACACCCAAGCTAATCTTGGCGCCATTAGCACCTTGCACCGCGCCGGCGATGTCGTTGCCGCCGTAGATGCCTCCGATGCTGTCGCATTTGACAATGATGACTTCAGTATTGCCCTGCACATTAGCCATGCGGCCGCCGCCAAAGATGTTACCCGTAACCATCAGGCCTGGCTCGGCTTTGGTTTCAAAGGTGTAAGAGGTCGGATCGTCCGTGACGCAGGTAGCTCGCACCTTATAATTATATGTAGCCCCGAATGCCAAACCCGTGATGGTGTAGGAAGTGACGTTGCCCACCGTGACTGAAGTCCAGTTCGATTCAGTACTCTTTTTCCATGAGACCTCATATTCCTCGGCAGTGGGCTGCCAAAAAATGGTGGCACCCACATAAGTAACTACTATATCATCTTCCAGTACCGTAGGATTCTGGCATTGGATTTTCACTGTCACCGTGGCCGTGCGCGTTTGCGTAACCTGCGAATCGTTTTGACTATAGGTCACGGTAAGCGTCAGCGTGGCATACTGGTGGCTCGAAGTGTTATTTTGGGTACTATAAACAAGCGTTGGATTAGCTATATTGTTTTGGCCATCTTGGAACGAAAGATACTGTGCACCATTACCCGAGAGGCTCCACGCATATCCACTTGGCGTAGCATTAGTAAAGTTTGTGGAAGCAGGTGGGGTCAGTTGGTATTGGCCACCATAGTAGTAATACGTTTTTGCCTCTATATTTATACCATGAGAGGAATCCACGTATCCAGCTATATCATACTGGATGTAAGCTGGCGTATAGATGCAGGTATAAGCACTTGCCGTACCATCAAGAGGATGAGTTTCTCCAAAGTTCATCGCGAAGTCTGCCAAGTTGCCTACGCCACCGGATTCACTGGAAAGTTCCTCACCATGGTCTGACATTGTCACTCTCAGGAAACGGGCCGAATTGGTTGTTGGTTCATAACCGTACACTGATGACATCTTCCAGGTACCTTCTTCATACGACACCCAAACGACTTCCCAACATTGGCCGCTACCACTGTTGTACTCACCTGGGCATCCGCCACCTTCCAAATGCTGGACACCGCGTGCCAGGCCGTGGTCCCAATCCCAGAAGAAGTAGTTCAAGGTAGAGTTACTAAGATTTTGTGTTCCAGGATCATCACTAACAGACAACTCACCATTGAGCGCCAACGGAGCACTCAGGTACTTTTTCGCCGTTCCGTCCATGAAATAATAGTTGTAGTTGTTGCTTGAATACCAAATACAATCGGGGCTGAAAGAAGTGGCATCCTGAAGCGTACCTCCAGCATGTGACAAATAGTGGCCATCCCTCTCGATGACGTATTGTCTGTCGTTTTGCGCCATCACAGCACCACCCACAAAGAGTAGTACCGCCACCAGAAGGGTTTTCAACTTATTACGATGTAATGATACCTTATTCATAAATATATTGCGCGTGTTTTTGTTTTTATCATTTTATTTCCTAGTGTCAATATTGCATTTATTGATTTGCACCATTAACAATCACTTTCGTATTGCCTTCAACCTGTGTTGTAGCAGGATTATCTTTTACTTCACCCATGTTGCCGCCGCCATAGACGTTGCCGAACACCTTGGCGCGATTGCGGAGGAAGATGGCCGTGTTGCCTTCCACCTTGGCCGCATCGCCGCCACCAAAGACGCTACCCGAGACGAAAGCACGAGGTTTATTATTCAAAGTGTTCTGGATAAAGGTGGGATAATCCGAAGGCAAGTACTGATTCATGATAGTAGCCTCATAGCCGATGTTCACCAACGGGTTGGATGTGACTTTAACTTCCGTGCCCTCAACACCCTTTGAGCCACCATACACATTGCCGCTGATACCATACTTGGCATGTACCAAGTTGACAATAGGACTCATGCCGTTGGGATTGCTAGGTGTATAGTTCGTCATATTACTGCCACCATAAATGTTGGTGATATAAAGCGGGCAATCTCCCTCGTCATCGATTACATTGACGGTAACAGTACCATTAATGTTGCCGTTGACATTGCTACCGCCATAGACGTTCTCGATGGTGCCGCCATACAAGTTGAGGGTCACATATCCTCCGATATTGGCCTGTTTGTCGATATGTCCCGAACCCAAACTGACCAGGTCGCCCTTCGAGCCACCATAGACGTTTGTATAGGTACCACCACAAAGATTAAGCACAACGTGACCCGAGATGTTAGCCATGTTGCAACCTCCGTAGAGGTTGTTGACATTCATGCCATCACTACAAGAGATGGTGGTCTCCAAATCGCCATTAATGTCAACGAAATTACCGCCACAGAAGAACTCATCAATCACCAAGTTACCTTCGCAAGGACCGTTATTGTCAACGACAGTGTGAAGCTCTCCAGAAAGAATGCCGTTTTGGTTACTGCCACCGAAGAACTGCCCCACATATCCGCCATGGATGGTCAGGTCGATACCTGCATTGATATTTGCACCATAGGATGTCCCTCTCTCACCGTTACCGCCACCAAAGACCTGGGAGAAACGTCCGCCTTGGATGAAGGTAGCCACATGAGGTGCCGCTGCCGCATTACCGCCGCCGAAGGTGCGCTCAATGGTGTTGTCGCAACCATAGATATTAACTGCTGCCGTTTTATCAACTGCCGTGTAGTCGGCCTCGTTGCCGCCGCCGAACACGTTGGGGATGGCATAGCCAGTGCCATTTTCAACTTCGTTCTCTGGAGTATGTGCCGTTGCATAGACATTCACAGTGACATTTTGTTCAGGCGAACCATTGGCATTGTTGCAGCCATAGATATTGCCGCCGATGGTGGCATTGCCATGGGTAGTTGCGGTGAATCCAGGGTAATCTGGATTCCAAGTATCGACAGCACCGATGTTGACCGTCACCACACCCTTGACCACAGCAGCAATCGCTGGGTCATTGCCAATCTGCTTTTGACCCAAACCGCCGCCATAGACGTTGCCACCCGTGTAGTAATAAATGATTTGACCGTTGGTCAAAGTTTCGGAAGTCCTCTTGGTCATGAGCATGCCATCCATAATATTGACGGTAGTTGTGTTATTGCCATCGGTATTGACGCTACCAAAGGCCGAACCGCCATACACGTCGCCGTAAATGGTGGGAGCAATAGTGACTCCATCACCCTTATCGACGGTAACCGTGACATTGCCGTTAACATTAGTGTTTTGACCCAAGCCTCCGCCAAAGACGTTGGCGACCGTGCTTGCATTGAGCTGTTCTTGGGAACCTACGGTACCGCCATAAATCTTCACCTCAGAATTCTCCGTCACGGTGCCATTTAAGTTACAGCCGCCATAGACACCGCCGAGGACAATGCCGCCAGTCATCTCCACATCGCTATTCTTCACACCCTTGGTGCCATCCGTGATGTCATTGCCGCCGCCATATACATTGCCACTCACCGTACCGGCAATGATGTTCACAACAGGCTTGCCATCGTAGTCGGCGTGGTTGCCGCCGCCATACACATTTCTCGTAACGTTGTTATTGATATCCACCTGGACGGTGCTCGTAGGTGCGCCGTTCAGATTGTTGCAGCCGAACACATCGCGAACCGTGCCGCCGTTCACCGTGACATGCACAGGACCCGTGACTTGTGCCGCAATAGCTGGAGCAGGTGTGAGTCGTCCTAATCCACCGCCATAAATATCGCGAACGCTACCGCCATCCAAAGTGACGTTGGAACCACCTGTGTTGGCCAAGGCACCACCGCCGTACACGTCCTGTGTGACCGTGCCGCCCGTGACGTTCACCGTAGTGGAACCTGACACATTGGCCAAGTTGCCGCCGCCGTAGATGTCGTTGCCAACAGTACTATTGTCTTTTTGCATCAACACTGTGGTAGTACCAACCACCTTGGCCGCATTGCCGCCACCATAGACGTTGCCGCTGATGGCAGCACGATAGGATTCATGGCCAGTCGTCAAGTCACCGACAATCACTTGAGGATTGCCCGTGACCATGCCAGGCTCTTGGTCTGCATTAGTGGGGTCACCATTGCCGCCACCATACACATTGCCTGTGATAGTATGGGGAGTGCCTTCAACGGTGCAGAGATTGTTGACATAAACAATGGGATTGTTTTCCCTGACACCCTCACCAGTGGGAGCCGTGTACATGGCTTGATCGCCGGCACCGAAGACATCCTTCACTTCCAAAGGACAAGTGCAGTGGTCCTCCACTTTCACGGTAATGTCGCCAGTGATGCTACCACCACCCTTGTTGCCACCAAAAGCAGCCTCGTTGATGGTGCCACCATAAAGGTTAAGGGTGACATTGCCATTGATTGTTCCTCCTATGTTGTTGCCGCCAAAGGCATAGTTATACAAACCACCCTCAATGGTAAGGGTCACATTACCATCGACATCGGCATTACGCGAACCGCCAAAGATAGTACCTATCTGGCAATTACTGGCAAGAGGATGGCACGACATCGTGAGATCGATATCTCCGCTAAGGGATGCCAAGTTGCTTCCGCCATATAGTTCTGTGATTTGATTGCCGACGCAGGGACCATCATTGAGGACGGAAACTGTCTTCGAGCCAGTGATGTCACCTTTCTCATTACTTCCTCCAAAAAGATAAGTAATAATACCAGCATGGTAGGAAACACCCACATTACCATAGATATTAGCTCCTGGATTATCGTTACCAGCGCCATTGCCACCGCCAAACACCCACTCAATGCGTCCGCCGTCGATGATGACATCGGTGGCACTTCCGATTCCCTCTTCAGTACCCACATCGGCTGCATTGCCACCGCCATATAAATATTGTATGGTGTTGTCGCAAGTCCAAACATGCACCGTAGCCTTCTTGTTCGTCGAAGTAGGCTCATAGTGAGCTTGGTTACCGCCACCGAAAACTTGAGCAATAGCAAAACCTTGGTCACTTACAGTATTGACACCCGTAGTATGAGCTGTCTTATAGATATGCACCGTCACATTGTCTTTCGGTGTACCGTTGGAGTTGTTGCAACCGAAAACGGAGCCTCCAATGGTGGCACTGCCAGTAACACTTGAACTAGGAGCAAAACCATTTTCCAAAGCACCAGTAAGGGCTCCAATGTTGACGGTCACCACGCCGTTGACTGCTGCTGCAATGGGTGCGACATAGCCTGTTTCACCTTGTTGGCCCTCTTCCTTTCGTCCCAAACCGCCGCCATAAACATCGCGAGTGACAGTGCCACCAAGAACATTGACCGTGGTATTGTCATCTCCATCTGTACCCACATGAGCGAAAGCACCGCCGCCATAAACGTCTTGACCAATGGTGCCGTTATTGATGTGCACAGTGGTGGAGTTTGACACATTGGCTTGGTTGCCGCCGCCGTAAACATCTACGCCAACTCGTGAATGTGCGTTTTGGACAGTCACCGTGGTACTACCTATGACAGCAGCCTCATCGCCACCACCGTAAACCTTACCACTAACAACAGCAGTATGGTTTTCGACGTTATCGCCAATGGTTACCTGCGGGTTGCCTGTGACCGTCGCAGTTACGCCAAGGCCACCACCGAAGACGCTGCCGCCCACGGTACCATGTTTAATATTGACTTCAGGATAGTTGTTACCGCTATTGGAATAAGCCGCTTGGTTGCCACCACCATAGACATTTTGCAGACTCATAATGACATTGCTCGGGTCTTTCAGGACATCCACCACAACAGTGGTTTGCGGCGCGCCAAAGAGATTGTTGCATCCGAATACATTGTCTACTACCGTTCCGCCGTTGATGGTAACCTGCACAGGACCAAAGACATCGGCAGGTGTGCCAGGGTCATCGCCACTTGGACGCACGCCAAGACCACCTCCATAGAGACTGCCTTGTACGGTACCCACGCGAAGCGTGACATGGGTGGATTTGCCATTAGTGAGGGAGCTGCCATCGGTGGTATTCACCTTGGCCATCTCGCCGCCGCCATACACGTCGCTTCCAACGATGGCTCCCGTCTGGTCAATCATGACCGTGCTGCTACCGCTCACGTTGGCCTTCTTGCCGCCACCGAACACCTTGCCACCCACGGAGACATGCTGGTCTCCAGAGCGCTGTGCCATCGCCGCACCATTGACTAAAAGCAGTCCTGCAAACAATATGCTAAATATGATATTTCCTTGTCTCTTATTCATTGGTCTATTGTTGATTGTTATCATCGCTAATAATCTGCCATTCATTATGATAGACTTCCTTTATGGTTCTGGAGTTGTTCCCGATTCGTCTTGGATAAGCACTTTCGAGTCGCCGCCCACGGGGCCTTCGTTGCCGCCGCCGTAGACGTTGCCGAGGACACGGGCGCCTTCTTGGAGCTTGACGGTGGTATTGCCAGGAGTGCCAGTAGTGTTGATACCGACAAAAGCCTTGTTGCCACCGCCATAGACGTTGCCGGTGCTGGCTTCTCCTTCGGTACCAATCACGCTATTTCCTTTGATGATAACAGTGGCATCATTGAGCGACTTGCTCTCGTTGCCACCACCGAACACATTCTCGTGCACAACCGTATGACCATCAAGGGTAATGGTGATGGCACCATTGACATTACCAAGATTGCTCATGGTAATGTCCTCACTTGTATAAAGTGTTGTACCTGAAACGGTATTCTGTGTCGTTTCGTCGCCTTGTTCCCATGTATATGTTTCTGGAGCGGGGATAGGGCCGAAGTCGGAGAAAATGCCTATCGGTGCGATATAAGAGGAACGAGGATTGGGGTAGGTCGTGGTATAGACTTTCACTTCGTTCGACTCAGCCTTGAAACCACCGCCGAAGGCGCTGTGATGAATAGTACAACCCGTCAGCGTTGAAGTCACCGTTCCATCCACCGTACCTTGGCATCCTCGGCCATAAAAACTTTCCAAAACGGTGCAGTTGGTCAGGGTGTTGGTGACGCTGCCGGTTTTGGCCAACGAGAACATGGCATAGCCAGTATAGAAACGGGCCACAGACTGATGGCCTCTCGAGTGCATGATGAATTCGTACTTGTAGCAGTTGCCAATACCATAGCCGGGCTTGTATTGCAGACGAGAAGTCCCATAATGATTAGTAAAAAATCCTAAAGGATAGGTATAACCATTGGAGAGGGCTTTAGTATCATCCTCGTCGTTGGTATAGGTGATAGCCGTTCCACCATAGCCTGCACCATAGTATTCACGAAACGTGGTGTTGTTGGCCTTGGTTTCGACAATCTTGCCGTTTTCACCCGTCACCATATCGCCAAACTCAGGACCGCCGCAGTAGAAATCCACAAAACTGTTATCAATGGTAACTTTAATATTACCAGTAATACGGGCATTCGATGTGGTTCCTCCTCCGAAGAAGCGGTAAATACGGGCATGGTCAATTTTGGCGGTCATGTTCACGGTGCCGGGATTGTTGTAGGTGTTAGAGCTGCTTTCAACTGGCGGCTCCATATAGGCACCGAGGAATTTATGGATTCTTCCTCCTGCACACCAGAAATAAATGTCGGGACCATAGGCAATACCAGGCACATTTGTAACTTTATCCTTCCCATAGCCCGTCATGAAGCATTGTTCTATCTCTCCTCCCGTAACATTGATAGGAACAAGTTTGGCCTTTTTCACCGATGCACTGTGGCTGCCTGGATAGAACTCTTTAATGTATGCTTTTCCTCCTATCTGATAGTAAAATAGTTTGTCGCAATCTTTGTCTTTACCACGCACCATCTGGGTGAAATAGCCACCGTTGATGATGCAACGATTGTTTATTGAGTTTTGATCATTGAAGTTATTCGATTCAATTTCAAACTGATTGGCGAACATAAGTCCTGTTTCCGTAATCTCGAACCATCCGCGAGGCTTCCAAATGGGGGTGTTGGGATAGAACAAGGCTCCAGTGACATGCGACGACATGCCCATGGGTATGAAAGCAACGAAATCATAGCGTGTGGGCGGTATGGCAGGACGGTTCATGGTATTATTGGAATATATGGCATATTCAGGCTCTTGGTTGTTGTCAGCATCAATACTCATAAAGGTATAGCCTTTTTTACAACGATTTGATTCTGTCAAATTAAAATCATCCAAATGGTAGTTACCCACCAATACGATGGCCTGTGCGTGGGTAGTACTTTTTTTACTCATAGCATCCAGTGCTGCCACCAAAGTGTTATACACAGGCTGACCGTGATAGGTAGTAGGCGTGTTGCCCGCAAGCACTGTACGAGTCATGTAGCCAGATGGGCCACTACTATTAGGTGGAGCCGTGGTACCATCTTTTTCATAGGCTATCTCATAGCTTTCATCGCACAAATAGAAGGCAGTGGCGAAATTAGCCTCAATGGTGATGGCAGTCACACCGTAAGGCACGATATAGTTGCCGCCTTGGGCGAAGATGAAACCTGTGTTGTCGTAGATGTCCTTGGTAGTACAGTTGCGGTTGGACACGTTGTAGTTCTCAAACGCTTCCTGACCAGCGGGTGATACATCGGTAATTTTCCAACCCGTGCAAATCTTGCTGTAATCGTACGTCCATCCACTGAACTCGTTGGCGAAAGGCAGCACCACCTTGCCCCAAGTGAAATCGTAACCCAAAGTGTCCATGTCCGTAATAGGCAGTCGGAGGTTATTCGTAATTGTCGTGCCATTGATGACCACCTTAACACTAAGGTAGCCGTCTGTGCCCATTTCGGTGAGCAGTTTTCCTGCATAGTTTTCAGTGGTGGAGGGCAAGTTGTTATGTTCGTAAGTGGGTGTAGTGGTTGTATTAGTGGGCCACGACTCAATAATGGGATAGGGAGCCACGTCCTTCTTTACGGCCCAATGACCAATCTCATCAATATTGTCTTGGGTAATATCACTCATATCGTTACATGACACTCCACCAAACAGGAAATAGGCAGCCAGTTCTCGGTGGGAGTTGAGGATATGGCGGAAGAAGGGGAAACGCGTCAGGTAATCGTCGTTTTCGACAGGCAATTGGTCATTGAGAACCGTGTATGGCAATACTGCGCGATAACGCCAGTAGTTGTACTCCAAGTATTTCATTTTGTTGTCCACATGGTTGCCCCCATATACAGGAGAAATGTTGGAGGCATCCGTCACATTGCCGTACATCATGCAGAGAGCGATGCGCACGTTGCCCACGGTTCCGTCATCAGACACCGTGCCTTCGTTCAAACCCACAATGCCAGCGGCATAACTACTACCACTCACGTTGGCATAGTTGTAACAGTTCACCACACGCACCGATGAATTGCTCTCAATCAGTCCGACAAGGCCACCCGTATTGGTGCCGCCACTGACACTACCGTCCAGCACACCGCAGTTGTATATCTTGGTGGCTCCTTTTGCCGTGTTTACGATAGCACCCACATTGTCGCTACCGCTGTATGTAACACTGCTGACAACAACATTCTTGATTTCGGCATCTTCAGCCACACCTATCAAAGCGTGACCATTAAGGGAGAAAGCATTGTAATTACCATCTATAACGCCTCTGAAAGGATCTTCCGCAGTACCAATAGAAGACGTAGAGGTGAAATCGTCGGCAAGAATATATCGTCCGTTCATGTTTGTGATTTCACTCGATGAGCTAACCTCCACCATTGGAGAGTAGAATACCACATTGGATTGAATATAGCCAGGACTTGTAGCAATGGCGCTGATGACATCCACGCCCTCCGCATTAAAAGAGTTCACGTACGGTGTTGAAGATGTTGTAGCTGGCGTACCATCGGTGGTATAATATATCGAGGCATTGGGCGTATGGCAGGTGATGGTGGCAACGGAGTTGCTTACTGTGATGACAGGTCTTTCGCAAGTAGGAATATTGTAAGTACGCACCAAAGTGGGAAAATAATCGTCAGGATGCTTGCCAATGGCTTTGATGACTCGTATGTTGTCTGTTAGCGTAACAGTGACCGATGTAGTGCCTGAAGTAGGGGTCGACATGGTAGGCGTACTCCCATCGGTGGTATAGTAGATGGTGGCATCCGTTTCCGCTGTAATTGTAATCGTCCCATCGAAATTGTTGGTGATGGTCGGAGGGTCGATGGTGGCAGGTTCAAGATAGAACGGAGCATTGACATCATCCTGGGTATAAATACCGACAATACCTGCTGTATTTTGATATTTAGCACCCGTAGTTCCCGGTCCTCCTGTCTTACCCGATTCCCCTTTAAGTGATGGCTTGTTTCCTCCATTGACTGTCAACCATTGGTTATTACCGTTTATACCATCAGAAGAAACGATCCTGATAGTCAGATATGTGGAATAAGGTTCTATGGCAAACAATGCTTTTTCATCGAGTTCGCCCGTCACTGCTTCAAGGTGCACACGCATTCGGTCTGCATTGCTACTTGTCCTGATTTGTCCGTTGCATAACAAATATTTTCCAGTGTTGGTTTGCTTGATATGATAATAATTTGAATAGGGAGCCTTTTCAATAGTCCAAATAGCATCCCTTGAATCACCAGAGTGATAATCATTAGTTTTGCACTTAAAAGTGGTAAGAAATGGATTGGGATATGCAGTGCCATCACCATCGAAATCATTGGTTGGTTTGTAGAAGCACCAGCCTTCCGTGGGACAAAGATAGTAGTTGTTGGAAGGCGCACTTGCATTATAACCGGCGCTGCCAATATAATAAACGCCTGAATAGTCTTGTCCTTTCGCTCCCAAAACGCAAAGCAGCAACGCGGCCATCAGTGCCAAACGTGTTTTTTGTATGTCGAATTTCCTTTTCATCGTTTTTCAGTTTTGTTTCTTAACTCACTTATTTTCATCAAGTATTCGAGCTCCTTAAGCGCATACGTGCGCGACCGCCCAAAAAGTGTGCAAAATTAAGCATTATTTTCCAATAAATGCAAGGCTTTACAAAGGTTTTTTGCTGTTTTTTGCCAAATTTTTAGGGGAGGGGTGAATTGATTGATAATCAGCTTGTTACAAAACAGCAAATTAGGGAGACGCAAAATTTTGCGTTCCCTTCCACAAATATTTTCAATGAAATGCGAAATCCCTTGTCTCTATGTGCAAATTGCATCAACGAGATGCAGATGACTGCTTCCCTACAGCATAGGAATCAAAATCAAGATTTTTAGTTCAATCATCGTTCCCTGCGTTCAATCACTTCCTTCAGCTTGTAACGGTCACCCGTCGACTTACCGATGGCATCGATGAATTGCTGGTCGTAGCCAGGCGTTTCATAACCCCAGCGCGTGAACTGGAAATTTTTGTCAGTGTGACGGATAATTTGGTCGTTGAACTTAACGATGAGGTACTTGGCCAGTTTGTCCCAACGCTGCATCATCATGTCGGTGTAGGCGATGCTTTTCTTGTTGAGATAGCTCTGTCGCTCGGCAGGCATCATGCCTTGAATAGCCATGAGGACGCTGTCTTGGTCAGCGAAATAATAGTCCTCTAACTCCCTCTGTGCTTTTCGTAAGTCGCTGATCATCATGGAGTAGCGCGGATAGACCATGTTGGCCACCCAGTTGTTCATCCAGAAGGCCGACTTGTCGCTAAACTCGTTGCGTGGGTTGTTCTCCGGACGGAAAGCGTCAGGCACCTGCGTGATGCAGCAATAGAGCGGCACGTAGGCCACCATGTTGGCGTCGTCGCAGTTGAACCAAGTGACGCCGCCCACGTCGTCGGGCAGCCAAGAGCGCATCTGGCAGGTCATGGTGAAGCCGCTTTGTTGCGTGGCGATGGGACGCTCGCGGTAATACGGGATGCTGTCGCTGTCCTTGAAATGCATGGGTAGCGGGCGGATGGGCATGCCCCACGGACCAGCCGTCATGTCGGATGTCATATCTAACGGCGTACCTTCGAAGTGGTCGCGCATGTCGTTCTGCAAGTCGCGCATAGTCAGCGGCTTATCAGGCTTTATCCACAGCGGCAGGTGGTCGCATTGGTCGAAGTCGCCGTTGATGTACGGCAGGTATTTGTCCATCTCCTCGTGGCTGTAGTGATGACGGAAGAAGCTCCACACGCGAGCGTCGGCGTAGCGCACGTTCTCGAAGTCGATAGGGCAATAGGCATCGCGGAACGAGAAGTCCTCGTCCTTGCCCTTAAAAAAGCCTTTTTCACGGGCAAAATCGATAACATCGTAGGCATACACGCACTCCACCTCCGGTTTGTTGATTTTGTTCAGGTGTTTGCTGCTAATGGATTTCGGGCTCACACGCGGGTGAGCCCCTACGGTTTCCTGCGGGAACTGCCTGATACGGCTCAAATTGGCATGGGCGCAGATGCAGTCGTCGGGGATGCGCAAAGCCACCCAAACGGCTCCTTTGTTGCCGGGTCCCTTGCCGATAATTTCCATGATCCAAGCCTCGTTGGGGTCGCAGACGGCGAGGGTCTCGCCACTGCTGTTGTAGCCGTACTCCTC
>ERZ809497.16-NODE-16-length-16232-cov-6.906410_pt1 | contig 16232 bp, 21 predicted proteins | sample MGYA00521237_ERZ809497 | MGnify/ENA primary metagenome ERZ809497 (study PRJEB31581, sample SAMEA3312976) | metagenome | study: EMG produced TPA metagenomics assembly of the PRJEB8939 data set (Metagenomic analyses of Rumen microbiomes reveals... | reverse complement strand
GCTAGTAGTTGAAGTTGAGGCTAAGGTTTTCACCGCCAGAAAGGATAGCAGCGGCACCGCCAGAAGCACCCCTTGCGGTGCCTCCACCGTATCCGCCAAGCCCACCTCCGACACCAGCGGCACCAGCGCCGAACAGGGCGACAAGGGCTTTTATGTAGTCTTCTGCACTAGGTTTCTTTGCCATGGATTACCTCCTCTTCTAGCGCCGAAAGTTCCAAGCCATTTCCATGTCGCCCTGCGGCTGGTTATATTCTGCACGGAGCTTCTCGTTGTCCGCTTCGAGCTGCTTGATTTGCTGCAGGATTTGCTGCATGCGGCTTTCACGTTCGCCCTTGGCAGCATTGAAGTCATTGACAATGCCCTTCATCTCCTGGTCAGCCTTGTACTTCCTGTAATTCTTTATGAACGTCCCGATGCCCTGTGCGGCCTGGCCCATCATCTGGCGGTTGCTTTCCATCACCGAGTTAACGTTCATGTCACGCACATTCGGGGTGCGCCAATCAATATTCAAAGCCATAATTCCCCCTTACAGAATTGCACCGATGACCTGGCCAGCAAGACCAAGCAATGCGGCGTTTCCGCTCTGCCTTTGCAGTTCTGCGTTCGCCCTTGCCTGCGTAATGTCGGCCACGGTAGAAAGGTTTGCGTTCCTTGCGTTGATGGTGTTGCCGATGACATCGCCCTTGCCGGAAATGAGCGCATTCCTGTCGTTTCCGTATGCTTCCACGGCTGCCTTGTAACGGTCCTGCTGGGCGTTGTAGTTGTTCCACTGGTTGGTCTGGTTGGCCTGCCATTCGCTCAACTGCATCTGCCTGTCACGGAGCAATTTATCATAGGCCTTCTCCCATTCCTCGCTGGCCAATGCCTGCTGCTTTGCACCAATGGCATTTGCGAACTCGGACGACATGATGTCGCCATAGGTTCCACGGATGGCGTCCATTGCCTGCTGGGCACGCTGGTTTGCAAACTTGGAATAGAAGTCGTTGATGTTGCCGCCGTAGTTGAAGTCCTTGCCCTGATAGACCGCACTGTTAAGGAATGTGTTCAGTGCATCGTTGTACTTTCCAGCATTTTCTCCATAAGTGTCTTGAATAAGCTTTCCATACGTGCCAAGGTCGCCCATGTTCTGGCTGTAAACACTATCCGCCTCGTCCATCAGCTTGTCATAGCTCGCCAATGCGGCATCGACCTGCTTGGAGTTGCCAAGGCCGAGAAGGTCACCGAAGAAGTTTCCTCCTGCGATAGGGTTAAGACCAGTAGCCGCACCAATCTTGTCGAAGGTGTCCAGCTCATCCCATTCATTCATTGCGTCACGATAAGTTCCCATACTACTTATCCTCCTCCTTCTCGTCGGCATTGTCCATGTCGATTGCGTCAAGGTAGTCGCCAAGCAGCTCGTTGAACGTCCTCATGCGCTTGATGAGCTCCTTGTACTTGTCCTTGTTTTCCTTTTCCTGTTTCATGTGAAACCTCACAGCTAAAATAATCTTTGTGCATCCGACGCCTTGCCGAATGCAATAATCCTTACAAGGCAAGGGCCCTGCACCTGTATGACCTTGTCCGTCAACTTTACAATCTTCTGGGCACTGGTCCCGTCACCGTATGCGATGTCGGCCATGACGGTCATGCCGAACCTGAATGGCAACGGGTATGTCCCGCCATCACTGAACGTGCCCGTGATGCAAAGGAACATCGGGGTCTTCACAATGTGCCATTCACGGGAATCGTATTCGTCCCATGTGCCAGCCATGAGGCCAGCTATTGCGTCAAGGTTCGAACCCCTGTTGATGTTGGCTGAATAAATCATTCCATTCCCCCTAAATCATGCATGCAGTGCCTACCGCCCTGATGCTGGCAGTGCTTAACACAAGGTCAGTCGGGTATGAATAGGTCAGCCTCAAAACGCAAAGCCTAGTCCTGCCTCCAAGGTGGAACCTTACTCGGTGACTATACTCGCCAGCCAGTCCGCATGAAACACTGTGCTTGTTGCCGAACGTTTCGCCACCGTCCTTGCTGCATTCCAGCGTAAGCATTGGCTTGACTTCATAGCTGTCCCATGTGCCTACGTTTAGCTCGACGGCAAGCTCTTGAAGAATGAAAGGCTTGAAATCGTCAACGATTACCGAACCCTGGCGATGCCTAATCATCGGCCAGCCCTGGCCCTCGACATTGTCTTCCTTCCAGTAGTCGTCGTCATGGATATAGACTCCGCCATCGCCACAGAATGCGTAGAACTTTTCCTTCCACCATGCGATTCCCTGGACACGCCACTGCATCTCGGTTCCGTTGATACGGTCCCTTGACTGCCTTTGATGCCACTGGCCGCTGAAAACGTCATAGCACCAAGTTTCGTGGATTCCTGGAAGTTGAAGGACGTAGAACTGATGCTCGCCAACAGAATAGCAGAATCCGTATGCGTTCTGCGAGCCAGTTTCCAGAAGCTTCTTGTCGAGCCAGTCTGGGCTGATTTTCTTGTAGTCTGCACCCGATGCCATCATGACGCCCTTGGCGAAACTGGTTCCAGCACCGACATAGAATATCTCGGTCTTGTTTACCGCAACGCTGAAAGGCGCCTCCACGCCGTTAGAAAGGTTTGCCGTATAGCTTGTCCTCAGCCATTGTTCGTATTCGCCAGAACCACGCTGCCAAATTTCGACAGTGCCCGTTCCGAAGACATAAAGCATGTCGCCCACTGCGGCAAGTGCATCGATATTGTCGGCTGCGGAATAACTGGAATGGTATTGCGGCACCTGGTATGAATCTAGGAACACGATGCTTTCGCTAGGCAAGTCCACCGTCTTCACGGTGATGCCGTCGGGTTCATATTGCACTTGGCCGCCGCTCATGTCGAACACTGTGCGTGTCGGGGTGTTCAACGGAAACCTTGTACTGAAATAGAAGTAGTTCGTACCGACATCGTTCACAACGATTGACCCGTCAACACATGCCACGAAACTACAAGAAACCTGGCCCTCGCCCATTGCCCTCGGAGGAAGCTGAATTTGCATCCAGTATGATTCGGTAAGGTTCCATGCGAACAGGTTCTGCCCGTCGGCAATCAAAAGGAACGGACGGAGTCCGCCAGACTCGGCAAAGGAAACCCTTGCGTTGTTCACGGAAACGTAACCGATAGTATACATTTCCCCAGCCTGCGTAAAGCGGAGAACCTTTCCGTTCACCACTGCGAACATTTCGGGAGCACCGCCAATGGATGTCTGTCCAACCGAGCTGACATAGACACCCTGTACACGGCCCCTGATTCCAGTGTTCCGTTCAAGCTTCAAGCCTGGAAGGGAAGCCATGTAGTTCTGGCCACCGTTCTCTTCCAGGAACATGTTGCTGGACCACGAGGCGCCCTGGATTGCCGGGAACTTGCCCTTGTTGGTGGCGCCTATCAGGTCATTGTAAATCTTCAATCCCATGGCGCCCCCTAGAACGTAAAGTCAGGATTCATGCCGTTAGCATATAGGTCACGGTAGTCCGCAAAGTGGGCACCGCCACGCTGCATCATCCTTGACGCATAGTTCTTCTTCTTGATTGCCGTCTTTGCCTTCTCGAACTCTAGTTCAAAACCTGGGCGGTAATCGGCCAGCTTGTAGTACATGCACAGGTGATAGCAAAGTCCCTGCAACAACATGTTGTTGTACAGGTCGCTCAAATAGATTATCGAGTTCGGGCCATCAAGCGAATACTTCGGCAACGGCTTGTTATAGAATATCCTAATCTTTCCAGCGGCCCTTCCGTCGAGTTCAAGTTTCCCAACGAGCCTTTGACGGACTATGCCGTCCACTTCGTAGTCTTCGAGTTCACGGGAATACGTCCAGTCATGCGGGATGCCCATGCAGTTGCTCATGGAAATAGTAAGCGGGTCACCAGGCTGCAACGGGACGAACCTTGCACCGAACGAACGGGCAACGTCGTTGATTGATTCTGGGGGTTCCATGTCTATCGCATTTCTGGACGGGTCACCACCCTTGACGAAATAGGTCACCCTGTTGCACGGGACGTCAACCGTTGCGTTCTGCATGACGATGTAGTTCTTCGCATTGAGGTCTGCAATCATGTTGTTTAGCAGGTTCACGCAAACTACGGACATGTCGCCTGCCGAATCGTTCCTGATGGATTCGCCTGCTTCCACCAATGAGCAAAGCTCACATGCCATTTGTGTTAATTGGTTAACTGAAATCATAATGAAATCCTCTTGCTAAAAAAATATGCCCAACCATAAAGCATAAAAAGGCTCCCATGCCTATGCAGGGAGCCTTGGAGAGAGTAGCCCTATGGCCACAAGTTATGCCTTCTTGAAGTACACAACAACGCATTCACGGGCAAGCGGAATCGTAGTTGCATACGGTGCGTCAATTCTGACCATTTCGGTGAGGCATTCGCCCTTGCCAAAACGAGCCATCTTGACGGTCACGCCGCCCACGGTCTTGACAGCGTTCTCGGAACCCGGAAGGTCGTTGAACTTGTAGCTGTCGAACACGAGAGCATTTTCAGTCCTGACCTGGCCGATGGAATACTTCGTAGAAGCTTCGAGAATCGGGTTCAGGCGGAACGTGGAAACGCCAGCGACGGTCCATGCGTTCGGATTGGATTCGCCCTTCGGCACATAGAGGTTGCCATCAGCGTCTTCCTTCTGCACTGCGATGCGGAGGAACGGAATCTTTGCCTTGCCGCCCTTGGACTTGGTCTGTGCAATCACAACCCAATCCTGGTCGGTAGCGAGGCCAGCACGGTCAACAATCTTGACATTGCCGAGGGAAGCGCCGTCTGAGTCGAGGGCTTCGACCGTATAGGCCAGACCCTTGACGATACCAGCACCGCTGATTTCGGTAATCTGTTCGAAGAAGTCGCCCGAGTCATCAGGTGTTGCACTGATGGTGGCTGCCATGCCGTCAGAAGTCGGCGTGACAATTTCCGGGAGTTCCTTCAAGCGAACCTGGGAAGCGCCTGCGTATTCGCCAAGATAGTTCTTGCCGTAGATTTCAGCGACTTCCTGAGCAGGCACAAAGTTCGAAAGACCAGAGGCTGCGATGGTGCCCATCACGGTCGGCTTTTGGAACGACACGAGGTTGCCCACGACGGAGATTTCGTCAAGAGCAGCGGAAGCATCGGAAAGGGTCTTGAAGCTCGGCGTGCCAACTACAGCCTGGGCTGCGGTAAACACGGTTTCGTCAACGATATCCTTCTGGATGTTGGCTGCGAGAGACTGGCCGTTCGGGACAGCAACTTCGGCTTCGAAGTCACCGATGTTCCAGTCCTTGTCCCACGGGCCAAGCTCGAAAGCCATGTGCTCGTTCTGGGTATATACAGTAGCTTCGATTTCCTTCAAGGTTTCAGGTTCTGCACAAGTGCCCTTGCGAACCGTGGCAAGCGGCGGGAGGTACAAATTGTAGGACGTACCAAATTTCTTACCCTTGAGTTGTTCCTGGGTAAGGGCAGAACGGGATTTTGCCAAATACGGCATGTTGTCAGCAACTACGGCTGCAATTCTTTCGACGTGCTTTGCGTTAACAAAGCCATTCTTAACTTCTGGCATGATAATGCTCCTAATAATGAAAATGTGTTGGAATTCTGCACGGGACCTTCCCGAGCATCAAACAGTGCTTACTACCTGGGTGACTAATCCATGGTGCCTGCGCCCATTGTGCGTCCAACGGGGAACATTATCGCAAAAAATGGTATGCCTGCCAGTTCAGGGGAGGCAGCAGTGGATAGTCGGCCACTGTGCCTTCGGTTATAATAATATGCCGTTTTAATTTTGTTTATACCAGAAAAAGCATATTATTTTAGATATGGAGAGATTATATATGACTAAACAGACACAATCCAAGAAAGAATCGGCAAAGCCAGCCGAAGAAAAGCCAAGGGACAACACCGACGTCCTCTTGCGTATCGAGGCCCTACTGGGCAAGACCATCGAGGCATGCAACGAAGTCCGTGACAGCGTCGACCGACTTGCCAAGAAATTCAGCGGGGGTTACTAATGCCAAGGTTTTCAAAAGAATTCGAGAAGGCCAAGGGCCAATGGGCCGACAAGGAAAAGGCCAAGGCCGCAAGCGAGAAGGGCAAGACCGTCCAGCGTATCCGCCGTGAGATGCGCAAGAAGATGCTGCAAGAAGCCATCGACAACGGCATCGACAAGCTTTTCGTCCAGACGCTCAAAGGCCTGGACATGGAAGGCATGAAGGTCGTATCCGAAGCCATGAAGCTCGTGGGCATCGACTATGCATCTTCGGAAGACGCCGTGCAGAAAGTCAAGGCCGAGGTCAAGAGTGACAACAAGGTCAGCGGCAACATGAACATTACAGTTAAAGGACTTGATGTCGATTAGCAAGGAAATCGAAATAGACCTTTCCGGCCTGCTCCCGCACCAGCGAAAGCTTATCAAGAGCAAGTCGAGAAAGAGCTGCCTCATTTGCGGGCGTGGCGCTGGCAAGTCCTATGCCTGTGCCGTCCTTGCCTTGCTATACCTGCTCCGTGGCCGCAATGTCCTCATAGGCGGCACCACGCATGACCAAATCCATGAAACCCTCTATGCAGAAATAAAGAACCTGGCGATGGACTGGGGCATCTACGACATCATCGAATGGCGTGAAAGTCCAATGATGATGACCCTTGGAAACGCCCATGTGTGGTTCGGATTTTACCAGGCTATCGAATCGGTTCGTGGTTATTCAAGGGTCGCCCTGATTATCCTTGACGAGCAATTTCTGGCACCGCCGAGCATATTGGCGACATGGGGCCCGTGCTGCCGTAATGCGGGCTGCCCGACAAGAATAGTTGGCGCAACGACACCTAGGCAGGGCTCATTGTGGAACATCACGATGAGCGACCCCAAGTGCGACTGGGAAATCATAGGCGCCAAGTCCACTGACAATACGCACATCACCGAAGAGGAAATGGAACTCATCCTTTCCGAAATCAAGACCGAGGAAATGTACAAGCAGGAAATCCTCGGCATCATCAGCACCGACCTGGGCAACTCGGCCATCATAAAGCTCAGGGACTTCCCACCTGGCCCGCCTGGGAACGAATCTACCGACACCCGTGTCATCGCCGGATTCGACGCTGGCGAAGGCGTGGAACGTGACGGAAGCGCATTCTTCAAGCGCCAGGGCAACAAGGTGCTGGAAATGTGGAAGCTTAACGGCATCGACCACGAACAGTGCGTCAGGCTCATCAGGGAGTCCAACAAGCGCCTGCGCATCGACAAGCTGTACATGGACGCAGCATTCAGTTCATACGAGTACAATACATTGAAATACGAAATCAGTTGCGAGCAAATACATTTCGCCCAGGCCGCCCCAGAAGAGTTCAGGAAGGACTATGCCAACATGCGTGCATACATGTGGTTCGGACTGGCCGAAGGGGTTAAGCATGGCCTCTATGTTGACGAGTTCGAGCTGGCCCCGGAACTCAAAAGGCAAATGTGTTCGACCACATGGCTGCGTGACAATTCAGGGCGCCTACTACTTATTCCAAAGGACGACCTTCGTGCTGTCCTCAAAATGTCACCTGATATTGGCGATGCTGCGGCCTTGACCTACGTCGAGCGCTACCTTGGCGACGACCCGAAGATGGAAGCCAACCTCAAAGAAATATCGGCGGCAAAGAGAAAGAAAGCTCTTCGCATGATGGGTGACTGAGTTATAAACAATAAATGTATTTTAATTGCGGAGAGAGTTATTTATGACACCTATTACTTTTAGTGTAAAGAGCGAATGGGCCTCGGCATTGCGTGACGCACTTGTCATGCGCCGTGAAGGCACATTGACGCCCGAGCTAGAAAACCAGCTCGGAAACATGTACTACAACATCGCCCGGTGGGGCATAGCGACAATGGTCCGCAAGGGCAAGCTTATCAGGCCCACTGCGGAAGACGAGGACTTTTTCGGGGAAATGCTTATCGCAGCCATCAAGGCATCGGACAGGGCCAACCTTGACATGGACCCGCCAGCCATCCTCGTATACGTGCGCAACAGCGTAATCAATGCGGCCAAGGTATACCTTCGTGACAAGGGCCGCCTCAAACGCCAGGGAACACTGGTAGAACTTTCTGAAATTAACTTAACATCCGACGTATTCGGAAATACTTTAAAATAGGAGAAGCACTATGGGATTCCTAGATAAAATCCATGAACGTGAAGAAGCCGAAGCAAGAACAGTAGAAACCCCGAAGGCCGAGCCGCCAAAGGAAGAACCTAAGGTGGAAACGCCCGCACAGGAAACGCCGAAGGAGGAACCGCCTAAGGTTGAAACCACAGTGGAAACGCCCAAGGAAGAACCAAAGCAGGAAACGTCCACGGAAGAGCCGCCAAAGGCCGACGAGCCGCCAAAGGAAAAGAAAGACCTGTCCAACCTGTCCAAGGAGGAGAAGGCAGCCTTCGCCTTCCGCAAGCAGCTGGCCAAGCGTGAAAGCAAGTTCGAGGAAGCCTTAAAGTCCCGTGACAGCGAAATCGAAAGCCTTAAAAAGGCCATCGAAGAATTGAAGTCGCCCAAGCAGGTCAAGAAGCGCAAGGACTTCGAAACGGACGACGAGTACATCAACTACCTCGCCGCAGACCGTGTTGACGAAGTATTGAAGCAACGTGACGCCAAGGCCGCCGAGGAGAAGGCAAAGGCCGACCAGGCAGCCAAGGAAGAACAGGAGGAGAACGAGCGTCGCCAGGAAGCCATCAACGGTTTCCAGGAATCCGTCAAGGAAGCGTTCACCGACGAGGCCCAGGCCACCACTTTCCGCAAGAACATCGCCACGGCTACCAAGAACGGCCTAGGCGAGCTCCTTGACAGCGTTCCGCCAGTAAGGACGTTCCTGCTCGAAAATGGCACCACGGGCGTCCGTGTGCTCGACAAGATACTTTCCGACCGCAATACTTTCGGCAGGGTATTCAAGCCGAACAATGACCCAATAAGCATGCTCATCGAGCTCCATGCAATCGCCCACGAGGTCAACGATGTTTCACGGAATGTTTCACAGAATGTTTCACAGAATGTTTCACAGGCCGAGGTCCAAACCCAGACAACGACTGAAGTGGCCCCGAAGAAGCAGGCCATCGGAATACCGGGCCAGGGCGGTCAAGGAGGCGCCCCAGGAGAACTCCATGGCCGTGACCTTATCATGCACATGAGGCAAGTGGCACGAGGCGGGCGCAGGATGTAATGAGTCCAAACTGGATTACATTAGGCTCCATGGAAAAACCCATGGGGCCTCTTCTATACCCTATACCGCCCAAATGGGGGTCCCCTTTATATATAATATTTTTTGTGTTGTGTAATACTATATGTATTATTTTTATTCTACTTTATAGGAGGTATAGAAGGTATAGTGGTATAGAATACTATAAAATTGCCCTTTTTGTGCAAATTTCGCCATTTTTGCCTATACCAATCCCTATACCGTCGCTTTGCCTATGGTATAGAACATGGAACACTAGACTACCCTATGCAAATGTAAGTAATAAATAAGATTACCGTAAGCAAAAAAGTGATGTTCCCGTCTTGACTGATGCCTAAACTATATGTATATTAATGTCAAAGAATCCGAACCGCTACCTCGGAGACATACATTACCGCATTCGGCATATATTTTGTTAGATTTATTTTGTCCTGGCGGCCCGTTGATGAAGTAGCGGTTCACAACGGGCCGTTTCCTTTTATCGGCCAAGGACAAAATCTATGAAGAAAAAGAAAATCACTGGGTACACCAACTACATCTTCAGCGACAAATTCACCGCTGACATGTCCATTAGGCGCATTGCAGAGAATATGTATGAATGGGTATATTATACCTGTCGAGGCGAAATCACATTCCTCAATGGATGCCCTGTCGGCTCAAGCCGTATCGAAGACAATTGGCCCGCTGGAAATAGGCGCAAGGTCCATGCAACTTTAAACCGTGGAACAGCAAAGGAATTCGACAATTTTGTTATGGAAAGGCTGTCCAATATATTCGAGGATGTAGAACCAGGTATGGTCTCATTGTCCGTTTCTAGGTTTCCTATTATTGGCAAGTAATGGAGATATGACTAATGATTAACGAAAGTGCAGTAAATGTATTGGAAAGCATCGCCAGAAGATACAGCTACGTTTCAAAATCCAGGAAGTACAGGAATGCCGTCGATGGAACAACAGTCACGCTCGACAATGCCGTGGAAAGCGTATTGAGCGAATTCGCATTAAACCATTCTAGGGAATACGCTCCATATCAGGATAAAAGGGAAGAACTTGCTGCAACTGTCCGTGAATGTATCAAGGGTGCAACCAGGGAGCGCAAGCAGCAACAGGTTAGTCGTTCCATCGAAGCGACTCATACAGGCGCCATCACATCTAGCCTTAATGGAAAGTCAACAGACAACCCAGGCTGGAAGCCATTCATGACTTTCAATATGATAGACCTCGAATGGTGCCATGGCATAAAGTATTGCCCTACAAGCAACACAATCTACGGAACCACAAGCAATGGCGCCCTTGAAGTCATCGGGACAGTCGGGGACAACGTTACCATCATAAAGATGGCCAAGAGGCTTTCCTTTGACCCGCATGAGTACATCTTAAAGCAGCTTGAAGCCCTAAGGTCAATCTACTTCATCTTGCAGACATACGAACAGGAAGGCCCCGAGAAGATGCTTTCAGTCAAGGTAAGCGATAACAAGACACTTACCGAGTATCTTGAAATCAAGGAAGGCGACAGGAAACCTCAGACGGTCGAGGAAATCACAACACGCCTTATCCACCACATGCTCAACAATACGTTGCCCGCAAGCGTGTTCACTGGACTGGCAAAACTTAAAGTTTACCATGAGTTATTTACCGACGATGATGGAAACACCCATTCCGCCGTAAAGGACTTCTTCTATGACATGGGAAAGCAGGGCTTCCTCACGGGAAAGGCCTACTTTGGCAATATCATTGAAAACTACATCGAGCGCCTTCCAGTAATCGAGCTTCCAGAAGCAATCCGATATGACGGCGATGAAAATACCAACGCTTTCGGAATTTGGAACCAGGAAGCCTATGACGAGGACATGGAGAAGTATGACGGCCTTTCTTACCAAGACAGCCAAATCATCCGCACATATCTTGACCCGATGACTACCGAGCAGAAGACGTTCGTGGTCGCATGGTGGTATGCACTTGTACATGCCCATGAAAAGAAGATGCTTCCATCTATGCTGCAGATGGACAAGGGCGGCACGTTGAAGAATACCGTGGCCAACATCATCAAGCTCGCCATGACGAAGTATTACGGTTGCGAATGCCATTACAACTTGAACCAGGACAAGCTTACTGTTGACCAGTATTCGTACGACAGCTTCACGCAGAAGTCGCTAGGCGATGCAGTGTGGTGCCATTATGACGAAGTGGCCACCAAGGGCCCGATGTGGGACAAGTTCAAGTCCATGACTGGCGGCCCTAAGGTAGATGTGTTGGTCAAGAAGCTTTACAGCAACCCGTATACACAGAAGTCCAGCGTGGTGTTCTTCTTTGCAAGTAACAGGCCAGTCTACATTCAGGACATGGGCGCATTCAGGCGCCGCCTTGTAATCATCAGCACCAAGGGTGACAACACTTACAAGAACATTCCAATCGAGTTCAGGAACAAGATGAACGATGACCGCAACGTGCAGTTCAGGGAATTCGTCCTTCTCATGAAGATTGGAAGGGTTGCCTATGAAAAGCTTGTCAAGACATATGGTGGACTTGTCGAAGCGGCATGCTCCATGAAGGATATTTCCAGCGAGCTTGAAACATCTAGTCCGTGGGACGAATACTACGAAGGATTCTACGCATCGCTGTTCGAGGAAAACCAGGTGGAAAGGACTATTTCCAATGCAGACCTTGTCAAGCTTTTCAGTGCATACAGGAGCACCCATACCAGCACTTTGAGCCTTGACGAAAATGGAATGAGAAAGTATTGTTTGAACGCAATGCCAGAGAACACTAAGAAATCGGTTTGGAATGCAAACGAAAGACGTGGCGTAAAGGGTATGCTCCTGCATGCGCCTATCTATCAACGGACTTCCGACATGGAAGAGTACATTCCTATCGGCGAACCGCTCCGTCCAGGAATGAACCTTGAAACTGGCAACGTAAAGAAGACCGACCCGATGGAAACGGCAGACTGGTTCTAGGAGAAATCATGGACATTCTAATCAGAAAACACTTTTACGACAAGAGCTTGTGGCATTGGTGCCCGAGCTCCGAAAACTGGCTTAGGCTTATCAAGAAGCCGTTTGTGTGCGCCAACAAGGAAGAGGCTCCACTCGGCATTTACGGTATGCTTGTGGACAACCCTGCCATCAATCCGTTGACCTTGCAACCACAGTACATTGGCGCCAACATCGCTTCACTGTACTTCCTTCAACTCGACTATGACAGCTCCATAAGCATCGACGAATGGGTTGCCGACCACAATAACATGTCGTACGTTCTCTACACAAGCCATTCACATGGATACAAGGGCGACCATGACCGCTTCCGGGTGATTCTTCCGCTCGACAAGCCGCTTGACTGCGACATGATGGACTATTACTTCAAGAAGGCAATGGTGGGCGAATTCGGTTGCGACCCTAGCTGTTTCGACAGGGGCCATTGCCAGCTTGTGCCCGTCATCAGGGACGCTAATTCGCCTTATCGTTGGGCCTATAATAAAGGCACCAAGTATTCAATCGACTGGTCCAAGGTTGAAGCTGAGCGTGAACGTGGCCACAATGAAATCGACTTCCAGCATGCTGCAGCCGAGTTCAACAAGAAGTATGGACCTCCTGTCAATGAAAAGGAAGAAGAGGAACGCATGCTCCGCTGGGCCGAAAAGGCGCTCGGCGAGATGCACGAAGGCGAACGCAACCGCACGTCTTTCGAAGTCCTTACTTACCTTAAAAGGCATGGCCTCGATTTCATGTGCATTGATAGGCTTGCACAGTCCGTCGAGGCAGACTTCATCGACGAGTTTACAAGGATGGCGGCAAGGCTTTTGTAAGAAAAAGTTTTACAATTATCTATTGCCTGGTCACAGAAAAAATTCTATATTAAGGACATGAATTCGAAGGGGCACGGCCCAGAACAGAAACCCACCGTGCTGGTGCTAACAATTCTCAATAGGAGTAATCTCATGAATAACGAAAATACACTCGGTCTCACCCTCGACGCAGAATCCCTCGCAGCTTTTGAAAGCGGGGAAACCACCTCAAAGTTTCTTCTGGAAGAAGGTGTCTATGATGCTGTCGTACGTGGCTATGTGATTAAGCCCCACGTTTTCGAAGGTGATGACCATGGCCCGAAGGTCCAACTCATCTGGCAGCTCGCCGATAGCGAAGGCCTTGTCCATACCCTCCTCGGAAAGCGTTGGAAGCTTTGTGCAGACGAACGCTCCGTATTCCGCAAGGAAGTTGCAAAGTGGTTCAACAAGACGGATTGGCCGACAATCGTGGACATCTTGAAGAAGGGTGGAATCCTTGTTGCAGACGCAGAAGGCGCCCATTTCGACATCAGCAAGTTCATCGGAAAGAAGGGCAAGCTGATGGTCAACCAGGTGACCTCCAAGAAAGGCAAGACTTTCAATGACATCGTAAGCATTTCCCCTGCGTCCAAGAACGCAAAGGAAATCTCCAATGACGACGTTCCCGCATGGATGCTCGATGGTGCATTGGACTACAAGCTTGCTGACGGCGTGGCCATCCGTGCCAAGGAAGACGCAGCAGCCCCTGGCCCAGAAGCTTCAACGCCAGCTGCAACAAAAGCGGCCAGCTTTGAAGAAACGGACCTTCCGTTCTAATGATTAAAAGTGTGGTGTAGCTCAGCGGTAGAGCAGGAAAACGCCCGTCCGAATTTTTCTCCTTTTGGTTGCGAAAGTGATGGGCTACTTTGGTCTGATAAACCCCGTGTCGCTGGTTCGAATCCAGCCACCACACCTATGTCGACTGGCCGACCGACAATAAATAGACGGCCCATTTCAATGTGTTCATGATTACCTTCCTGGGGTTCAGGCTTCGGCCTGGGCCCTAGCGGGAGTCCGGGGTTCTTATCTGTCTGTCATCTCCTCGGGCTTCCACTAGGGCTAACTCGCACAAATGGAGATGGATAAACTAGGATGTGCGGGTCCCACAAAAGCCAACGGATTCTTCCGTTGGTTTTCCTGTTAAAAAGTGTATTTTAATGGTGGAGAGAAAAGCTATGTCATCTAAAATCAAGAGCCCCGCCATCAAGGGAAAGACCTACGTCAATTATTTGTTGGCCCAGAAATATCCCTATTGGGAAAAGTTCGTCATCCCAGAAATTCAAGTCAAGAAGGTTCCTCCCAACAGTTGTTGGGTTTTTCATGTCTGGCGCCCTAACGAGGAATGGACAGAAATGGACCGCATGCACCTAGAAGTGTTCAAGAAGGCCAAGCCCCTGTTCAAGAAAATTATCATCTTCTACGCAAGTGACTACCCTGTCCCGCCCGAGTTCGACGGATGCTATGTTGTCCGAATCAAGAACGACGTTAGCCGAGGCGAGAACGCATCGTTTGTCGAGGCCATGGCACAGGCCCTCCTAGGGGATTGCGATTATTTGTATAGGTCCCACTGGAAAGGAAAGAAGTACAGTGACAAATTTAGGCTCAAAAATATTGCTTACTGGTCATTTCTCATGTACAACTATTGCCTGGACATGGACCCGTTCGACAGCATCATCAACTGTGCCATCACATGTGCCGACCGTTCTTGGCTAAATCCTTACATTGCCGCATTGCCTGGTCATCTTGGCGAACTTGCCGACGTAAGTTATCAAGACCATCCTTGCGGAAGCTTTTATTGGCTCAACTGCAATAAGTTCAAGGAATGGGCAAAGGCAAACAACGTGACGCTCGATGACCTCAAACGAATCAATGAGGACGACGTTCAGGCAAAGCCATGGCTTGTAGAAGTATTGCCGACAGCCTTGTTCAGGGAATGCCCTAGCAAGTACTACATCACGCAAAGTCCGTATCATATTTACGACAGGTTCATCCTTGAAGGCAGAAGCATGGATTGGGCCATCAGGAGGAACCCATGAAGACAATCGTCAGCTATGAGCAAATCCAGTGCGACATTTGTGGCCAGAACATCAGCAAGGAGCCAGGAACTATGTTCATCGAAGGCGTCTATGTAGGAGACAAGTACGTTTCTGGCGTCGTAAATGTATCGGCGGTCTACCTTGGCGAGGACACGAAATGCCTGTGCAACAACTGCCGAAAACAGATTCTCGAACGTGCCATCGAAAGGCTAGCCTAGTGGAAACCAAGATGCTTAAACGATGGATATGGGTAATCACATTCATTGGAATAATATGCGGCGCATGCGTTGACATAATGAAAACCGTTGTTGAAATTTTAGAGGAAAAGGAAAAGGAGAATCAATGAACTCGAAACTGAAAAACAGGGAAGATAGCAAGCTGGAATGGATTGCCAAGGCAATGAATACCCCGGTCGTTCATAAGGAAATGTGCGAAACTTGCGGAAGGGAATTGCCTGGTATTACTGACATAGTGAAAGGTAAATTCGAATGCCTTTGGTGCATCGGTGACAAAATGTTCAAGGACTTGCCGCCAAAGCCTAGGTTGGACCTTGAAGACTTTTGCCGAATACAGGAGAATACTATGAGCAATGAAACAGCTGGCTGTCTTTCATTAATACTTACCATAATTTTCGTCGTTGTTGGTGTTTATACATTTGACTACATCACATGCAAAACCAAGTCCGATAAGCAGGGAATGGAATGTTCCTGGGGTCCAATCCAAAGATGCATGGTGAAGACCGAGAATGGATGGATGGACTATGAAAGATTACGTTATATAAAGGAGGAACAATGAGTAATATGGGAAAAGACCCCCTGGGGTAGCAAGGATGAAATACAAAAGAAACCATAGCAAGGCTCAGTCAGCGAAGACCAAGTTCAGGCGTTCATCCAAGTGGACAAAGTTCAGGCGCCATGTGAAGGCCACGCAAAAAACGGACCCCGTCACTGGGAGCCCGTTGAGCCCTGGCTTTTCAGTGCATCACCTGGACCTGCGGGAAGAACACTATGAAGACCTTAGCGACCAAGGGCGCTTCGTGGGTGTCAACACGCAATCACATGAAACGGTCCATTTCATTTACAAGGCCCACGGAGGATGGAGAAAGGCCATCTTGGCACTCATCAAAATCCTTAAACTGATGGACAAGTACAGCAACGACTAACGTAGAAAGGCGGTCCAATCGGGCCGCCTTG